>Ga0129310_1000140_pt1 | contig 101543 bp, 83 predicted proteins | sample Go1ome_2_FD_94433 | JGI IMG/M metagenome (GOLD analysis project Ga0129310, IMG submission 94433) | Western lowland gorrila individual fecal microbial communities from Wisconsin, USA - Go1022A metagenome | ecosystem: Host-associated > Mammals > Digestive system > Large intestine > Fecal | place... | reverse complement strand
GACAGAGTGAGAGCTCCATTTCATGGCACCTTTTCTCGCCATGGCATAACTCGAACGAATTCGGTTCTGCTCATTTGGCTTAACGAAAACGTTCGCTTTCACTATGCTGAGTCACGACAAAAACAACCTATGGTGTAAATCGTAATGAAAATCTTAATGAAAATCTTTGGAATAATCTTTAACTATAACTATAACCTATAACCTATAACCTATAACCTTAACCTTAACGCTAACCACTAACCTATAACCTTAACCTTAACGCTAACCACTAACCTATAACCTTAACCTTAACCTTAACCTTAACGCTAACCACTAATCTATAACCTTTAACCTCAACGCTAACCACTAACCACTAACCACTAACCACTAACCACTAACCACTAACCACTAACCACTAACCACTAAACACTAATCCTTAACCTCTAACCTATAACCTTTAACCTAAACACTCCGTGTGGTCTGTGGTTAATAAAAGATCACACTACGTCTGCGGCGGAATTCGGAGCAAGTGATGGCTGTGGCAATGGCGACATTCAGACTCTCTGCGCGCTCGCTACCCTGATGGAAATTGGGGATGAGGATGCGACGGGTGATGCGTTGGCGTATCGCTTCGGAGATTCCGTTTCCTTCATTTCCCATCACGATAATACCTTCACTTGTAAGGGATTGGTCATAGATGTTGTTGCCATCGAGCAATGTGCCATAGACTGGGAATGTTTCAGGAAGGCTGTCGAGAAATTGTGGGAGGTCTGTATAGACGATGGGTAAATGGGCGATGCTTCCCATGGTGGCTTGTACTACCTTGGGATTGTAAATGTCTGCGGTGTCGGGGGAACAATAGATGCAGTCGATGCCAAACCAATCGGCTATACGGATGATGGTTCCTACGTTGCCTGGGTCCTGGACACCATCAAGTGCCAGCGAGAGATGACCTTCTGGGGCTATGGGGGCGGTGTTTGCGGGGATTTCAAGTACGGCCAACACCTCTTGCGGATGTTGCAAGAAACTGATGCGCTGGAGTTCTTCGTTGGTAACGAGTTGTGTGTCGGCGGTCATCATCGTAGTGGCGAAAATCTGACGTGCCTTGAAACCGGCACGCAGGAGGTCGCCTACCACTTTCGGACCTTCTGCAACGAAAAGTCCTTCACGACGGCGGTTCTTCTTGAGTTCGAGACTGTGAACCCATTTTATTTGGTTTTTGCTAATCATTGGTGCAAAGTTACGATGATGTGGGCGAAAAACCAAAACAAAACTGTTTTTTCTCCCACATGACATGGATTATCTTGTTGGACATTCGCCTCATCCTATGATATCTTACCACAGAGTTTGGTATAGGGACAATTGGAACAGCTTTTCCCATCGGGAGATGGCGTGAAGTCAACCTCAGGATTGAAGATCTCGTCGATTACAGTCTTCAGGTGACTATTGAAATCTTCCAGATAGGGAAGTATGTCGCTGATGGGTTCCTTACCAAAACAGAGGGTCGGGTCGTAATCGTCGGAAGCGGCATGCTGGATGAAGAGTAGGGCAGGGCTTACCGGCAACTGGTGGGGATTGACGGAACTGTCGGTCGCCACGATATTGCCATAGAGCAGCGTCTGGAGATAATAGCCACGATGTGAGTCGTTGTCGGCAAAGATATCATCCACGTCTTTTGCCATCTTCATCTGGCTTCCTCCCGTCTTGTAGTCCACCACACGGATGCGCTCTTTGGCAGTATCGCAATCAACAGCATCGAGGCGGTCTATCGTACCGCCAATCGTAGTAGTAAACTGTCGGTCGCCCATCTTCACTTGCCAGTCGCACATCACCTGTCCTTCGAGTTTATAGACCTCAAAAGGAGCCTGTCGGTAGTCTAACTTCAGCAGTTGGCGCAAGTAATGGATAATCACCTCCCGATTGATGAGTTGCAGTCCGTTGAGCGCAGCACCGGCAGGTAATTGTTTGCGAAAAGCCGTGTCAACAGCCTGGGTGACGGCCGTCTTTGACTTCAGCAGCTGGCCAATCTGCGCCTTTTCAATCCGGCATCCATGTTGCGTCATCTGTTCATAAAGGTGTTGGGCAGCATCATGGAAGATAATACCGAAAAGGCGGTCGTCAATCTGCAGTTCATCATCATCGAGTTCGTAGAGGTTGGACACATACTGATAGAAGAACTGCAACGGGCAGGAACGGTAGCTGTTGATGGCTTTCGGAGTGAGCAGCGGCCTGTTGGTATTCGGGCGTTTGACAAATCTACGGTAGAGGATCTGCATGATTTCCGGTGTCTTGCTAATCGCCTGCGGTTGCATAATGGTCGGTTCCTGTTGTGCTTTGAGATAGTGATGCTGAATGGTCTGTGGAGCTTCAACCATGAGTTGGAGCATGAAACGACTCATCTCATGGGCATTGCCATCGTCAGTACCGTTGTTATACACCAAGGTGATATCGGTGGCACGCTGCAGGAGTCTGTGGAAGTAGTAAGCATAGATAGCCGTCTTGTGTTCGACGGTGGTCAGTCCGTACACCTTTCTGAGGCTGTGGGGAATGAATGAGCTGTCGTTGATGCCTTTAGGCATATTGCCTTCGTTGCACGACAGGAGTATGACGTGGTCGAAATCGAGGTTGCGCGATTCGAGTATTCCCATGACCTGTATGCCTTCTGCCGGTTCTCCATGAAAAGGAATGGATGTGGACTGTATCAACTGTCGGAGCAAGCGTTGCAGGGTGACGCTATCAATATTCAGGTCGCCGTCAGCAGCCAATCCCTTCATACGGTTTACCAACGTATAGGCGCGGAATACGGATTCTGATCGTAATGCCATGGCATTAGGGTCGGCGTCAGTGGTCTGACTCATGTCGGTGGCAATGGTGCGGATGATGGTGCATAGCCAATCGAGGATGGCATGGATACGGGAGTCGCTCTGCTGTTGGCAACTATCGAGCAGTTCGTCGGTAATCCATTTGTTGTAAGGATGTTGACGGATTGTCTTATAGTAAAACTTTGGCTTGTTTGAGGTTTGCCATGCCACCAATAGAGTGAGGAGTGAAGCGATGGGCGTTTGCGCCAAGGGGTAGCCCGTGGTGATATTGACCTTTCCGATATTGTCGGGAATGGAATGGATCACCATGGGCAGGAGGTTCTCGTTGCAGAGGAGGATCGCTGTGCGTTTCCCACCATTTTTCCGCTGTTCATCAGCGAGCCAATCGGCAATATAATGAGCTTGAATATTTTCTGTTGGCGCAGAAACAAAACGGATCTGTTTGTCGTTTGCAAACTGTCGATAGATCTCTTCTCGTGAGTGATCGAGTTCGTTGGGAAAGGTGGAGAGGTGTTGAGAGATAAAGAATCCAGCCTCATGTCCTTTCATATAATAGTCATCGAAATCCCAATAGAATTTAGCCTTACCTTGCTGTTGTAAATGTCGGAAGAGCGCCTGCTCCACCTTGTTGAGGAGATTGAAGCCCACGAAAATATACGTATCGTAGTTCAGGGTGATGGATCTGTTCTCCACCACATCCCGATACAACATACCCTCGTATGCCAGTTGTTGGTCAGCGAGTCTCTGCCGGAAGTGATGATAGATATCGGCAAAGTGTTGCCACAGTTTCAGGAACCGCTGTTTAAGTTCTGAATGATCGTCATCGTTGAAATTGCTGAAAAAGCGCTTAATGACCGCACGTTGTTCATCGGTCAGATAACTGATGTCGTCGAGTTCGTGAAGGTCACGGATATTGGCAAAGACATGATCGGCATCAGCCCTGTTTTTGTCGATATCATCGAAATCGGCAAGGAGGAGTTGTCCCCAGCCGTAGAAGTGGTCTAAGGTTTCATCAATTCCCGTCACCTCAACAAACGTCTTATGGATATCGCTCACCAGTTTGATGGGATCGGCAACGCTCCATTCCGATTGCGACCGGAAGAGTTCGCTAATGGTGAGGTAGGCCGGACTCCAGATGGGGCGGTCAGCCAATCGGGCGAGGTGCTCGTTGATGAACAACGAGGCACGCTTGTTGGGGAAAACAATTGCCGTCCGTGAGAGGTCTGTACCTTGTTTACTGATAATATCTTCTGCTACAAATTCAAGAAATGTCTTCATACCGTTTCAATTTTATTAGTATAAACATACCAGAGGAAACCCTCTACCTGTGAATGTCCCATCTTCCGGATCAGTTCCATGTATTCCTTTACCTGGGTTTGGTGTTCAGGTTTGGGGCGTCCAAACTTGAAATCGACCACGACAAAACGTTCGCCGTCGCTCATCACGCGGTCTGGCCGCCGTTCCACGACATGGCCGTTGTCATCGGTAGAAAGAATGGTACATTCATTATAAAGCGTCCAAGATGGCGAGAACCATGCCTTGACGCGACTGTCCTGTAAACGCTTGCGCAGCATGTCTTTGAGGCGTGCCGTAGTAATCTCCTGGTCGTAGATGATACCTTCCTGTTCCAGTTCCAACAGGGCACTCTCTATATCGTCAACGGTACGAATGGTAGAGAACACATGGTGGAGCACATTACCCATCTTGATGTATGATTGGGCCGTGGCAGCCCCTTCATCGTTTTCATCAGCCACAAACTCCATACTTTTGTTGCTCTGGCGGAACTGAGTGTTCTGCCGGAACGTCTTCATAGACACCTCAAGAGGCGTCGGAATCTGCAGGAACACGTTGTCGCTACGTTTCTGCGTCTTCTGCGTGTGTGTTGCAGGCGTGCCGTAGGTAAAGACAACGTTCGCCTCCTCATCTTCTATGCCCTCGATGGTACTTCCGGCAAGATGATCGGCAATCTGCGGCAGCACTTTCATGATTTGGGAAGAACGCGTCTTGGCCGATTGGCGCTTTCCAATGACGAAAAGACTCTTGGAAGCTCTCGTAAAAGCAACATAGAGGATATTGAGGTTATCGACCGTCAGCTGAAGGTGTTCCTCTTCATAATCGGAAGCATAGATGCTCTCACGCATTCTCTTGCTGTAGTCAATCAAGGCAACTGGAAGTTGGTTGAAGGGTTCCACCTGTGGGTGACACCACAGCGTATCGTCCATTTCCATTTTCCAACTGCAGTAGGGGATGATGACATGGTCGTACTCCAGTCCTTTACTCTTATGGATGGTGAGGATGCGTATTCCCTCCACCTGGTCGCTCTGGATGGTCTTTTTATGCGCGTCCTGATTCCAATAGTCTATGAAGGCTTCAATACCCGTACTGTTGTCCATGGCGAAATCGCTAAGGATGTCGAAAAACTTACAGACGTATGCACTTTGGCTTGTTACACGATGTAACGAGAAGATATCGTAGATTCGTTCTGCCAGTTCTAACAATGGCAACTGAACCAGATTCTCCATCCCGTTGACAAAGGGTTCGGGCAACATCCCATCGAGGTCTTTGGTGGCAAGGAGGCAGTCTCTTTGCGTCCAGGTCACATCGTCGAGAATGAGTTGATGGTAATTCTTCACCAGTTGTGCTTTGACGAGTTTGTCGTTAGGGTGGGCTAACAGCCACAAGGCATCAACAATCAGATTGACAGGTGCAGAATAGTCCAGTCTGAATGCTTCATCGCTCACCACGTTGACATCAGGCAACTCACCCGTGATATAATTGGCAATACCACCAATCACCGTATTGGTGCGCGTGAGGATGGCGATGTCCGACTGCCGTACCCCCTCATCAAGCAGTTGACTGATGCGAGACGTCAGGAGTTCCAGCGTATGCTGGCTATAGTCAAGGGTAGGCAGGAGCTGTATTTCCACATACCCTTGATCCGGCTTGGCGTCGGGTACTTGTTGGCAAACATCATGGTAAGCATGTTCGAGAGATGCCGCACCATTGATATCCTCCTCCGTCAAGTCGGCGTATTCCTGCTTTGCCAAGGTGGTAAAGAAAGTATTGTTGAAATCGATGATATTGCGTTGCGACCGATAATTGGTTTGCAGCGATTCCACCTGCATCATGTTGCTAGGAAACTGCCGTTCGATATCGTTGAGCAGCCGCCAGTCGCCAGATCGCCAACGGTAGATGCTCTGTTTCACATCGCCCACAATCAGGTCGCGCGACTCCCCATGGCTCATACATTCCTGTAGGAGAACCTTGAAATTCTCCCATTGTATGGTCGAGGTGTCTTGAAATTCGTCGATCATGACATGTCGCAGTTGTGCACCAATCTTCTCAAAGACGAAAGGCGTATCGGACTCGCCGATCAGTTCATGGAGCAGATGTTGTGTATCGCTCAGGAGAAAGGTGTTAGACTCTTCGTTGATCTGTTTGACGGTCTGCTCAATACTATGCAACAGGCGCAGGTTGTTGAGGTGGCTCAACGTCAGTCGTGATGAGTTGATGATTTTCCATTTACTCTCACGGTTCTCTATGACGAAACGGAGAAGAGGAATCAGCTTGGACTCGGCAAGGGCGATAATCTCTTGGCGTCGCGGGTGTTTCTTAGAAGCCCAGTTGTCGGCACTCTCCAAGCATGCCAAGGCACGTTTGCCGATGATGTCCTCCTCGTATTTACCATTACCGATGCTGACAAACAAACCAGCTACGCCCGATTTTCCATAGGGGAGATCAGCCATGGTGAGGTTGTTGTCTTCAAGGGTTTCGAAAAACGATTCACTGGTTTGCCTGAAACATTTTTCAGCATCTTGCGCAACGTCGCGCAACTGTTTGACGTATGATTCTATGAAACCATCGCGCTGCATCACTTCTTCAAGGATTTCACGATGCGTCTTGTAGTCATCGTGGAAGATGGTACGTCCGAAATACTTGATATCATGGAGTAGTGTATTGTTGCGCGTGTCGCTATTGGTCCATCCTTTGTCGTCTTTGATATTTTCCATGATATAGCCCAAGAGCCATTGCAGCATAGGGTCGCTGCTCTTGAGGTTTTCCAACATCATATCTACCGCGAGCGATTCCACCTGAACACCATTGATTCCCACCTGCAGATTGGCAGTAAGGTTCAGTTCGCGTGCAAGGTTGCGCAACACACTTTGGAAAAAGGCATCAATGGTCTGTACGCGAAACTGATGATAGTTATGGATGAGCAGATGCAAGGCAATGCCAGCACGTTGTCTGACGACAGCAGCATCAAGACCGGTTTCTGCCTCCACCTTTGCAGCATAGCTTTGCGAGTCGGGCAGTTCATTCCAAATACCATAGAGTTGGCTGAGGATACGTTGTTTCATCTCTTCCGTAGCCTTATTGGTAAAGGTCACGGCAAGAATCTGATGATAGTTCTGCGGATTAGACATCAGCAGTTTGATGTATTCGGTGGCAAGTGTAAAGGTCTTACCACTTCCGGCACTTGCCTTATAGACGGTCAGCGGACGAATAGGGGATGTAGGATTTGTTACCATTTTCTGAAAAGTTCAAAGGTGAATTTACAACCAATTTCTTGATATTGCGTCTTGAGGAAACTGGCAAAGAGTCCGATGGACACGAAACGCGTGGTGAAGCCGTAGCCGATCTCGGTATAGGGCCGTGTGTGTTCTATCGACAAGGTGCTGAGGTAGATACGCTCGGTTTCTATGTAACGGCCTATCCATGGCATCCAAGACAGCATCAGCAACGGCGATTCATAGGACACATGACCACGAAGATAATAATCCGAGGCATTATACCAGTTACGTGACAACAACTGAAACTGTCCAGTCCAATCGTCATCCCAACCGTTGGGCAAGTTCTCATCTCTGAAATTGGCATAATCCACGAAATAACTTGTCTTCTGGTTGGTATAGAAGCCTCCTCCAAATCTTACATTAAGAAGGCGCATGCAGTCCATTCGCTTCTGGTAGGTCGCATCAAACTCCCACCGTTCGTATTCCAGGTTAGACCGTAGTACATTACGGATGCTGCGCTCGTAATTGGCTGTGAGGATGGGACCTTTCTTCCAGGGCGTGAACTGTAACGTCAGCAAAGGAGAGAAACTTCGATACGTCACAGGATGTCCAGCCTCTTGCATCATTTTCTTGTTGACCGCAGTACGTTGGTGGTAAATCAAACCGGCCGTCACCTCAAGCCAGTCTGTTATACCTATATTATTGACCATCTTGAGGTTGTTGTCGTTGAAATATTGCAGCTCGCTCAGCTGTTCGTCAGTAGCCGCCTGCGATCTGTTGTTGATCTTATCAATAACGCTGGAGTTGGTGATTCTATTACCGTTAGCCCATATCACCTCTGCATATCCATCTCTTTTCGGATTGTACGTCATGCGGAGTGGGGCAGTAAAGTAGAACTGCTTGATTTTGAAATTATAACCCAGACGTGGTGTGAAAGTGAGGTATCGATGAGCATTCCAAGCGTATTGCATGCTGATTTTCATTTTATACGCCAAACCCCGACTTTGACTATAGCTCAAATACAACGGGTTGAAGAGAGGCGACGCCTTGATACTTGCACCTCCAGCATTCAGGCTCATGCTGCTGATGAGTTGATCGCCAATCACATCAACAGCCCATTCCTTCCATTTGCTGCGCTTGATAGTATCTTGACCTATACTGTCTGTTTTCGACCTCATCGAATGGTAATGGGCGTAGATCTCATTCTCCAGTTTACCAAGCGGTGTGGTGCGCAAGGTGTCCATCATCTTTCTGTCAGCCTGAATGTGGATGGTGTCAGCTACCTCCTTTGGAGCATTGTAGGTTGCTATGAAGCGAGCATCAATACTATTGCCAATAAATCCCAGATGTGCCTCGGTAGAGCACCATTGAGGTAAGCGTAATTCCCGTTCGTCGGTGTTGGGAATCACCTGCACGCGGAAAGCAATCATATCGTATTCGCCTTTGAAAAAGGCTAGATGGATCCGTCCTGTTCGTTGATCTACAATGGCATTACCTGTAACCAATTGTGTGTTGTTCAGACGGGGGCGGAAGTCGATACGAAACATGTTATTAGAAACATAATGTGTTGTAAAGCGGTAGAAATGTCTGTTGCTGCGATGAAATGGCGACAAAAGACGCTGGTCGTAGATGGTCTTGCCATAAAGGTCGGGGGTGAGATATTCCAAGGTGGTGGGCATCACGCTCCGATTGCGAGGGATAGTACCACTCACCACCTGTCGCTTCATCTTGAAATGGCCGTCCTTGTCAATATTCAGTTTGCCATACACTTCTCCGATGTACCTCCGTTCTCCCTTCGCTACAACATACATGCTTGGCACAAGAAACAGAATAGGGTTGCGGCGTCTGGCATCTATCACATACCGCATATATGAGTTTGAAGTGGAATCGGAATAAGACACGGGTAATTTTCGCCCATACTCCCATACACGCTGAATTAATAACGAGTCTGTTGGCTGACTCGCATAAACAAAGATGCTGGACATGAAAATCATCATGCCCAGCATCATTATTCTGGCGGATGGGTGTTTCATGCCTCAAAATTACGGAAAAATTCCAAGGCATCCAAACTTTATCCCAAATATTTCATCAATATCTTAGCGTTGCCCGATTCGCGCAACTTGGTGATACTCTTTTCGCGAATCTGACGGACACGCTCGCGAGTGAGTCCCAACTGGTCGCCGATTTCCTCAAGACCCTTTTCGTGGCAACCAATTCCGAAGCATTGGCTGATAATGGTAATCTCACGATCTTTCAGCACTTTCTTCAATACGGCATTGAGCTCCTGAGCCATTGACTCGTGATCTACATGACGGTCGGTACGCGAATCATCACCACCTGCCATGACGTCAAGCATACAGTTGTCTTCACCCTCTTGGAATGGGGCGTCGATACTAACATGGTGACCATCAGCCATCAAACTCTGACCAATCTTCTCTTCGTCGAGATTGGTAGCGTCGCTCAACTCAGCAACAGAAGGATGGCGCTGATGTTCCTGTTCGAATTTGTTGATCTCGTGGGTAATCTTGTTCAGACTTCCAACCTGATTCAGGGGCAAACGCACGATACGGCTTTGCTCTGCAATAGCCTGAAGAATAGACTGGCGAATCCACCATACTGCATAGGAAATGAATTTAAAGCCGCGTGTCTCATCAAATTTCTGAGCAGCCTTAATCAATCCAATGTTTCCTTCGTCAATCAAATCAGTCAAGGTCAGACCCTGGTGCTGGTATTGTTTGGCCACGGAAACCACGAAACGCAGATTGGCTGTGACAAGTTTGTCTTTTGCACGCTCACCCTCAGGACCACCTTTGCGGATCTTTTGTGCAAGTTCGATTTCTTCGTCAACACTAATCAGCGGGGCACGTCCGATTTCTACAAGATACTTATCAAGTGCTTCACTCGAACGATTCGTGATACTTTTCTGAATTTTAAGCTGTCTCATCCTTTTTAAATCTTCTTCTTTTTAACTTAACCTCTTGAAAATCAATAAAGTACATAAAATGTACTCAAAAATCTCTGCAAAGTTACTAAAAAAATCAATACGCTGCACGTTTTTAACAACTTTTTTATATTAAAAAATATTAAAGTATAATCTTCGACCAGTATGCACTTGGAGAAAACAAGAAATCTTACCATATCGTCTGTGTGCGCCGTAGATATTGATTGACCTGTTAGCGACAAGAAACTATTATTGTTTCTTCTCCTTTTTTGCCTTTGTCGCCTTTGTCGCCTTTTTCTTTCTGATGCCGAACAAATCGCGCAGGTTACTAAAATCTTTCTTGATGATCAGGCCGAGCCCCTGGGTGTTAAGACTTGATTTTGTGAAATAGCGGTCATTGGTCTGATTATACACTTTCAAGGCAAGGTTTCCGTTGGGCACCAACAGATAGCGCACATCAAAGTCACCAATAAATGTTGTGTTGGCGGTATTGGCTTTGTCACGGTAACCAAATTGTCCGTTGAGGAGTAATCGGTTGTTGAACATCCTACCGCTGACAATACCCTCGTATTCCGCGTTGTTCCATCCTTCGTCGCCCGTGGAAATATTAGCGCCAAAACTCCAATCGTTACTTTTGATGACTGATTTAAGCAAGGTGTTGATTTGACTGCTCAGCGTACCCGACAACAAACCTTGCATGGCCAGCGACGTTTGGTTTTGTTGTGTTTCCCCCGCTTCCGCATTATTCGCACCCTGTGGGTAGAATCGACCGAAGCCAAGGAGGTAGAGCACTTGTTGGTTCATTTCTTCTTGTCCGTTAATAATCGATCGAACCATCTGTTTTTCGTCTGTATTGACATTCGGCATGTCAAGATCGAAATCCACTATGGGGTTTGACGGTTGTCCCGTGATATTCATCAGGCAGTTGACTTTAACCGTATTCGAGAAACTCTTGCCGACGTTGAGGTCGCTCAACGATACGCCATTTACTGCATGCAAGGCCTGTAGGTTCAGCGTAGCTTCATAAGGGTCACCTGCAAAGACGATAGTACCTCCGGGTTGGAAGGTAAAGTCTTTCTTTATAATTTCCTGTATGGTCACACCGTAGGTTCCATGTTCGACATGGTATGTTCCAAACATCTGAAAACCGCCTTTGTTAAACCATGTGGCACGCAGGATGCCGTTTCCGTTGAGCGTGATATAATCGTTTGTCTGGTTATCCATCAGCAAGCGTAGTGTAGCATTCGGCGTACAGTTGATAAGGAAGTTGATGCGCATATCAGAACGGTCCTCCAACGGATTGTCTGTCGTGACTTCCTGGGATGTTTGGTTGAGTTTTGTGTCATTATCTCGATGTGTCATCCAACTGATAAACTCCTGATTGCCGATGGCATCGGGTTGCGCTACATTATAGGTAAAAGACGAACCCTTTTCCGGCGTGATATTCAGGTCGATGGTCGTTTCATTGGGACGTCCGTGAATACCCACGCGACCAGTACCATAGACTGTACCATAGAACGTGTCGTCTCTGAAGTCGTTGAAATCATAAGCCAAGAGATGGTTGGCATCGACATAGAGGTCGTAGGTGAGGTTGGTGAGGTGCTTGTGGTGTATGCCACCCGTCATCAGTCCTCTTTGGTTGTTTTTGTCGTAGATGTAGCATGAAGCAAAGGAAATTTCGTCAGGGACAAGATTAATCGTATCGTTTTTAAGATAATACGTACATCCTGTCGGTTTCACATGTGCTTCACCATTGACAACCAGTTGACCTTCTATGTTAATAGTACTCAGCGGTCCAAACAGTCGTACGGCGCCCAGAGCCGATCCGTCGATGTGAGAGATGAAGCTCTTAGTGAACGAATGCATAAATTCTATTCTGGTGTTCTCCGCCCTGATGCCGAGGTCTATAAAACTCTTCACAGGAGACACATAACCTTCAATATAGGTTTTAGAGTCGCGACCATTTGAGATCTGTCCGTCATCGGCAATGGCATGAATATCGATTTGCTGGTCTTGTTCGTTCCATACTACATTGGCATTTAGCGTACCCATGCGACCATGTTCAAACTCAAAACCGTCAACGGCCAGTTGTGCCGATGCTTTAGGTTTTTCGCTGAAGATGGCATGAGCCAAAACCTGTCCTGTAGCATGACCATTGAAATCTACGGCATGGAAATTCACCAGTTCGAGGATGTATTCTATGTCAATATCGTTGAGGTTCACCACAATACCGTCATCCTCTGAGGGTGATGCAGTTCCGTCGATGACGAGGTGTTGGCTATCGTGTTTGATCGTGAAATTCTTAATGCTAACATGCTTAGGAGCATAGTATATCGAGCTCGGTTCAACATTCCACCATGTATTATGTATGTTGATGCGCGATGGATTGATCTGAACATTGGCTGCATGTTGCCCGTTTTCCGTCTTATGGAAGATTGTTGTGGCATTAAGCGTTCCTTCCATATTTTTTTCAACCTTATGATTGTTCCAATGGAAGGAGGTGTTCAACTGATTATGGTGTGCATCGGCTTGGAGTTTAAGATCAATGCGGTCGTCATTATCCATCATCTTTGCCACACCCAACTGGCAGACTAAAGTATCGCCAGGCGTATGGATATTGGCATAGGCGTCACGGTAGCAATTGCCGTTAAAGTAAAATTCAGCAGCGTTTCCTTTCAGGTTGATAGTGTGCGTGTTATCATTCACAAAACCATCTATCGTGACAGGTTTGCGGATAGCCATAGGCACCTTCAGCAAGCGTTGCAACCAGTCGCCTCTTGTGATGTGCAGATGAACCGAGAAATCATTATTGGCAGCTGATTGCCGTTTATTCTTATACGCTGTTGTATTGCCATTTGACTGACTGTAATCAAACTTGGTTCCCTGACCATTTGTGGGCAAGCCGGGAAGGGTAGGCAGTTGGTTGGCGAGGAAGTCGGTAAAGCTCTTTGTCAGGGTCTTATAGTCAAACTTTCCCATGATTTCAGCCTGTGCGAAGTCGCTACGTAGGCGCATGAAATGGGTGTCGCCTTCATATCCTGTCATGATATGCAACTGATCAAACTCATAACTGTCTGTTGACGACAGCATCGAGAAATTGTCAATTTTCACCGAACCCGTTGAATTGTCTATCCTACTGCCTCTGATGTCAGATGATATATCGGCAAAGAATCTGGCGTCACCCCATTTGTCGGAGAGGTTGATGGCTTTAGGAGAGAAGTTGAGTATCGATGCTTTGATCTGAATGTTTCGTTCGTTATGGTTCATCTGACACAGTCCAGAGATGTCCAGTCCGATATTAGGATCGTCGATAGAGAGGTTTCCGCCAACTTCTTTACTGTCGTAACGTGCGTCAATCTTGATATTGCGAAATGGGTATTCGTTATAGATAAACTGCCCTATATTTCCCTTGGCTTGTACCAGAAAATGTTGACGGTCCAGCGAACCATTCACGGCAATATCTGCTGATACTTGTCCGAAATGAGCATCGTCAAGCAGCTGTTGCAGATTGATGCTCTCTGTTTTGATGTCTGCCTGGAAGGATTGGTCAGCTTCTTTGTCGAAATTCAGTTTCAGACTTCCCACATCCGTACGGATTTGTTGTTGTACTTTGATGACATCCAACGCTGTACCTGTTGCAAGACCATGCATTTGTATATCCCCCATTCTTACCAGAGGGGCGGGTGGGGTAAAGCGTGTGCCTTTCAGGTTTTCTGATATAAAACCAATGGTTTGAGCCGACAACGATAGATTGTTGACATGCGCAAGCCATTGGGGTTTTTCTGTTATATTCTTCACCCATCCGTTGCAATCGATGTCAATATCTCCCGATGTGGATTCTACCAAGAGCTGTTCAATGTCTAAGTCATCCTTCTCGCCTTTGAATTTCGACCTAAACGAGATGGTGCCTGTAAACTGCTTGAGGGAAGGTACAAAAGCACTCAGGTCACTTAGCGCGATATGTGATGGTTTTATTTCACCATGATACCTTAACGCTTCCAAGTCTATCTTTTTGTCTTTTATACGGTAGTCGGCTTCCATTTCTCCCAAAGCCAACTGGGTGTCAGGCAGTTTTAAGTCAAGACTTTTGAGCTTGCAACGGTTACGTCCACATTCCAATTGAAATGCCAGTCGCTTAACATCCAGTCCGCCCTGTTCTTTCATGGAAATGTTTTTGGCAATGACATTCAGCGAGTCGTTTGTGAGCGTTTTAATTAGAATATGTGAACTGAGGTCCGTCACTTTGATATGATTCACATCAAACTGCCCGTATCTTCTTGCTATCCAGTTTTTATCGTAGCTGACGGAAGTACGTCGCATGATGAGCGATCCCAACCTTAAATCGAGTTTGCTATCACTTTTCGATTCTTTGGAAGCAAGTGAGTCGAGCACAAACTGGAAATTGGGTTTGTCTTCAGGTCTGTTTTGGTAGAGACTGATTTTTCCTCCGAAAATCTGTGCGGTTGAAATATCAATCTTTCCCGATGTAATGAGGGAGATGAGGTTGATTCTCACGCTCATGCGATTGGCGACTAATAGCTGTTTTCCCGACTGGTCATCCATAGAGATTTTATCGACAACGAGTCTGTTAAGCCATCCGGGATTGACACTACCGATCTTGACATTTGTTCCCAACTTATCGCCTATGGCAACAGCAATTCTCTCCCCAGTATATTGTTGTATGCTGGGGATGGAGAACGTAAGGATTGTCAGCAGATAGACAGCAATGACCGCCCATATCGTGATTTTAAGGATATATTTCAGTATCTTCACTGGCAATATGTTCTTACTACTGGTCAAAAACTGACAAATAGAGATTGCAAAATGTTTTCATTTAACATGTTTGAGCCACAAAATTACATTAAAAAGTTGTGAATATTAAATATTTTGCGAATTATTTATGCTTATTAGGCCTATTTTTACTAATTTTGCAGTCATTATTAAAGCAACTATTCTCAAAAAGATAAACAAATGACAGATGTAATCAAGTTACGAAAAGGCTTGGACATTCACCTTCAAGGAAAAGCGGAAGGAAAAGTCATCCAGTTGAAATCCAACGGTCAGTATGGTATTGTCCCTGAAGATTTCGTGGGTGTCGTTCCTAAAGTGGTAGTACGCGAAGGCGATCATGTCAAGGCTGGGGATGCTTTGTTTGTAAACAAGCAGTATCCTGAAGTTAAATTCGCCTCTCCCGTTAGCGGTACTGTACGCGAAGTGGTGCGTGGTGAACGTAGAAAAGTGCTTTGCATCCGCGTGGAGGCAGACAAAGAGCAAGTATCGGTTGATTTCGGCATCAAGGATCCGTCGAAGATGGACGGAAAGGCTGTGTTAGAGGCTTTGCTTGAAGCAGGTCTCTTTGGTTATATCGACCAGTTGCCTTATGCTGTTTCAACCAATCCTACCGTTATGCCTAAGGCTATCTTCATTTCTACGCTTCGCGACAAACCCCTGTCGTGTGACTTTGAAGTAGAAGTGAAGGGGGAAGAGGAGGAGTTTCAGTTGGGACTTACAGCCCTTTCACGTATTGCCACCACACATGTGGGCTGCGGTAAGAACGCTTCGTTTATCGACAAATACAAAGATATCGAGACTCATGTCTTCGACGGTCCTTGTCCTGCCGGTAATGTGGGTGTGCAGGTCAACCACATCGATCCAGTCAACAAGGGTGAGGTGGTATGGACTGTAGATCCTACCGTCGTACTTTTCATCGGTCGTCTGTTGAAGACCGGCCGTGTTGATTTACATCGTTTGGTTGCCCTTTGTGGTAGCGAGGTAAAGAATCCTGCCTATGTTCGTATGAATGTGGGTGAAGAACTTTCCACACTCCTTTCCAACAGTTACGATTCCGACCATCATGTGCGTATTATCAATGGTAATGTGCTAACTGGATGTCCCACCACAAAAGAGGGATTCCTTGGTGCGCATAGTAGTGAGATTACCGTCATTCCAGAAGGTGATAATGCCGACGAGCTGGCAGGTTGGATCATGCCTCGTTTCGGACAGTTCAGTACCAGTCGCAGCTATTTCTCATGGCTCTGTCCTAAAAAGAAATATGCTCTCGACGCACGTGTAAAGGGTGGTGAGCGTCACATGATTATGAGTGGTGAATACGATCGCGTGCTTCCTATGGACATCTACGGGGAATTTCTGATTAAGGCGATTATTGCTGGCGATATAGACCGTCAAGAGCAATTGGGCATTTATGAGGTAAGTCCTGAAGATTTTGCATTGGCTGAGTTTGTTGATTCTTCCAAGCTCGAACTGCAACGTATTGTTCGTGAAGGCTTAAATATTTTACGTAAAGAAAACGCATAACAATATTATTATGAGTGCATTAAGAAATTATCTCAATAAAGTTAAGCCTCATTTCGAACCCGATGGAAAGCTCCATGCCTTCCGTAGCGTGTTCGATGGATTTGAGACTTTCCTCTATGTGCCAAACACCACAGCACGCACGGGTGTGAACATCCATGATGCCATCGATTCTAAGCGCATCATGAGTATGGTGGTCATCGCCTTGTTGCCAGCTTTACTGTTTGGTATGTATAATGTGGGTTATCAAAACTATCTCGCAGCAGGAACCTTGGCAACAGCCAGTTTCCTTGAAGTCTTTGTATATGGTGCCCTTGTGGTCCTTCCAAAGATTCTGGTGAGCTATATCGTCGGACTCGGCATAGAATTTGCCTGGGCACAATGGAAAGGTGAAGAAATCCAAGAAGGTTATCTCGTTAGCGGTATCATCATCCCATTAATCATCCCTGTAGGCTGTCCCTTGTGGATGTTGGCGTTGGCATGTGCCTTTGCCGTTATCTTCTGCAAAGAGATTTTCGGCGGAACGGGTATGAACCTGTTCAACCCTGCTATTTCTGCCCGTATGTTCCTGTTCTTTGCTTATCCCTCAAAGATGACAGGTGATCAGGTGTGGATTGCACGTGACAGCATCTTCGGACTGGGTAACACTCTGCCTGACACTTTTACTGCAGCAACTCCGCTCGGTCAGATTGGCCAGGGTGTAACTCCAGATGCTTCACTCCTTGATATGGCATTAGGTTTCATTCCCGGTAGTATCGGCGAAACATCTGTTGTCGCCATCGCTATTGGTGCGGTAATCCTACTGTGGGCTGGTATCGCTTCATGGAGAACCATGGTGAGTGTGTTTGTAGGAGGTGGCCTGATGGCATTACTCTTCCAGTCGCTCGGCATGACCCAGATGATGTGGTACGAACAGTTTCTGTTGGGTGGTTTCGCCTTTGGTGCTGTCTTCATGGCCACCGACCCTGTCACCTCATGTCGTACTGAAGGAGGTAAATACATCTACGGTTTCCTGATAGGAGCCATGGCTGTCATCATCCGTGTGATGAATGCCGGTTATCCGGAAGGTATGATGCTCGCCATCTTCTTCGGTAATATGATTGCTCCCACCATCGACCATTTCATCGTGGAGCGCAATGTCAGCAAGCGCATGAAACGTGCTAAGTAAAATCATTAAAGAGAAAACAAATGAGCAAATTAAATACAAACTCAAACACGTACATTATTATATATAGTACTGTGCTTGTTGTCATCGTGGCTTTTGTGCTGGCCTTTGTATTCAAGGCACTCAAACCCATGCAGGATGCTAATGTTGAGCTCGATGTGAAGAAACAGATTCTATATTCGCTCAACATCCGTAACCTTGATGGTGCAGAGGCAGAAGCCCGCTACAATGAGGTAGTGAAGGATGAGAAAGAAGACAACGGTCAGATATTCTACCAATGTGAAGTTGATGGCGAACCCATCCTCGTGGTCAGCATGAAAGGCATGGGACTGTGGGGCGGCATCAGTGGATATATTGCCCTTCACGGACAACCCACTACCGTTTATGGCGTTTATTTCAATCACGAAAGTGAAACAGCTGGTCTGGGAGCCGAAATCAAAGACTCTAAGGCTTGGCAGGAGAAATTCATCGGCAAGCGTGTCTTTGCCGACGAGAAAGGCCATGACGTAGCCCTCTCTATCGTGAAGAAGGTAGAAGACAGTTCCTGTCAGGTTGACGTGGTGACTGGTGCTACCTTGACCTCTGATGGTGTTGACGCCATGTTGAAAAAAGATTTGTTGGATGCTTGCAAGCGTGCAGACAAGCTCTTCGGAAAGCAGTCTGTCACTCTTCCAAGTGATTCTGTTGAAGTAAAAGAGTAACAGCCATGTCATTATTCAGTAAACAAAACAAAGAGGTATTGACAAACCCCATCAGCCTTGACAACCCTATTCTCGGTCAGGTGCTTGGTATCTGTTCGGCTTTGGCCGTCACCTCACAACTCAAACCGGCCATTGTGATGGGTTTGGCCGTGACGGTAATTACCGCGTTTGCCAATGTGATTATATCTATCATTCGCAACACCATTCCTACACGTATCCGTATCGTCGTGCAACTGGTAGTGGTGGCTGCCCTCGTGACTATCGTGTCACAGGTGCTTAAAGCATTTGCCTATGATGTTAGTGTAGAACTTAGCGTCTATGTCGGTCTGATTATCACCAACTGTATCCTCATGGGTCGCCTTGAGGCATTTGCCATGATGAACAAACCCTGGCCTTCATTCCTTGACGGTGTGGGCAACGGATTGGGTTATGCCCTCATCCTTGTCATTGTGGGTGGTGTGCGTGAACTTCTTGGACGTGGTACTTTACTAGGTTTTCAGATCGTTCCACAGGCACTTTACGATGCTGGTTATGTCAACAACGGAATGATGACCATGCCTGCCATGGCTCTTATCCTTGTGGGCTGTGTTATCTGGATTCATCGTGCTTACTTTATAAAGGAGAAATAAGATATGGAACACGCAATAAGTTTATTCTTCCGGTCGATATTCGTAGATAATATGATATTCGCCTTCTTCCTCGGCATGTGTTCGTACCTTGCCGTGTCGAAGACTGTCAAAACATCTCTTGGCCTCGGACTTGCCGTTACCTTTGTACTTGTAGTTACCGTACCTGTCAACTATCTGTTGCAGACCTGCGTACTTGGTCCCAACTGTCTTGCCGAAGGTGTTGACCTGAGCTATCTGTCATTCATCCTTTTCATTGCCGTCATTGCCGGTATTGTGCAGTTGGTAGAAATGGCTGTAGAACGCTTCAGTCCATCACTCTATTCTGCGCTGGGTATTTTCCTTCCGCTGATTGCGGTCAATTGTGCCATCATGGGTGCTTCGCTCTTCATGCAACAGCGTATTCTGCTCGATGCCACCAATTCACAAGCCATCACCAGCGTAGGTGATGCTGTGGTCTATGGACTTGGTTCTGGTATCGGTTGGACCTTGGCAATTGTTGCCTTGGGTGCTATCCGTGAGAAGATGCAATACAGCGACGTGCCTCGTCCCCTTCAGGGTCTCGGTATCGTCTTCATTACCGTAGGCCTGATGGCTATGGCGATGATGTGTTTCAGTGGACTCAATATTTAACTTTAGCAGACAAGTAACATTATGACAGAATTTATAGCATACAGTATAGGAGTGTTCCTCTTGGTAATCCTCCTGCTGGTAATTATTCTGCTTGTGGCCAAGAAATTCTTGAGTCCAAGCGGTAATGTCAACATTACTATTAATGGCGACCGTACCATTAACGTGCCACAAGGCAACAACCTGATGGCTACGCTCAACGAGAATGGTATCTTCCTGCCTTCTGCCTGTGGCGGTAAAGCCTCTTGCGGACAATGTAAGGTACAGGTTCTGGAAGGTGGTGGTGAGATTCTCGATAGCGAAAAACCTCATTTCACCCGAAAGGAAATCAAAAACCATTGGCGTCTGGGATGTCAATGTAAGGTGAAGGGTGACCTTAACATCCATGTTGACGAGAGCATCCTTGGTGTGAAGGAATATGAGTGCACCGTGATTTCAAATAAGAACGTTGCTACGTTTATCAAGGAATTTAAAGTGCAACTGCCTAAGGGGGCCCATATGGACTTCCTTCCAGGTTCTTACGCTCAAATCAAGATTCCTGCATTCGACTGCATTGACTACGACAAGGATTTCGACAAGGCGCTCATTGGTGATGAATATCTGCCGGCTTGGCAGAAGTTTGGTCTCTTCCCCTTGAAGTGTAAGAACCCCGAACCCACCATCCGTGCCTATTCTATGGCGAACTATCCTGCAGAAGGTGATGTCTTCATGTTGACCGTACGTATTGCAACTCCTCCATTCAAACCAGATCGCAGTGGATTTATGGATGTGAATCCAGGTATTGCTTCGTCTTACATCTTCTCTCTGAAACCAGGCGACAAGGTTATCATGAGTGGTCCTTTCGGCGATTTCCATCCACATTTCGACAGCAAGAAGGAAATGATATGGGTTGGCGGTGGTGCAGGTATGGCTCCGTTGCGTGCACAGATCATGCACATGACCAAAACATTGCACACTACCGATCGCGAGATGCATTATTTCTATGGCGCACGTGCACTCAACGAGGTGTTCTACCTCGACGATTTCCATGGACTGGAAAAGGAATTCCCCAACTTCCATTTCCATCTGGCTCTCGACCGCCCAGACCCAGCAGCCGATGCTGCTGGCGTGAAATACACCGCAGGATTCGTTCATCAGGTCATGTACAATACCTACCTGAAGGACCACGAGGCACCAGAGGATATTGAATACTACATGTGTGGTCCTGGTCCCATGTCGAAAGCCGTAGTGGCAATGCTCGATTCTCTGGGTGTAGAGTCTGAGAGCATCATGTACGATAACTTTGGTGGATAATGCAACAGACTGTTGCAGACATCTACTGTATAATCATCAATATCCGCAATGAGTATTCTCCATTGCGGATATTTTTTTAGAATATGAAAATTAATATTTCGATGAGGTATTATTTGAGTTGAACACCTGGTCTCAGTCTTGAAATATGATATTATGTATGAATGACTGCTTTGAACCCGAAGACATCCCGAAGGCATCCCGAAAGTTTGAAAACTTGATATAATGTTCTCATGCTGTAAGAAAGGTGATTATATGAATCAACTCATGCATCATTCTGCACCATTCATCATCCACCTATTTTAATATAAAAGTTAGGGTAGGGTAACAGGTTGCAGTTTAATAGCTTTTTTACCACAATTACTTTCGTTTTGTTTGTCTTGTGTCGTATTTATCTTTGTTTTATTAGATTTTTAGATAAAAAAGTGATGGTTTATTTGGAGAATTAAACAAAAATGCGTAACTTTGCGCTCAAAATAGAAAACGATATGAATAGTATGAATCTACTTAGCGGTATTATTATTATCCGACTGCGCCAAACGGTTGGAAGTGGTAAGACGTGTATGTAGTTGAAATATGAAAATACAAAGGTGCCTTTCTCGCTTCCAACAGTGTGAAAGGCACTTTTTATTAAGAATTGAAAGAAATTAAACAACAAGAAAGAATATGAGTGACAGATTATTAATCTTCGACACAACCCTCCGCGATGGCGAGCAGGTTCCAGGATGTCAGTTGAACACCGTTGAAAAAATACAGGTGGCAAAAGCTCTTGAACAACTTGGAGTTGATGTGATTGAAGCAGGATTCCCCGTTAGCAGTCCAGGCGACTTCAATAGTGTGATTGAAATATCGAAAGCCGTGACATGGCCTACCATCTGTGCCCTAACACGTGCTGTGCAGAAAGATATTGATGTAGCTGCAGATGCATTGAAATATGCAAAACACAAGCGTATCCATACTGGTATTGGTACATCGGACTCGCACATTAAATACAAATTTAATTCCACACGAGAAGAAATTATCGAACGTGGTGTGGCTGCTGTGAAATATGCAAAGAAATATGTAGAAGACGTAGAGTTCTACTGTGAAGATGCAGGACGCACCGAAAATGAATATCTGGCTCGCGTGGTAGAAGCTGTCATTAAAGCAGGTGCTACCGTGGTCAATATCCCAGACACGACGGGTTACTGTCTGCCTCAGGAGTATTTCGAGAAAATTAAGTACCTGAAAGAACATGTTGACGGTATTGACCGTGCTATTATCTCTACACATTGCCACAACGACTTAGGCATGGCAACAGCCAACACGCTTAGCGGTGTGTTGGGTGGTGCTCGACAGGTAGAGGTGACCATCAATGGAATTGGTGAACGAGCCGGAAATACTTCGCTCGAAGAAATTGCCATGATTCTGAAATGTCATAAAGGTCTGGATATCGAAACCAATATCAATACCACAAAGATCTATCCCACCAGCCGCATGGTATCGAGCTTGATGAACATGCCCGTACAACCCAACAAGGCCATTGTGGGTCGTAATGCTTTTGCTCATTCTAGCGGAATCCATCAGGATGGTGTGCTAAAAAACGTACAGACCTATGAAATCATCAATCCCAAGGATGTGGGTATCGACGACAATGCTATCGTGCTGACCGCACGAAGTGGACGCGCAGCGTTGAAGCATCGTCTGAACGTGAATGGTGTGGAGGTTGATGAGCAGAAACTCGATAAAATTTATGAAAAGTTCCTGATTCTGGCCGATCAGAAGAAGGAGGTCAACGATGCCGATGTGCTCATGTTGGCTGGTGCCGATACCGCAGAGGCCCATGCTGTGAAACTCGATTTCTTGCAGGTAACCACAGGAAAGGGCGTCAAGAGTGTTGCCTCTATTGGACTTGACATCAGCAATCAGAAATTTGAAGCTGCTGCATCAGGCAACGGTCCTGTTGACGCTGCTATCAAGGCGCTGAAGAAAATCATTATGAAACAGATGACCTTGAAGGAGTTTACCATCCAGGCCATCTCAAAGGGATCCGATGATGTGGGCAAGGTTCACATGCAGGTGGAATATGAAGGAAGTATTTATTATGGATTCGGTGCCAACACTGATATCGTAACCGCTTCGGTTGAAGCATATATTGACTGTATAAACAAGTTTAAGAAGAAATGAACACACTTTTCGACAAAATTTGGGACAAACACGTAGTTCAGCAGCTGTCTGATGGTCCAACACAACTTTATATCGACAGACTCTACTGCCATGAGGTGACATCGCCACAGGCTTTTGACGGCATGCGAGCAAGAGGATTGAAATGTTTCCGTCCGGATCATATTTATTGTATGCCAGACCATAACACACCAACACACGATCAGGATAAACCAATAGAAGATCCTGTTTCTGCAAAACAGGTAAGTACGTTGGCGCAGAATGCGAAGGAATTTGGTTTGACCCACTATGCCATGATGTCGAAAGACAATGGTATCATCCACGTTGTAGGTCCTGAGAAGGGACTCTCGCTACCTGGAATGACTATTGTATGTGGAGACTCTCATACCTCTACACATGGTGCAATGGGAGCGGTAGCTTTCGGTATTGGAACATCGGAAGTGGAGATGGTAATGGCATCGGAATGTATTCTTCAGCAGAAACCTAAGTCTATGCGCATCAGTATTAATGGAAAACTGCAGAAAGGGGTAACCGCAAAAGATGTGGCACTCTATCTCATGAGCCAGCTTACTACTTCTGGTGCTACAGGTTATTTTGTAGAATATGCGGGAGATGTAGTAAAAAACCTCTCTATGGAAGGCCGACTGACACTCTGCAACCTGTCGATAGAGACGGGCGCACGTGGTGGATTTGTTGCACCTGACGAAACAACCTTCGAATACATCAAAGGTCGTGAGTTTGCACCTAAGGGTGAAGCATGGGACAAAGCTGTGGCTTATTGGAAAACGCTAAAAAGCGGTGATGACGCTGTTTTCGACAAGGAACTCGTATTCGACGCAAAAGATATAGAACCGCGCATTACCTATGGTACAAACCCAGGAATGGGAATTGGAATTACCGAAGCCATACCACAAGGTGAAGGCGCTGGATTCCAGAAATCACTCGACTATATGGGATTCAAAGCAGGAGAGAAACTCCTTGGCAAGGAAATAGACTATGTATTCCTTGGAGCTTGTACTAATGGTCGCATAGAAGACTTCAGAGCTTTCGCATCTATCGCCAAAGGACGTAAGAAATGTGAAAGGGTAGTGGCATGGCTCGTGCCAGGAAGTTGGGCCGTAGATCAGCAAATTCGCGAAGAAGGTATCGATAAGATTCTTGAAGAGGCAGGATTTGAAATCAGACAGCCTGGATGTTCTGCCTGTCTGGCCATGAACGATGATAAAGTGCCTGCAGGAAAATACAGCGTATCTACATCAAACCGCAACTTTGAAGGACGACAGGGACCAGGTAGCCGTACCATACTCTGCTCACCATTGGTAGCAGCTGCTGCAGCCGTAACCGGTAAAATAACAGACCCTAGAGAGTTGCTTTAATCACGCATATCCAACATATTGAAAATGAAACAGAAATTCAACATCATAACATCTACCTGTGTGCCACTTCCTTTGGAAAATGTGGACACAGACCAAATCATTCCAGCACGCTTCCTCAAAGCTACTACCAGAGAAGAAAGTTTCTTTGGCGACAACCTTTTTCGCGACTGGAGGTATAACGCAGACGGAACGGTAAATAAAGATTTTGTGCTCAACAATCCTACCTACAGCGGATGCATACTCGTGGCAGGAAAAAACTTCGGTTCAGGTTCTAGTCGTGAACATGCTGCATGGGCCATCGCTGGATACGGATTCAGAGTGGTCATCAGCTCCTTTTTTGCTGACATCCACAAAAACAATGAGCTCAATAACTTCGTTCTCCCTGTAGTAGTCAGCGAAGACTTCTTGGCAGAACTCTTTGACAGCATTAAAAACAATCCCAAAACTGAAGTTGAGGTCAATTTACCAGAACAAACCGTCACCAATAAGGCGACAGGACGACAGGAAACCTTTGATATTAACGGATATAAAAAACATTGTCTTGTCAATGGACTCGACGACATCGATTTCCTGATTCAAAACAAGGACAAAATCGTACAATGGGAACAGCAGAACGCATAAATGCCAATACAAGACAACTGCCAGTCATAGAAATCATGGACTCCACCCTAAGAGATGGAGAACAGACCAATGGCGTTTCATTCGTTCCTCATGAGAAACTTATGATAGCAAGAATGTTGCTGCATGGAGTTAATGTGGATCGTATTGAAGTGGCATCGGCTCGCGTATCAGAAGGCGAAAAAGAGGCGGTCAGCATGATTTGCAGATATGCAAGAAATATCGGTATGCTCGAACGTGTTGAAGTGTTAGGTTTTGTAGATGGCGGACTTTCTATTGACTGGATTAACGACTGTGGAGGAAAGGTCATCAACCTTTTAGCAAAAGGTTCGCTGAAACATTGCACACACCAACTGCGAAAATCTCCAGAAGAGCATCTTGAAGATATCAAGGCATCGCTGAAATATGCAGAAGAAAAAGGCATTGCTGTAAACCTCTATCTTGAAGACTGGTCAAATGGTATGAAAGACTCACCAGAGTATGTCTATCAGATCATGGACGCGCTCTGCAATAGTGGAATAAAAAGATTTCTGTTGCCCGATACATTGGGTGTGATGAATCCGCTTCAAGTCATTGAGTATTTCAGAAAGATGATAAAGAGATACCCACAATGCCATTTCGATTTCCATGCACATAATGACTACGATCTTGCAGTATCAAACTCGTTGGCTGCTGTACTCAGCGGGGCAAAGGGACTTCATGTTACCGTCAACGGACTCGGTGAGAGATGCGGAAACGCACCATTAGCAAGCGTACAGGCGATACTCAAAGACCAATTTCATGCCAGAACAAATATCAACGAAGAACAGCTCAACGGCATTAGTAGATTGGTGGAAGGATATAGCGGTATTGCTGTTGCTCCAAACCAACCCATCGTGGGAGAAAACGTCTTCACACAAGTGGCTGGAGTACATGCTGACGGTGACTCGAAAGACAAGCTCTACTATAATGATCTCGTACCAGAGAGATTCGGACGAAAAAGGGAATATGCGCTGGGAAAAAACAGCGGAAAGGCTAATATTGCCAGAAACCTCGAAGAACTGGGACTTGAACTCACACCAGAACAAACCAAGCGTGTGACACAACGTATTACAGAGCTTGGAGACAAAAAAGAGATTGTCACACAGGAAGACTTGCCGTACATCGTATCTGACGTACTGAAACACGACGCTCCGGAAGATAAGGTAAAACTCGTAAGCTATGTTGTATCTACAGCATACGGACTAAAACCAGGAGCCAATGTAAAAGTGGAAATCAATGGTAAACAATATGAAGCCGGTGCCACAGGAGACGGTCAGTACGATGCGTTTGTCAAGGCACTCAGATATATCTATAAGAAATATCTAGGCAGAACATTTCCATTGTTGGCTAACTATGCGGTTACGATACCGCCTGGAGGACGAACGGATGCACTCGTACAGACCGTCATTACATGGCAACATGGACAAGGTGTGTTAAGAACCAGAGGACTTGATGCAGACCAAACTGAAGCTGCTATTAAGGCAACATTTAAAATGTTGAACATCATAGAAAACGAACAATAAAAACAATATCACAATGAAACTCAAAATCGCAGTATTACCCGGTGACGGTATCGGACCGGAAATTATGAAACAAGGTGTTGCGGTCATGGATGTCATTGCCGACAAATTCGGACATGAATTCACTTATCAAGAAGCACTCTGCGGAGCACATGCCATTGATGCTGTAGGCAATCCATATCCCGATGAAACACACGAAGTATGTATGAATGCTGACGCTGTGCTCTTTGCTGCAGTAGGCGACCTGAGATTTGATAACGACCCCACAGCAAAAGTGCGCCCAGAACAGGGACTCTTGGCTATGCGTAAAAAACTCGGACTCTTTGCCAATGTACGACCAGTTGCCACCTTCGATTGTCTGCTCCATAAAAGCCCACTAAAAGACGAATTACTTAAAGGTGCAGATTTCGTAGTTATCAGAGAGCTCACAGGAGGTATGTATTTCGGGGAGAAATATCAGGATAATGACAAGGCTTACGATACCGACATCTATACAAGACCTGAAATTGAGAGAATACTCAAAGTAGCTTTCGAAACAGCACAGAAACGTAGAAAGCACCTCACCGTTGTAGATAAAGCCAATGTGCTGGCAAGTTCACGACTCTGGAGACAGATTGCTAAGGAAATGGCCCCCCAGTATCCTGATGTCAACACCGACTATATGTTTATCGATAACGCTTCAATGCGTGTGCTGACAGAACCACGCTTCTTCGATGTTGTCGTTACAGAAAATACATTTGGCGATATCCTTACAGATGAGACCAGTTGTATCACAGGATCTATGGGATTACAGCCATCTTCATCACTCGGTGAACATACACCACTCTTCGAACCTGTGCACGGCTCATGGCCACAGGCTGCAGGTAAAAACCTCGCCAATCCATTAGCAGAAATCCTATCGGCTGCAATGTTGCTTGAACATTTCGGACTCAACAAAGAAGGCGCATTGATACGAGAGGCTGTCAACGCATCGTTAGACGCCAATGTAAGAACCCCAGAAATTCAAGTTGAAGGTGGCAAGGCTTACGGAACAAAAGAAGTGGGAGCATGGATTGTAGATTATATCAAAAAAGCTTGATTATTACTCTATTGATGATTTGTTCGTCTGTGACTTTCTCACAGACGAACAATCAGCAATGGCGTGATTCACTCAATTCGCTAAACCGACAGATTGAACTTTCTCCATATAATACCGATTTACACTTAAGAAAAGCTGCAGTCAATCTCGAACTGCAACAATGGGAATATGCCGTTGATGAATATACACTCATACTTCGGTACGAATCAAAAAACTTATCGGCTCTATATTATCGCGCATACGCGTACATGCATCTCAGACGCTATGATTTGGCAAAAAACGATTACGAAACCGTTCTTGCCAACGTTCCTACTAATAAAGAAGCAAGACTTGGACTTGCTTATATGTTCCAGTCATCTGGAAGAAGAAAAGAGGCACTGGAACAACTAAATATCGTGGTAGAACAGCATCCGGAGGATCCGGAAGCGTATGTGGCACGAGCTTCTTATGAAGCAGAACTGAAACTATATGAAATAGCATTATACGACTGGGAAGAAGCGATTAAAAGAAAGCCTGCCAACATAGACTATGCGTTGTCGTATATTGACTTACTCATCATATCTGGCAAAAACAATCGAGCCAAAACTGAACTAGACAAATTGTCGGGTAGGGGAGTCGCAACTTCATTGCTACATCCTTTCTATAATAGACTTAAAAAAGCAAAAAACAAGTAAGTTCACATTTTATAAATAAAACAATACAGGAACTCTACTCCATGGGTTCTTGTTTTTTTGTAGTCGCTCTTCTTCAACGGAATACTTGAATATTTATCGTTAGAATTATAAACCATTTAGGCAACTATATACCATTTACCCCCACGTATCAGGGTTAAAAGTGCATACGTTTGCAACTTCATAAGGTTCGTAACCTTTTCCCTCCACAGTCTTTAAAAAGTAGAAATCCCAAACCTCGTGAGAGATTTGGGATTCTATTGTTTGTTTGGAGTATTTTTTTTCTTGTTCGGCGTTATGCTTCGGGGATTACTGAAACAACGCTCTTGTCACGCTTTCCTTTGTGGAACTGAACAGTTCCGTCAACGAGAGCGAACAAAGTATCGTCCTTACCCATACCAACATTGTTGCCGGGGTTGTGCTTAGAGCCACGCTGGCGAACAATAATGTTGCCTGCAACAACCTTCTGGCCACCGAAAATCTTAATGCCGAGTCGCTGTGATGCAGACTCACGGCCGTTCTTAGAACTACCTACACCTTTTTTATGTGCCATTTCTTGTTCCTCCTACGTTTAAGCGATTACTGATTTAACTTCTACTTGAGTGAACTGCTGACGGTGACCGTTCTTTTTGCGAGAGTCCTTACGACGCTTCATCTTGAAAACGATAACCTTCTCACCCTTAACAAGGGGATTGATCACTTCACATACTACTTTAGCACCGCTTACGGTGGGTGCACCTACCTGTACTGAACCTTCTTTGTCGACAAGCAGTACCTTGTCAAACTCAACAGTCTTGCCGGCTTCAGCCTCTTTCATGTGGTTCACGAAGAGCTTTTTGCCTTCTTCGGCTTTGAACTGCTGACCGTTAATTTCTACAATTGCGTACATTATTTAAATGTTATAAACGGGTTTTTCCGACTGGCGCACAACACCGTGTTGTGACTTTACCGAGCCAAAACGGACTAAATCGGGCGCAAAGTTACGAATTTTTTATGAGACAACCAAATTTATAATAAAAAAAATAAAGCGATGACCCTCACAGGCAATCGCTTCAATCTTCAATAGGTATTAGCTCTCTTTTAAGGTAAAAAGATTGTTTTCAGGATAACTGATGCAAAGGTAATATATTTTTTTTGAAATCAAAAACATTTCTAAAGAATTTTTCAGAAGTATTATATTGTGTGCCCACACAACATATATAAAAAACTATTATGTATAACTTTCAAACGATAAATCTATGCTATATATTGGACTAAAATAGAATAGGGCGATTTAAATTCAGTATTGTCTAATATTTGTTGTAAGCTGTCTAGAAAGTTATCAAGAAACTGCTTTTGTATTTATATATAAAAAAACTGATAATTGCACTTTATCAATCTTATATATTTGTTTGTGGTTATTCAAATATACAAAAACTTCGGCAGTTTTCTTTTATTTTATATAGACTTTTTCACTCGAAATGTCGGATGAGCCATAATCTCTTTCGATTCTTTATATACAGCCCATGTCTGATGGCATGGGAAGAGAATTTGCGTATCTGTCTTTATATTCAACTAATCGCTATTTTATCCCGAATTGGGGAAAATATTATAAATAATTTAAACATCTATGTTCTGTCTCGTGGATTATTATTATATTTGCATTATAAATAGCTTGTCTAAAAGATAAAACAATGACAGTTATGATAAATAACAATATATAAAAAATGAAATACTATGATTAAGGATTTTAATTTCTATGCACCTACGCGTGTAGTTTTTGGCAGTAATGCTGAAAGACAAATAGGTAGTCTTGTAAGTGCTTATGGCGGCCATAAGATATTACTACATTATGGCGGTGGTTCTGCCGAAAAATCTGGTTTGCTGAATGTGGTGCGCACACAATTGCGTGACGCAGGTTTATCATTTGTTGAACTTGGCGGCGTGGTGCCAAATCCTCTGCTAAGTAAAGTTTATGAAGGAATTGACTTGTGTCGCAAACATGATGTGGATTTTATTCTTGCCGTTGGGGGCGGTAGCGTTATAGACTCTTCAAAGGCTATTGCCTATGGTGTGCATTATGACGGTGATGTTTGGGATTTTTGGGACGGAAAGGCTGTTCCTCAGCAATGCCTGCCAGTTGGCACTGTCCTCACTATTCCTGCTGCAGGAAGCGAAATGTCTTCAAGTTGCGTGATAACGAAAGATGACGGTTTATTGAAACGTGGCATAAACAGCGATTTATGTCGCTGTAAGTTTGCTGTAATGAACCCAGAGCGGACTTACACTTTACCTTCTTATCAGACAGCTGCTGGCGGTACAGATATTATGATGCACACCATGGAACGTTATTTTTCCAAATATGAGGAAATGACATTGACTGATGGTATTGCAGAATCATTGATGCGTACGGTGAAGGATGTGCTGCCATTGGTACTCAAAGATCCTGAGAATTATCGTTATCGTGCCCAAATTATGTGGGCTGGCTCTCTTGCGCACAATGACCTGACTGAGTGTGGAACAGAAAAAGATTTCGCAACCCACCGTCTTGAGCACGAACTGAGTGCTTTGTTTGGTGTAACACATGGAGCTGGCCTTGCAGCCCTTTGGCCTTCATGGGCACGTTTTGTCATGGATCGACACCTGAATCGTTTTGTTCAATTTGCTGTCAACGTCATGGGAGTCACAAACGATTTTGCCAATCCTCGGCAGACTGCTCTGTCCGGTATTGAAGCTGTGGAGAAGTTTTATCATGAAATTGGTATGCCGACTTCAATTCACGAACTTCTCGGTCGTGAAATTACCGAGGAAGAGCTAGAGGTGATGGTTGACAAATGCTCTCGTGGTGGAAAGATTACCGTGGGTGCCATGGAGGTTTTGGGTCAGAATGAAATGCGAGAAATATATCGTATGGCGCGATAATTCACTCCCCCTACTCTATTCTTATGTAAAATGTAATTGTTTATAAAAAGAACGACGAAAACTATCATAAGTACTTGTGTTGCAGAAAAGTAAAAGTACAGAGTTTTAGTGTTTAATGAAAGACTTTCGTTATGAAGAGTTTTTAAAGTTCACTATAAAATAAACAAAAAGAAGTTCCGGCTTTACTAAAGATCATTTAAAACCGGAACTTCTTTCTTGTATGCTGAGTCAATTTGTTGGTTTATTGATGGTTTTCTTCCCAAATACTCATTCTTTCTTCCAATTGTGCATATTGGTGATCTTCAATGAAAGAAGTGCACACCCGTAATCCTTCTTGGTCAGATCCTGTAGTTACGAGGCATATTGCTGAAACACCATAACTCATCAATTCGTAAGCCAATTGTCCGCTGCTCATATTTTTGTATCCTATGGTGAAATAGAATCCATCCGCTACAGGTTCGTCCAAGTCTTTATCATAGACAATATGGAATCCATGTCGAAGGAATATTTCTTTCAGTTGATGTGCTCTTTTTCCATAGACACTCACTTCGCTTCGGAAATCATATTCCCCATTAGAAGCAGCTCGAAGCATGGCTGCCATAGCATATTGTGCAGAATGACTAGTTCCAGAGGACAAAGCATAAAGCATGCGTGTAGAGAAAACTGGTCCGAAGGTCAATCCTCCATATCTTGCTGCAAGTTCATCGAAATGGCGATGAAACAGTTTGTCCGAGATGCATGTCACACCAATACGCTCACCCGCATAACTGAAAGCTTTAGATCCGCTAATCAGCAGGATGTAATTGTCTGTATAGCGACCTACCGTCGGTTGGTACGGAGGCAGGAACGGTTTACTCAAGTCTCGACGGAAATCCATGGCAAAATATGCAAGGTCTTCCATCACAATCGCATCGTATTGAGTGGCCAGTTGTCCAATCGTCTTGAGTTCTTCCTCGTTGAGACAAATCCACGACGGATTGTTGGGGTTTGAATAGACAATAGCACAGATATTACCTTGTTTCAGATAAGATTCAAGTTTCTCACCCAGACGTTCTCCCCGGTAACTGTAGACATCAAATGTTTCATATTTTACCCCCATAACCTGCAATTGCATTTTCTGTACAGGGAATCCTGGATCAATGAATAGAACCGTATCTTTTTTGCTGTCAGCCTGCGAACAAGTCAAGAAAGAAGCAAACGTACCCTGCATGGAACCACAAACGGGCACACATCCTTCAGGTGCGATATCAATGCCGATGAATGCTTTGACGAAGCGTGACGCTTCATTTTTCAGTTCGGGCAGTCCCTGAATATCAGGATACAGGTTAGCTATTCCGTTGCCCAACGCTTTCATCTGAGCTTCCACTCCTACCTTTGCTGCAGGAAGTCCTGGAATACCCATTTCCATTTTGATAAACTCCACTCCAGACTGTTTCTCTGCCCGCGCAGCCACGAGTTTAACTTCTCGTATAGTTGCTTTAGCAAAGTCGTTAATGCCCAGTTCGCCTACCAGTGAGTCAATGAGTTTTGGATCTATAGGTGTCTGTTTCATAATTGGTGTTCCTTTCCAATGGCCAATGCCTTGATATTCGCCTCGACGATCGTTTTTCCTTTTCTGGCGAATACCCGTTGTATGGCAGCTTCCAACTTATCATATTCAATATTCAAAGCCTTTTGTGCAGCTCCCAGAAGAATTACGTTGGCAGAACGAGGCACACCATTGTCCTTGGCCAGTTGTTCGATATCGAGCATGATAACGTGTGGTAATTTTTTGAGGTCATGCTCAATAACCGCCATTTTTGGATAGTTTGGTATATTGACAAAGGGAGATGCAGAAGTGATAATCCATCCCTCTTCGTTGAGGAACGGCAAATAGCGTAGAGCCTCCATAGGTTCCATGGAGATGATAACATCAGCCTTACCTTTTGCAATAAGGTCGCTGGCGATAGGTTTATCAGAGATGCGCAGATTGGACTGCACATCACCTCCACGTTGGGACATTCCGTGTACTTCAGCCTGTTTGATATAAAGGTTTTCGTTCATTGCGGCTTCACCGATAATCGTGGCAATAGAGAGAATTCCTTGTCCGCCGACACCGCATAGTATGATATCTGTTTTCATCTTGTTCTTGGTTTTAGTATTATACGGAATATGTTATTTTCGCTCGGCATTCTTTTTCTGTTTCAGATGTCTTTGCAACGTCTGCATGCACTCACGTCTTGGAATGATCACACTAGGACCATGATAGTTGATTTCGTCACGAATGGTCTGTGTGATTTCTGCCATGTTTTTAGGCAGGGGGACAACCACTTTGAGATGCTCCTCGCTTAGTCCCAGTCCTCGGCAGATGGCTTCAAACTTATTAGTTCCAGCCGAGTCTTGTCCACCAGTCATTGCTGTGGTGAGGTTGTCGCTGATGATAACTGTGATGTCAGCATTTTCGTTGATGGCATCTAAGAGTCCTGTCATTCCCGAATGAGTAAATGTAGAATCTCCGATGATGGCAACAGCAGGCCATTGTCCGGCATCTGACGCTCCTTTAGCCATTGTAATAGACGCCCCCATATCTACACAAGAGTGAATAGCTTTGTATGGTGGAAGGAAACCGAGAGTGTAGCAACCAATATCGCCAAATACGCGTGCGTTGGGATAGTCAAGCAATACTTGGTTGAGAGCAGCATATACATCGCGGTGTCCACAACCTTGACAGAGTGCAGGTGGGCGTGGCACGACATCCTCACACGTAGCATAACTCTCGTCGCTTTCTATACCCAAAGCCTTTTTGATGAGGTCTGGATTAAGTTCTCCTGTACGTGGAAGTTCTCCTGTGAGTCTTCCTTTGATGACAGTATTTCCAGACATTACGCCACGCACCATTTCTTCTACGAATGGTTGTCCTTCTTCTGCAATCAGCACACTCTCACATGCCTCTGTCATTCGTCTTACTAACGCTTTTGGTAACGGGTAATGACTGATTTTGAGTACGGGGAACGGACAACCGTCAGGGAAACATTCCATCAGGTAGTTATAGGCAATTCCCGTAGCGATAATACCCATGGAATGATCAGCAGCATCCTCATATTTATTGTGTGAACTCTTTTCTGCAATAGTTTCGAGTTCTGCTTGTTGCGCAGTAACGATAGCATTACGTTTTCTAGCAAAAGCAGGCAGCAATACCCAGTTAGAAGCCTGAGCATTGTAGTTGAGCTCGTTTTGTTGTCTTGGTGTCTCTTTCACTTTCACCACGGCACGAGAGTGAGCCATGCGAGTTGTAACACGCACGAGTACTGGCAGATGTTGTTCTTCAGAGAGTTGGAAAGCTTCTTCCATCATATCGTAAGCCTCTTGTTGGCTTGCGGGTTCGAGTGTGGGTATCATGGCAAACTTACCATAGAATCTGCTATCTTGTTCATCCTGTGAAGAGTGCATTGATGGGTCGTCAGCCACTAGAACGATGAGTCCACCGTTTGTTCCCGTCATTGCCGAGTTGACAAACGGGTCGGCGCATACATTCAGACCTACATGTTTCATGCAGACCATGGCTCTTTTACCCATGAAGGACATTCCCAATGCTGCCTCCATTGCAGTTTTCTCGTTGGTTGACCAACGACTGTGCACTCCCCATTCGCGTGCGAGTGCAGAGCCTTGGATATACTCGGTAATTTCCGTTGACGGAGTTCCAGGATAGGCATAGACGCCGCTCAATCCAGCATCGAGAGCTCCTTGCGCAATGGCTTCGTCGCCTAATAATAGTTTCTTCATGATTTTAAGTATTTTAGTTTATATCTGCATATTATTATTGTTAGAAAGGCATAGGTCCGTCAGGTCCATCATAGCCAAACGGAGATTCCATCGTGCCACCTTGGTCTCCCCCATTCACTTTGCTGCCAAGAATTTCACCTCCGCCGTCATTTGTGTTCTTAGTGTTGAGTTTGCCGTCTTCCGGATTCTCAAATCGTGTAAACTCACCTCTGAAGTTGAGCAACACATCACCAGTCGCACCTTTACGGTGTTTGGCAATGATAATCTGTGCCATACCTCTGAGGTCGTGTCCGTGTTCATCTTGATAGATATGGTAGTATTCTGGTCTGTGAACAAAGAGCACCATGTCCGCATCCTGCTCAATGGCACCCGATTCACGCAAGTCAGACAATTGAGGTCGTTTTCCATCATTACCTTCTCGGCTTTCAACACCACGGTTCAGCTGCGAGAGTGCGATGATAGGGATATCGAGTTCCTTTGCGAGTCCTTTGAGTGAGCGGCTGATGGTCGATACCTCCTCTTGTCGTGAAGAGAACCTCATACCTTGAGCGTTCATCAACTGTAGATAGTCGATCATGATAATCTTCACCCCATGTTCTCTGACGAGGCGTCGTGCCTTTGTGCGCAGTTCGAAAACCGACAGTCCAGGCGTATCATCCACATAAAGCGGTGCTCCCAATAGATTGTTGAGTCGTTTGTCAAGCCTGTCCCATTCGTCAGGGTGCAGTTGTCCGTTGAGTATTTTCGAACCCTGGATTTCGCATACGTTAGAAATCAACCTGTTGACCAATTGCGTATTGCTCATTTCAAGAGAGAAAAACGCCATCGGAACTTTATTGTCTGAAGCAATATTCTTAGCCATGGAGAGTGCGAATGACGTTTTACCCATGGCAGGTCGTCCTGCGATGATGATCAAGTCAGAGGCTTGCCATCCACTGGTCATATCATCAAGTTTATAATAACCAGTAGAAACACCCGTCAGTCCGTCTTTGTTTGCTGCAGCCTTTTGAATGCCATCTACAGCATTTTTGATGACCGGGTCGATTTGGGTATAGTCCTTCTTCATATTCTTTTGCGAGAGTTCGAAGAGCGAACCTTCTGCCTCCTGCATCAGATCTTCCACATCTATCGTTTCGTCAAAAGCTTTCGTTTCGATGACGCTGGCATAGGAAATCAGCTGTCGTGCGAGGAATTTCTGCGCAATGATTCTTGCGTGATATTCGATACTTGCCGATGAGGAAACCCTTGAGGAGAGTTCTGTAACATACCCTGGTCCTCCAACATCTTCGAGGTCCCCTTGATGAGCCAACTGTTCGGTCACAGTCCATACATCAACAGGTTTTTCGCGCAATTCGAGTTCTCTTATTGCCTCATAGATTTTTTGGTTTCGAGGTTCATAGAAACTTTCAGGATACAGCAGCTCACAGACCACCGAATAGGCATCTTTGTCGATCATGAGTGCTCCGAGCACAGTTTTTTCTATTTCTGTAGCTTGCGGCTGAACGTGTACGAAAGTATTATCAGTCGCCGGTTTTCTTGTGCGGCGTGGTTGTTTGTTATCTGGCATTTTGTTTTTAAAGTGTTATAAGCTTTCACATTCTTTTACCCACAATGCATTTGAGGCATCACTTGCCATTCTCCAGTCACCTCTTGGCGAGAGGCTGACGCTTCCCACTTTCGGTCCGTCAGGCAGACAAGATCGTTTGAATTGCTGGTTAAAGAATCTGCGGCAGAATGTGGTCAGCCATTTTTTGATGGTTTTCCTGTCATATTTCTCGTCGAAAGCTTGTTCTGCAAGCATCATAATCTTTCTGGGTCTGAATCCAAATCTCAGGAAATAGTAGAGGAAGAAGTCGTGCAGTTCGTAGGGACCTACAAGGTCTTCTGTCTTCTGTTTGATTTGTCCTTCATCGTCAGCCGGTGTCAGTTCTGGCGAGATAGGTGTATCAATAACGTCGATGAGCGTTGCTTTTTGTTCGTTGAACTGTTCAAGTTCTGCCATGTATCTTATTAGATACTGTATCAGCGTTTTGGGTACTCCTGCATTGACTCCGTACATTGACATGTGGTCGCCGTTATAGGTTGCCCATCCCAGCGCGAGTTCAGAAAGGTCACCAGTTCCGATGACGAGTGCGTTTTCCTTGTTGGCGAGATCCATAAGAATTTGCGTGCGCTCTCTTGCTTGCGAGTTTTCGTAGGTCACATCATGCGTGTCAATATCCTGTCCGATGTCTTCAAAATGTTGTTTGACTGCTTTGGCAATACTTATTTCCTTTTGGCTGATGCCCAGTGTCTGCATGAGACGGATTGCATTGTCGTGCGTGCGGTCTGTAGTACCAAATCCAGGCATGGTGACTCCCAATATCCCTTTTCTATCGTAGTCAAGCATATCGAATGTTCTGACACATACGAGCAAAGCCAACGTCGAGTCGAGACCGCCGCTTATTCCTATCACAACCTTCTGGCAATTGGTATGTACCAATCGTTTGGCAAGACCAGCCGACTGGATGTTTAGTATTTCTTCGCAACTTTCCTGCATATCGTCATCGTCGGGAGTGAACGGATGCGGATCTACGTATCTTGACAGCTTAAACTCAGCAGATTCCACCATTTTACATGAAATAATCTGCGCATGAGCTTCTCGTTGGGCATTTACAAACGTGGTATTGTCCATTCTGTCCGTTTTGAGTCGGTCCACATCGATTTGTGCCACTTGTATCTGTGGCTGCAGCGAGAAGCGTTCGCCTTCAGCGAGCAAGTGTCCGTTTTCAAAAATCATGGCATTACCTCCATAGACCACATCTTGCGTAGATTCACCGAATCCCGATGAAGCATAAACGTATCCGCTAATGGTTCTTGCACTCTGTTGCATGAGAAGGTTGCGAAGGTATTTATGTTTGCCGGTGAGTTCGTTGCTTGCTGAGCAGTTGAAGATAATGTCTGCTCCAGCCAGTGTGAGATTGTTACTTGGTGGCACAGGTGCCCATACGTCCTCACATATTTCCACTCCAAACTTCACTCCGTCCGTTGTTTGGAAGATGGTGGGTTGTGCTGTCAGCGCGACGGGTGATCCTGCCAAGTAAACTTCCGTTGTTTTGAGATCTTGCGCAGAAGCGAACCATCGTTTCTCATAGAACTCGTTGTAGTTGGGCAGATATGTTTTTGCCACGAGTCCGAGCAGTGTACCTGCTTGGATGACAGCTGCGCAGTTGAGCAACATCCCTCCTGTCTGTACGGGTAGTCCCACGATGCAGATGATGTTGAGCTGTCTTGTAAAATCAAGAAGCGTCATGAGTCCCTCTTCCGCCTGTGTCAGTAACAGCTGTTGTCTGAACAGATCCTGACAGGTATAGCCCGTGATACATAGTTCTGGAAAGCAGAGAATCTCCACTCCCCTGCCCTCTGCGTCGGCAATGATTTTCTCGATTTCAAAGACGTTGTATGCTGTGTCTGCCACTTTTACTGCAGGAACAGCTGCTGCGACATTTACAAATCCGTATTTCATATCTCAACTATTTGTTACTATTTACTTGTTTACTTCTCCGTTTATGGTATGAGGAGCGAAGAGTCGCCATAGCTCAGGAAACGGAAATCGTGGCTTAATGCGTAGTCGTAGATGCGTTTCCAGTCGCCTTTCACAAATGCGCTGACCAGCAAGAGCAGCGTGCTTTGCGGCTGATGGAAATTGGTGATGAGCATCTTCACTATTTTATATTCATAGCCTGGTGCGATGATGATTTGAGTGGAAGAGTGAAGTGTGGTCAGATGGTGACTATCGAGCCATGCGATGATATTCTCCAAAGCCTTTTTTGCAGGCAGTTTACTGTCTGTTCCGGCTCCGTTTTCCTCTTCGTATGGTTCCCACTGGCAAACATGAAGTTGTTCTTCGGTGAGTTCCGGGTTGCATTCGAGTTTCAGACCTATATAATATAGGCTCTCCAGCGTTCTGACGCTGGTGGTTCCTACGGCAATGGCATTGGCATTGTGCTCCACAAGGCGCTCCAATGTATGTTTTCTGACAGCAATATATTCTGTGTGCATGTCGTGTTCGCCAATGTGTTGGCTTTTCACCGGTCTGAAGGTTCCTGCTCCAACATGCAGTGTGAGTTCCTCGCATTCCACTCCGTGACGGTCGAGGTCTGCGAGCACCTCCGGTGTGAAGTGGAGTCCCGCTGTTGGTGCAGCCACACTTCCTTTTATCTTAGAATATACGGTCTGATAGGTAGTTTTGTCGCTTTCCTGTGTTTCTCTGTTGAGATACGGAGGTATAGGGAGTTCGCCAGCCACATCGAGTATATCTGCAAAGTTTACATCTGTATTGTCCCATTCGAAATCCACCCATTGACTCGTACCGTGTTCGCCTTTTCTCGTGGCTTTGATGGTGAGGGTATGTTGCTTGACCGTGATGGTTCTGCAGAGTGTTCCCTCTTTCCATTTCTTGAGATTTCCCACGAGGCAGAGCCAACTGCATTTTTTGTTGGTTTGGAACATCTGTTCATAGTCTGCTGGTTCTGCCGGTTCGAGCAGAAACACTTCAATGAGTGCTCCTGTTTCCTTTCGAAAATGTAGTCTTGCCTGTATGACCTTTGTATTGTTGAACACCATCAGGGCACCTTTCGGCAGGAATTCTGCGAGGTGGTAGAACTTACTTTCTGAAATGTTTCCTTGCTGATAGATCAGCAATTTAGATTGGTCGCGCACGGGCAATGGGAATTTTGCTATGCGTTCATCGGGCAACGGATAGTTGTAATCGCTGATTTGTATTTCTTTCTCTTTCACGATAATATATTATTCAGACCTGTTTTCGAAGGCACTTGTCGTAAGCTGATTGCGCCCTCGTCTTGTTGCTATCAAATGATGATTCGTGTCTTGTGGTAGTTCTCCCGAAACTCAGTCGGTGAACAGTCTTTTTTCTTCTTAAAGATACGATTGAAATTGCTGAGGTTGTTGAAGCCACATTCGTAGCATATTTCCGCCACGCTTTTTGAGGTATCCACAAGCATTCTGCTGGCATATCCCAGTCTCATGTCAATGACATAGTCGCTGAGTGTCCTTCCGGTATGGAGTTTGAAGAATCGGCTGAATGCCGACGGACTCATGCCTGCAATATCAGCAAGTGTTCCGAGTCTGATCTCGTCCATATAGTTTTTGGCTATGAAATTCTTAACCTTGAGCACGCGTCTTGAGTCGCTTGCCACTTCTACCTTGGCGTAACTATTGCTTGCCAGCGGGCGCATTTTAGTGCTTTTCGACAGTTCGTAGAGTATGGCAAGAAACTGTGTCACAGCATAAAAACCGTCTTTGATAGAGCTGAGTGTATCTATAAGGTTATAGACGCGGAGGATGTCTTCCATGTGGAAGGCCAATCCTTTTCTTGCTTCAAGCATCATCTTCCGTAGCGAGTTGAATGGATTCCTACCGAAGAAACCGTCTTCGCTCAAGTCGATATAGAACTGTACAGTGACTTCGCGTATGTCTTCACTCTTACATTCGTTTTGTTCCCATACATGTTCAAGGTCAGGACTGGTTATGAGGACAAGGTCGTATTCTCCGATCACCTCATTAGAGTCACCCACAATTCTCCTCACACCTGGTGCATGTTCCACAAAGTTGAGTTCAAACACTTCATGATTGTGAATAGGATAAGTAAACTCCTTCTTTCTGCGGTCGGCTATGTAGAGGGAGTCTTTGCCCATCAAGGGCGTAATTTCGTGAATAACCCTGTTTTCCTCCATAAGACACTTGATACTTTAGATTTTCAGTTCCTTCATGATCTCGCTCATGCGCTGCAACGTTGAGATGCGTGTGGGAACCAATGGCAGTCGTAAGATATTGTCGATGAATCCCATTTCGTGAAGCATCGCCTTAACGCCTGCAGGATTGCCATCTACAAACAAGAGCGAGAAAAGATCGGTAAAGCGGTGGTGTATCTTTCGTGCGCCATCGTATTCACCTCGCAACTGCAAGCGAATCATCTTAGAGAACTCGCGTGGCAGCGCATTGCCTATGACGCTGATCACACCGACGGCTCCGCATGATATCATGGGGAAGGTAAGCGCATCGTCGCCTGAAATGACATCAAAGTCGTTGGGTTTGTTCTTGATGATTTCGTCCACCTGCTCCAGATTGCCGCTTGCCTCTTTGATAGCCACGATATTGTAGCAGTCGCGTGCAAGTCTGACGGTGGTTTCCGCCTTCAGGTTGACACCTGTTCTTCCCGGTACATTATATAGTACTACGGGTAACTGAGTAGCAGCCGCAATGGCTTTGAAGTGTTGGTAAAGGCCTTCCTGCGATGGCTTGTTATAATATGGGCAGACGCTGAGCACACCATCAATGCCTTTGAAGTCGCCATTCTGCAACTCTTCGACAACGGCAGTTGTATTGTTGCCGCCACAGCCTACGAGGATGGGTACCTTTCCGCCTACTATGTTAATCACCAATTCCTTGATTTTCTTTTTCTCTTCTGCGGTCAATGTGGGTGTCTCGCCTGTTGTTGCGAGAATGCAGAAAAAATCGGCACCGTTGTCCAACTGATATTCCACGAGGCGATGAAGCGACTTGTAGTCAACCTCTCCGTTCTCTGTAAATGGTGTAATCAGGGCGATGCCCAAGCCTTTGAATATATTGTGTACCATAAAAAGCAATGTTTCTGTGCGCAAAATTACATAAAATTTTCTGGAATCTATTACATTTTGAAGAATTTTTCACTAATTTTGCAGCATTGAAAATATAAAATGAATAAACAATCAATTCCTATACCGGAAAAAATATTCGGGTTGGCGTTCGCCGCCATTGCTGTGCTGGTTTTTTCTGCCTGCCAGTTTAATTCTGATTCTTCCAACTGTCGTTCTGCCGCCAAGACGCAGCGTCTGATGGCTTTGGGAGATTCGCTCAAGCGGCAACAGCCGGGTTCTGTAGATTCCATCCGTCACGCCATGGCGACTGCCGATGATTCGCTCGAATATTACGACTATGCCCTGCTTTACGCTTCGCATTTCCTGATGACCGTCACACCAGACTCCTCTTTGTTTTATGTGGATAAGGCAGAACATTTTCTCAAGGCGTTTCCTGTCTCGCCCCGCATCAACGGTATGCGCGCCAGGACGTTGGCAGCACGCGGTTCTCACCTCTATCTGCTCCATGGCAATCCCGACAGCGTAGTGAGACTTTACCGTAGCGCATACCAGTTATTGTCTGTTAGCGACCAGACAAGCTACTTGCCCGACTTGGCGGCTAATATGGCGGATGCCTATGCCGAGAAACATGATCTGACGAAGGCTTCACATTGGTTTAGAAAAGCTCTCGTGCTTGCCGACTCATTGGGTAGAAACGATACGCAGACACTCTCCTACCGTATGGGACTCGGTCGGGTCTATACTGCTCTTGGCGACTTCCCCTCTGCACTCAGGAGTTACAAAATCGTAGATCAGCGTTTTGACGACCTCACTCCTGCCATGCAGATCGTGTTTCTTAACAACTATGGTAATACCTATTATTACCAAAAACAATACAGGCAATCGCTGAAAGCCTTTCGCAGACTGCAACGCCATTTGGAGCAAAAGGGAACCCCTGATGTGCTCGACATGAAGATTTGCAAGCTCAATATGGCAGACGTCTTTCTCCGACTCCATCAGTCTGATTCATCACGTGTTTATCTCGAACAGGTTGAACCTTTCTTCCACCAACGAAACATAGAGGCTGGCGTGTTCTATTGCAACACCATACGTATCGGTCTTGCACTCCATGCAGGACACTATGCAGACATTGAGCACACCTTGAGACAGGAACGCCTTTCCGCTCCGGTCAATCCGATGCTAAAAGACATACGCTACGAGTATCTGAGTGAGTATTATGCGCGTACGGGTGACTATTCACGTGCCTACCGCTTGCAGAAGAGTGTTTATGAGACCCACGACAGTATCATGAACCGACAGAATATCGCGCGAGCGAACGATATCATGGTGCGTTTGAGTGAAGATACGTTGCGACTCCACAACCAGCTCAGGGTGCAGGAGGAGCGTGCCAACTATCAAGTCAATCTCCATATCATGGGGGGGATCGTTGCTTTCCTGATCGTGGTGGTGTCCGTATTGTTGGCAAAACTGTTCTATAACCGCAAGCGCACCTTACAGCGCCACATCGATATGCTGAACCTCCGTCTGACCATCGTGCGCCAGCGCATCTCTCCCCATTTCATCTTCAATGTGCTCAATTCGTGCGTCGGTTCTTATGGTCCCAATGAGGCCAATCGGCTGACGCTGCTTGCGCGTCTCATTCGGTCGAGTCTTGACATCTCCAGCAAGACTTTCGTAACGCTGGACCAGGAAATAAACTTCGTGAAACAGTTTGTTGAAATGGAGAAATCACTTATGGGGCAAGACTTTATCGTGTCTTATGACTTTCCTCCAACAGACAAGATGAACGCCATTCTCATCCCGTCGATGTTTGTGCAGATACTGACCGAGAATGCCATCATTCATGGACTGAAACATAAGGAAGGCGAGAAACATCTTATGATTAGCGTTGCCATTGACGATCAGCAGGCATGTATCTGCGTGAAAGACAATGGTCCTGGTTTTGACATCCGTGTCTACAACAATGCCAAAGCACGTATCGGACTGAATATCATCCGCCACACCATGGCGATTATCAACGAAGAAAACAAAAGTTCGAAGATCCGTTTCGACATCCATAATGACCATGGATGCTGCGCCATACTTACGGTACCGAGACACTTGAAAGCACTATAAAGTAAATATTTTACGAATTTAAACTGTTACACTATAAATTAAATACTTATGAAAACAATCATCATAGACGACGAGATCCTATCCATCGAAACTCTGAGTCGCATGCTCTTGGAATACGACGATATTGAAGTGGTGGGAAGCGCCTGCAACACCACGGTGGCAGAAGGTCTGATCAAGGCTGCTTCTCCTGACCTCGTCTTTCTTGATGTAGAACTGCCGGGCATGTCGGGAGTGGATTTCATCCGCGAGGTGAAACGTCTGACGCAAGGACGCTGCCGGGTGGTGATGTACACCGGACATAAGGACTCGATGCTTTCTTCGTTTCGTAACGAGGCATTCGACTTTCTACTCAAACCCGTTGACCGCGACGAACTCTCGGCGATGATTCAGCGCTTACGTCTCCATATCGAATCCTCCAACCAGGAGGCGCCTGACAACAATCCTGCCGACATCAACAGTACTGTACGGCGCGAACGCGAAAAACTGATTTTCAATACCAACTTCTCTGACTTTCGAGTGGTTTCCATTGCCGACATCGGACTCTTTTACTACAATAGTGACCAGCGAATCTGGGAAGTCGTTGTGTCGGGATGTGAAGAACCCATACGCCTGAAACGTAACGTCAACTGTGAAACATTGCTCGCCCTCGACCCTTGTTTTGTACAGGTGAGCCAGCGCTTTGTCATCAATATCAACTGTCTGATGGAAGTGTGCGACAATACCTGTCGCCTCTATCCGCCCTTCGACCAAATTCAGCATGTCAAGGTGGCACGGCTCTATCGCAAGAAACTCATCAGTCGGTTTAATACCATTTGAACCGCTGTTGCCGACAAAAAGAAACAATATACCCATCACCATCATGAAAACTGAAAGCAACAACGACATCAACAAGCGTTCCAAGCAGACCATCCCCTTGCTGTGCATGGCCATGATCTGTCTCCTGACGGCGTGCAACGACGTTTTTGATGTTCATCCCTACGATGTCAACTACAAAGGCGAGCCTCATCATAACAAGCAGGACATCGCCGAAATAGAGCAACGGTTTGCATCAAGAGACTCCCTGCGCATCGCTTTCATCAGCGATACCCATGGCTGGTACACCAATACCAAGGCAGAGATTGACGACATCAACAAGCGTAACGACATCGATTTCGTGGTGCATTGTGGAGACCTCACCGACACGGGCACGAAAAAGGAGTATGAATGGACACGGAAGATCCTTCAGAAGCTGGATGTACCCTATGTGGCATTGATTGGCAACCACGATTTCTTAGGCACAGGCGATCAGTCATACCAAGTACTCTACGGATCCTTGGATTTCTCATTCATCGCAGGACGCGTCAAATTTCTCTGTCTCAACACCAATGCCACAGAATATGATTATATGGCGGCAGTACCCAATTTCGACTATATCGAACAGGAGATTACCGCGCGTGCCGATAAGTTTGACCGTACCGTCATCATCATGCACGCCCCACCCTATAGCGACCAGTTCAACAATAATGTGGCAAAGGCATTTCGAAGATATATAGACTTTCTGCCCCATCTCATGTTTTGCGTCTATGGTCACAACCACAATAGCGTAGTGAACAATATCTACAGCGACGGACTGCTGTTCTACGGCATCGACTGTGCCGACCACCGCATCTATCGCATCATCACAATCAGGAAGGAGGGATATGATGAAGAAGAGGTTCATTTTTAGTCTGATCATGCTCCTCGTGGTGTTCCGTGCCCAAGCACTCCCACCAGACACCACATACGTGGAAAAGGCAAAAGAGAGTCACTATGACAAGCGCGTGCACCGTTACCGTAAGCATTGGGCCGCGCTGATTCCCACACAATTCATCATTCAGAACGCAGGCAACATGGGTGTGGTCTCTGCTGGATTGGGATGGGATTATGGTAACCGCCGACAATGGGAAACCGACCTTCTCTTCGGTTATATTCCTGCCCACCAGAGCACACGTGGCAAACTCACCATGACGCTCAAGCAGAACTTCGTTCCGTGGAGTCATAGCATGAAAAACGGGTGGAGTATCGAACCGCTGACCGCCAGCATTTACATCAATACCGTCTATGGTCATGAGTTCTGGAAATCACAGCCCAGGCGCTATCCCGATGCCTACTACAATTTCATGTCAACAAAATTCAGACTCAATATCGCGTTAGGCCAGCGTGTCACCATGACCATTCCCAACCACCGCACGAAATTGTTTGCTAAAAACATTTCGTTCTTTTATGAAATCAGTTCGTGCGACCTATATATCCGCTCGATGATCCTCGATCATGCCGTCAGTCTAAATGACATCATCGGCTTATCACTCGGAGTAAGAGCCTGTATTTTGTAACCGCAAAAATTTTTAAGGTCAGAAATAACGGAATTATTTAAGGTCATACTTTACACGGAGTACACTCTAAGTTTCCTAAAACGAATTTTTTGCGTTACAAATAACAGATAACTGTTTCCTAAAACGAAATGACGAACAAGAAGCGGGTGAGTTTCATTGGCAGAAAATGGAAAGGGTGCACCCAAAGATGCACCCTTCATTTCTTTTGGTCCTGTGGGAACGGACCTACGCAAACTAAGTAATTCTAAATGTTTCAGCTCTGTGGCTGAGTCTTCTTGCTTAAAATCTCTTGCCAGTTGAAATTACGAATCAGACCTGTGACGGTTTCGAATGTCATAATGAAAACTGAAATGAAACAGAAGATAAATACGCCCACAACCATGAGTCCGACCTTCATCGCAATGACGATGAAATTAGCGGGGTTGGTCTCTCTACGGGTCTCCGAATAGCCGTTGGAATAGCGATATTTCACAATATCGTCGGGGATGAACTGCATGGCAAGACCTGTTCCGAAGAAGAATGCTGCCAAACGGAATCCCCATTTCTGCAAGCCTCGCATGAAGTTTGCCTGGCGACGGTGACGTGATAATATATAGCCTCGGGGGTAGCCTGATATGATATATAGCGGGATGAGAATGATGAGGTAGATCATCCACGCACGCTTGCTATTACTGCTACTCTTCATAGAGTCAACAGCTCCCTGGGTGTCTTTCAGCGCCAGTTCTTTCACAGCATTGAAATCTTTTGCTGAAAGTTCTTCAAACTGTTTCTTGTATTTATCGTAGTTTTTCTGTTCATTTTCAGCAGACTGCAGATAGACCTTCTTCATCTTGTCTGTAGAGGCTGTGTCTGCCTTCTGCTTGTTTTTTATTGAATTGAGGCGTGCGCTCTCTGCCCTCTGGTTATAATCGTTGAGATAGTAGGCTTTATATGCATTGGCACCATTGAGGCGCTCGTTGTAGTTCTCTCCCCTGTCCCAAAGAACGGTGTCCATCTTCTGATAGGCAATCGTGGTGTCTGCTTTCTGCCATAATTCTACTATCTTCACGTCCTTCTGGCGATTTTGGGCTGATTCCTGATCTTGGTTGCTGAAATACCAGAAGATGCAGGCACCGAAAATACTTCCGGCGATAAGTGCCCATTTCCAAGTGCGGTGACGCTTACGAGAATAATGCACCACCTCTTTAAGGTCGCGTATGCGCTCGTTGAACTGTTCGTCGTTGGGGTCGTCTGCCGAAGCCTGTGCCTGTTGGATGAGATCCTCCATGCGGTCGATTTCTTCTGGTGAGGTCGGATAGACATTGTCCCAGTCGGTACTTCCCATCTCGATGTCTTTTGCTTTTACATGCGATGAGGTGAAAAGAGCTTGGTCAAGGTAACCCCAAGCCTCATAGTTTTTTTGTTGCTGTTCGTCCATAATTGTTATCTTGGGTTAAGTAATAATTTTCTTGTCGATTGCGATGTCGCAAAGGTAATGCTTTTATTCATAAATGGTGTTTCATTGGGTAAAAAAACATGCTCATTAAAACAAAATCAGCATCTACCATTTGGTAAACGCTGATGTTCATTGCGTAAAAAACGCTCAGTATCAGGGCGATGTGTGGATTTTACGATATTCTATAGGGGAACAGTCATGATAGCATGCAAATACACGGCGGAACGTAGATTGGGAGTTGAAACCTGATTTTTCTGCCACGATTGCCAGCGAATCAGAGGTGGTACGAAGCAGATGTTCGGCATGACTGATGCGTAACTTGTTGACAAAATCATAGAAAGTCTTACCGTTTTCCTGGTTGAAGTATCTGCTGAGATAGGTACGGTTGGTACCAACCAGCGTGGCAACATCTGAAAGTTTAAGTTTGGGGTTGAGGTAGATTTGTTCCTGATAGAACAGCCGTTGCACGATAGTGGCTATTGTACTCTGCTCCATGTCGCTTTTATCTTGCGGTTCGTCGATGGTTTCAGTATCGACGAGTTCGTCAATGACTGATTCGTGTCGATACAGGAAATAGCTCAACACCATCCATAATGCTAGCGAGCATACCATGTATAGGTTGTCGGCATATGCTGTGCGCCGTAAAGAGGCTATGGTCCATACGATGAGGATAAAGAAGAAGCTGAACAATACACCACGCAACCAGTTGAGATTGATATTTTCCTGATAGGAGAAGCGGTCTTTCAACTGACGATGGTAGTCGGAAATGAGCATCAAGGTTACAACAAGTGTGCCGAGACCGTAGATAGCACCCCACCCTACAAGACAGTGAAACCAAATAGGGGCATTGCTTATAAATAGTCCTGCGATAAGGACAATAAAAACGGTTTCATGGAGTATGATTTTCTTCCAAGTAAGCCATCCGGGCTTAACAAGTTCTTTGAGGATGAAGTTGTAGATCGGAATCACCACCATGTCCATGGCGGTAAGTTCGTTCCATAGGCCCTCATTCACAATGTTCTTGTTTTCTATGTAGATGAAAAGGTCCTTGAAACTTTCTGCACAGGTAATAATCATGAGGATGGAAAACAGCCGTGAGAGCATATCGCCTCCTTTGCGCCAAAACATCCATGCCATCATAGAATAAAACATGGTACACAGACCATATATATAATAGGTGAGCGAATCAATCATCGGTATCGTCCTTTTGTTGTAAGTAGCGTTATGTTTTTAGTCGATGCAAAATTACGAAATAATAATGGAAAAAAGAAAACATAACGCCGTTTTTTCTTCGATTTCAAACAAAGTGTAACTTCCAAACCCTAATATCGGCTAATTTCTTTGGAGTTTCACTTTTTATTTGTAACTTCGCAGCGGTCTATAAATATTTTCAGCAAGATGCAAAGCAAAATCCTACTCATCTACACAGGTGGAACAATCGGCATGAACCGAAATCCACACACAGGCGCTTTGGAACCTTTCGATTTTGAGCACCTGCTCTACAATGTGCCAGAACTCAAACAGTTTGACACGAAGATTAATACCATACAGTTTGAGCCTCCTATCGACTCCAGCGACATGACGCCTGCCCGATGGACTGAACTGAGTCACATCATCGCCAGTCACTATGACGCATACGATGGATTTGTCGTGCTTCACGGTACTGACACCATGGCCTATACTGCCTCTGCCCTATCCTATCTGCTGGAAAACCTCACCAAGGCGGTCATCATCACAGGGTCGCAGCTGCCCATTGGGATGTTGAGAACGGACGGAAAGGAGAATCTCATCACCTCGATAGAGATTGCTGCAGCGAAAGACCATGAGGGCCATGCGCTCGTCCCTGAGGTTGGCATTTATTTCAATGGACGCCTGCTACGAGGCAACAGGACAACGAAGCAAAGTGCTGAGGAGTTTAATGCTTTCGAGTCGTTCAACTATCCTCATCTTGTGGATGCAGGAATCAATATCACCTACCATACGGAAAGGATGCTCAAACCGGATTGGGACAAACCGATGATCCCGCATTTCAAGCTCGACAATAATGTGATTATATTCTCGCTTTTTCCCGGCATACGCGAAGACTTGGTGCGCCACGTGATTGCCACACCAAATCTGAAGAGTATCGTCATGCGTACCTTCGGTTCGGGCAATGCCCCACAACGACCTTGGGTGATGCACGCGCTGAAAGAGGCTACGCACAACGGCAAGGTGGTGATCAACATCAGCCAGTGTATTCAAGGTGCAGTAGAAATGGGCCGATACGACACGGGGTATCAGTTACAAGAAGCGGGGGTCATCAGCGGCTACGATTCAACAGTGGAAAATGCGGTGACCAAACTGATGTATCTGCAATCGATTTTTGATGATCCGGAAACGGTAAGATATTACATGCGGCAAAGCATCCGTGGAGAAATAACCGTCTGACATCGGTAGTGTTTCGGGATATGCCACACAAACATTTCGCTTGATCCTGCCACACATCGCTTACAAAAAAATAAGCCCCACACCTTCAAGGTATGGGGCTTAAATATTATCTTCCAGTTTCTACTTTTAGAAGAAGAGGTAGCGGTTGTCAACTACTTCAGCCTTCTGGTTGAGTTCCTGCATGTAACGTCCTGCTGCACGCATTGCCATCTGCTGAAGCATCGCCATCTGCTGCTTCACGTCAAACTTAGCACCTGCCTGCAGACTGCGCTTAGTCACTTGGAAGATGTAAGCACCACCATTGCCCTTGACAGGAGCCTGACACATCTGTCCCTGCTTAACAGCTGAAACTGCACCACTCAAAGCGGGCTCGCTGGCACCTGTGCTCTGTACGAATGCAGGAGCAGAGAATGTGATCTGGTCAACATTGCTGATGACAGCACCCTTCTGCTTAGCAGCGGCAATGGATTTAACCCCCTTCAACTTAGCAGCGGCAACTTCAAACTTCTTATCGCGGATGACTTCCTGACGTACCATGTCTTTCACGTCGTCAAGGCTACGATAGCCTACACGGTGAATCTTGGTCAGCGCAATAACCATCATGTGGTCGTTGTTTCCACATTCGTAGAGTGGTGACACATCGCCTGGCTTAGCATCAAATACCCATTTCATAGCTTCACGTGTTGAGCGTACGCCTGCCACATAGTGCTCTGAATTGACCATATCCTGACGCTCCATCACTTTGAAACCAAATTTCTGAGCATTCTTCTCCAGTCCTTCCAGTGTTTTGTTTTCACTGACAAACTGGCTGAACTTGTTGTATGCCTGGTTGTAGGTTTCCTTAGAGAAATCAATAGTGTGCTTGATGATGGCAACATCATATTTGGTGGTCATCGCCTTGCGGTTGGTCACTTGAAGTACCATATTAGCCTGTGAGAGACTGAGCTTCACTACCTCGCCAACAGCAGCGTTGTTGAGGGCTGCGATGTATGCCTTCGTATCAGCATCGAGCGTCTGTGCACTTTCGTACATGGCAGAAGTCATCCATGTCTTCTGACCCGTCTGACCATACTTCTTAGCGAGGGCTTCAAAATCAGCATTACCCTTCAAGGCTGTATAAACGCTGTCTGCACGCTTTGCAGCTTCAGCTGTTTCGTCGCCTACCTGAATCATGCGGAACTCGATAGAGTCTGGCTGTTCTACTTTAGCGATGAGCTTGATGACGTTCAAGGTGTTGTCATAGCTTGTTTCGAAAACAGCAGAGGTCTGACCTACAGCCATAGAGTCAAGTTTGGCAGCTACATCAGCTGGGAATGTACGCTTGGTGGCTGCAATGCCTGTGTAGGCAACCTGTGACTGAGCTTTGCGAACAACTTCAGAAGGAGTCATTCCGCTTTCAAGTTTCAGTTTGGCTTCGCTCATGGTCTTGTTCAGCGCAGCACGGTCAGTCTTTGAAGGGAGAACCTGGAAGTCAACATACTTGATGTCGCGGCTTTCAACGGTCTGTTTGAACATTTCCTTCATCTCGTCATACTTAGCCTTCAGATCGCTGTCGGCAATCTTCACCTCGTTGTCTTTGATAGAGGTGTATGGGATGGCAGCCAAGGTGATGTTGCTTTCAATATTGTTATCATCGAAAGCCATCTTTGCTGAAACAGGGTTAGACAGCAGGCAATGACCCAGGAGGCTCTGGTATTTCATCATCAGCGTCTGCTGACGCAGCTGCTTCTCGATGAATTTCCAATAGTCGTAGATCTTCTTGTACTGCTCTGCAACCTGTTGCTGTTGTGGCTGTGACTGCATTTTCTTATACTCATCAAGGAATTTGGTGAGCTGGGTTACGTCGAAACGTCCTGTCTGCTGGTTGATGAAAGGAGTCTGAGCCAACATGGGGTTGGTACCGGCCTTCAGGATATTCTGAAGTTCTGCATCGGTAACGGTCAGACCTAATTCGTTGGCCTCTTTCTCCAGGATGGTGGTATTGACCACTTCCTGCCAGATCTGGTCTTTCAGCTGATTGAGTTCATCGTCAGAAAGGCTTTCGCGACCTTGGGTCATCTTGATTACTTCCTGATACTCGTCGACCATTGCCTGAAAGTCCTGAACGGACACTTTCTTACCTAACACTTCGCCGACTTGTTGACGTTTCTCGTTGTTTGTTGCTTCGCAAGAGCGAAACATTTCTTCGGCGATAAAAGCAAAGAGGGCCAATCCAATCACGGTGGCGAGGACAGGTCCCCAGCTTCTGATTTTTCCAATTACTGCCATTGTTTTTTAATTATTTTATTTTTTTGTTATTGCTCTAAGTTTTTCATTGACATGTTCCACTTGTCTTTTTCTGCCATGCTGTCAGTATAGGCAAAGATGTGCAACTTGTGGGTCATGTTTCCGCTTTTAGCGTACAAAGTTAGTAAAAAATAGTCATTAAACGAAAGATAATCACAAAAAAGTGTAGTTTAGAATCGTTATTCTTCTACTTTCAACCTTACAAGTTCTATCTTTGTCATGGTATTTTTTACTATCTTGAATTCAAAATGCCCGATTTTGACCACTTCATTGAGTTTCGGAAAACTTTGATATTCATGAAGAATGAGGCCTCCGACTGTCATATAGTCGTCGCTTTCGGGCAGGTCGAGGGAGAACATCTCGTTGACCTTTTCTATTTCCAGTCGGGCAGAAAGCATATATTCGCCTTCACCCAACTGTTTTGCCACATAGTGCATGTTGTCATGCTCGTCTTCAATATCACCGAAGATTTCCTCAACAATGTCTTCAAGCGACACAAGGCCACTGGTGCCACCGAATTCATCGATGACCACTGCCAACGATTTCTTTTCTTGAAGGAATGTGTGCATCAGTTTGCTTGCTGCCATCGTTTCCGGAACATAAGGCATTTCGCGTATCATACTACTTGGAATCGGCTCTTCGCCCACGATTTTAGCGTCTATTCTGAAAAGATCTGATGAATGGACATAACCGATGACGTGGTCAATATCTTCACGATAAACCACAATCTTGGAGTGGCCACTTTCTATGAATCTGCTTTTCAGCTGGTCCATCGATGCCTTCTCTATATCCACCGATTCTATCTCTGTGCGGGGAACCATACAGTCGCGTACCTTGGTATCAGAGAAGTCGAGTGCATTATGGAAGATCTTGACCTCTTCAATCTGTTGTTCGTCAGGAGCATTGTCTATGCTGGCCTGTACGAGATAGTCCAAATCTACTTTTGTAAATGCCTTGTCGGCACTATCGTTGTCGATCTTCTGTCCTGACAACCGCAGCAGACCTTTTGAGAGTACTGTGGCAAAACGCGAGATGGGAAAGAGTGTGACGTAGCACGCCATGGTAGGAACAGCAAAGAATCGCAGCATCGTATTGGGACTCGCCTTGAATATCGTCTTGGGCAGAAATTCTCCTGTAAAAAGCACAATGACTGTGGATAACAGCGTGTCGGCCGTGACACGACTTCCGTCATTAAGTGAGGCAAACAAGGTGTTGTCGAATATTGCTGCAAAGAGAATGCCATATACTACCAGTGCGATATTGTTGCCCACTAGCATGGTGCTCACAAAGTCGTTGGGGTGGCGGTAAAAGAAGGAAATGGCCTTGTCTGCCAGTCCGTTTTTCTCCCGTTCCATCTCCGCTCTAAGTCTGTTACTGGAGACGAAAGCTATTTCCATGCCTGAAAAGAAGGCAGAAAATATCATGGTAATGATAATACCTACTATAAGATTTGTCATGGTTGTGATGTTTTGGTCGTTGCGGCACGCTTGACAGCCGGTTGGCGTTGTGACTGTTGTGTAGTGGCAGTATCGGAAAGTGTGGCAGTCTTCTGCTTGTCGGGAGCAGTGTTCTCGCTTTCACCACTCATATCCGACTCCTGGAAGGAACCGACACTATTGGTGACTTCATAACGTTGCATGCGTTCGTCACTCCGAAAATACGTGCCTTGCATTTCGCGTTCGGGCGTGATAACCTTGGAAAATTTATGAGAATAGAATTCATGGGCAATACCGTCCCAGAACAGTTCTTCGCTTCTGAATATAAGTCCGTTTACATTACGTATGCGCACTCTTCCACGCAGTTCCCACAATTTCTTTTGATCATAATACCACGCAGTATCGGCCTGTATATAACCTTCTACATGGAACTTCTCATCAAACTGTTCAAGGAAAATGCCCTTTTCAAAAGTCCAACGACTGGGATTCTTCACGGTATTGACATCCCACCGTTCAGTAACGATGCGGTATTTGATGACACCAGAGTCGCTGATGAGGGTGTTGATACCATAACTTGTCATCATCGAGACAGAGTCACGGTCACGCACAGCAGGCGCAGTATGGTCTTTTGGCTTTTGGCAGGACCCTGCCCCCACCGATAACAGCAGGGCAAGCATAGTGCCCGCCCAGATGTTGGAAGAATGGTATTTTCGCTTAAGTATCAATTTACAAGTGTTGTTTGTTTATTATATGTTCTGAGACAGACTTATTCTACTTTCCACTTAGCAAACCATTTTTCATTGAAGGTAATGCCAAGATTGATGCGGAAGGTATTTTCTGTTATCAGATTGGTGGCTGACTGTCTTGCCCACTGGACACTAATGTTGAGAACAGAACGGTTACCCCATTTGTTAACCAATGGGATGCCCATACCTGCACTCACGCTGAGTTCTTTCGGTCCATCTTGTCCGTTTACTTTATAATAAGGTGTGGCGTAAGATGCGCCAAAACGATAGTGGGTGTGCGTAAGAAGATTCTTAAGACTCAAGGAAGTCCAGTTGGATGCACTTGGAATCCAATCAAGTCCAACTGTCATCTTGTGGCGGTTGTTGAGCAATCCGCTTACAAGTTGATATTTGTTGTTTTCGTATTTAGGATAATCGATGTTAGACCAACGCTGGAAAGAATAATCCGCACCAACTGTGAGCGTTTTGTTGTGACACCATGCAAAACCAAGACCCAATGTCATTGGGAGCTTGAAAGCATCGTCTATAGTCGCTGTGTCTGACGTCATTACACTATTCTGGGTATCGGTATTGGTATTGATCAGCTGTGCCTCGCCTCCCATTTTATGACCTAATCCGAATGTTGCACCAATGGTCAGTACATCTTTCTTACCTAAAGCCTGTTGGTACTGCGCTCCAAAATCGAGTTTGTAGGTATTGACGCTTGTTGAATAAATACGGCTCAGGGTATTGGCTGCAGACTGGTTGGTGGTGTTGGTAATGCTGCGCTCTGTATTTCCCCAGAGATAGCCAGCGTTGACACCGACAGAAAATCCTTTAACAGGTTCCCAACCGGCACCGACATATACTTCACGCAATCCGCCGTTACCGCTATGGGTCTCTATACTATAGAGTGAAGAACTGGCAACATCGGTGCGCGAATAGGAATAACCTACATTGGTGAATGGTACGATACCGAAACTAATACCCAAACTGGGCATCGCACGGAACATAGCCACTGCATATTCAAAATCAGCATTCTTGGCATTCACCTTCGTGTTACCTTCCTTAAAATTTGTAATTTGTCCGGAAAGCCCTACGTCAAAAATCATAGTTAGGGAGTCGGCTGCAGAATACGATGCAGGGTTGAGCGTATTCACCTGATTTCCGTAGCGGAAGCCAAGGCCAAGACCATTCATGCCACGATTAAACCCTTGTGACTGTTCAGACAAAATACCGAGGCCATATTGGCTGTAAGGCGAGTTGGTGCCACTCTGAGCGCTAACAGTCAGGGCACTGGCAAAAAGGAGTATGCCATTTATAAAAAGCTTCTTCATCTATTTGTTTTGTTTATCTTTTCGATTACGGCTTGCAAAATTATCGAAAAAAAACGAAATAAAAGCACGATAAGTGGAAAATATAGGTTAATTTTGCATCGTGAAACATTTAGAAAACATTTTTAATGCTCTTAAAGGGGGACTTTTAACACTCTCGCTGGTATTGTCGCAAGCAGTATGGGCACAACCTTATGCCCCCGTTGGAAGCAATAGCGGAACGGTTGCTGTGGAAGATGAAAACAATGAAAAAGCATCGGATACGAACGCAACAGACCAGCCCGACTTGTTTGCCCAGCGAATGGATTCTGTAGAAATCAGTCTCCTAACTTGTCAGCCTCACGACGAAATATACAGTCTTTACGGACATACTGCAATTCGCTATCATGAATTGTGGCCTAAAGGCATTGATGTCGCTTTCAATTACGGTGTCTTTGACTTCAGAAAACCTTTCTTTATAGGAAGATTTGTATTAGGATGGACCGACTACGAATTAGGAGCTTACCCCTATACTTTATTTAAAGAGGAATACCGACGCTTTGGAAGCATGGTTACCGAACAGGTTCTCAATCTTACTACCGAAGAGAAGCTACGCTTGAAAAATGCACTTGCAGATAATCTTCAGGACGGAAACCGTATCTATCGTTATAATTACTTTTATAGCAACTGTACTACGAAGGCACGCGATATTATAGAACAATGTATTTCTGGGAAGCTCATATATGAGCCACGGGATAATTATCAGCCAACCTATCGTGAAATGATTCATGAGATGACAAAACGTCACCCATGGGCTGCTTTTGGCAATGACATGCTGTTGGGAATCCGTTCTGACATAAAGACAGACCAAAGGCAACAAGAATTTTTGCCTAATAATCTCATGTATGATTTTGACCATGCACGCATCTTCGCTAATGGCGAATATCGTCCGTTGGTGAAAGAACGAAGAGTGGCTGTTCCGGCTGGTGTTCAGCTGTTAAAGTCTGAGTTTCCATTATCGCCAACGGCTTGCGCTATCATCATCAGCTTATTGGCGTTAGCTCTATTTGTTGTTCAATGCCGAGCACATAAGATTCTGTTAGTTTGGGACATACTGTTGGTCGCAATACAGTCAATCATCGGACTGTTGCTCTTTGTGATGCTTTTCTCTGAGCATCCTACGACCACCCTGAATCTGCAGATCCTGCTCTTTAACCCTATCCCACTTTTTTTTCTTTATAAGGTTGTTCGAGGAAAGAAAACAATCTATTGGAACATAGCCTTAGCCCTTGTTATATTCTTCCTTATTGGAGGAATTTGGCAGGATTATGCAGAAGGCATCTGGAGTTTGGCATTATGTTTGCTGTTACAAAGTATCGTACATATAAAAAATAATAATAAAGTGCCAGAACAAAGGCAGCAGAAACCTGCAAAATGAAGAATAGATATATCTACATCACACTCATGAGTTTGCTTGGGCTTACAGCAGAAGCACAAGCACAACTTATAGCACAGGCTCCTAGACTGGTGGTCAATATTCAAATAGACCAACTGCGTACTGACTTTCTGGAAACATACGCTCCTCTTTATGGGCCAGACGGATTCAACAGATTGTTGAAGCACGGAATGGTGTTTACGAATGGAGCGTACAATTTCTCACCTGTTGACCGCGCATCAGCCATTGCCTCTGTTCAGACCGGAACATCACCCTACTATCACGGAATAACAGCTTTTGAATGGCTCGACAAAGAAACCCTACGTCCACAACAATGTGTGCGCGATACTAAGGTTGGATATTCACCTAACCATCTAGGGACTTCTACTTTGGGAGATGAATTAAAGATTGCAACCAATGGTATCGGAAAGGTCTATTCGTTTGCAGCAACTGCCGATGCAGCCATCCTTTCAGCCGGACATGCAGCTGACGGAGTATTGTGGGTCAATAACAACCAATGGACATCCACCACGTATTATCAGCCTTACGACAAATGGATTTCCGGTTATTCCAGATTGTATGCGCCAGGAACAGACGTCAATGCAGGAATTACAACTGCAGCGTTGGAATGTGTCAAACAGGCAGGAATCGGTATTGATGATAAACCCGACCTGATCAACCTCACCTATGAGGCTGGTCGCACGATGGAGTCGTATGTAAAACTCGATGAGAATATTTCAACCCTCATCCAAGGAATAGAAGGACATCTCAATAGAGACCGCATCCTGTTTGTGATTTCAGGAACAGCCTATCGGGAGGAAACAGAAGATGATCATGCTACTAATGCACGCTTCCGAATCCCAACAGGAAACTTCTATATTAACCGAACGGCAAATCTTCTCAACATGTATCTTGGTGCAATCTTCGGACAAGCACAATACATAGAATATTGCTACCATAATCAGATATTCTTCAATCGTCAGACTTTAAGACAAAAGAATATCAATCTCGGAGACTTGATGGAGCGTTCGCAGGAATTTCTCCTTCAAATTTCCGGAATACGTAACGTCTATACTGCTAATCAGTTGCTAACAAGTGATAATCATCTGCTTGAACCTATCCGCAACGGATTTAATATAGAAAAATGCGGTGACTTGATTATTGACATCACTCCAGGTTGGCAACTTGTTAACGAGGAAACCTTGGAAAAGTCAACATCACGCGCTTACAACATTCCTTTCCCTATTATTATTTACGGAGACGGTGTCCGGAGCGAACGCGTACAGACACCTGTCACAGCCGACAGAATTGCTCCAACAATAGCCCGTTCCATACGCATCAGGGCTCCTAATGCCTGTTCGGCAGTCCCTCTTTTCTAAAGACGACGGACAATAAATATCAGTTAACTTGCAACTTTACGGAATATTATTAGTAACTTTGCAAGCGTTTTTACGTAAAATAATAATAGTAATCAAAGAAAAAGAAACAAAACAAATATGAACTTAACGAAAATATTGACATCACTCTTCGGTAATAAATCGACGAGAGATATGAAACTCATCCAGCCGTTGGTGGAAAAGGTTAAAGCCGTATATCCTGAAATACAGAAATTGGACAACGACCAGTTACGTCAACGCACTCGCGACATACAAAAACGCATACAGGAATCTGCCAAAGAACAAAAAGCAGAAATCAAGAGACTTAAAGATACCATCGAAGAAACACCTATTGATGAACGTGCCGACATCTTTGCCAAAATCGACAAACTGGAGAAAGAAGTTCTCGACATCTTTGAAAAACAGCTTGACGAAGCGATGCCTGAGGCTTTCAGCATCGTCAAGGAAACTGCACGCCGATTTGCCGAAAACGAAGAAACAATTGTTACTGCAACCGATTTCGACCGCGAACTGGCATCAGATCCAAGAAAAGACTTTATTACTATTGACGGAGATAAAGCTATTTATCACAACCATTGGACCGCAGGAGGAAACGACCTTAAATGGGAAATGGTACACTATGATGTACAGCTGTTTGGTGGTACTGTGCTCCATCAGGGAAAAATTGCCGAAATGGCAACTGGTGAAGGTAAAACCCTCGTAGCCACTCTTCCTGTATTCCTTAACGCCCTGACAGGAAACGGTGTCCATGTGGTAACTGTCAACGATTATCTGGCTAAGCGTGACTCTGAATGGATGGGACCGCTTTACATGTTCCATGGCCTTTCAGTAGATTGTATCGACAAGCATCAGCCTAACTCAGATGCAAGACGTCGTGCTTACCAGTGTGACATTACTTTCGGTACCAACAACGAATTTGGTTTCGACTATCTGCGTGATAATATGGCCACCTCACCACAGGACCTCGTCCAGCGCGCACACAACTATGCCATCGTCGATGAGGTAGATAGCGTGTTGATTGATGATGCACGTACTCCTCTGATCATCTCTGGTCCTGTTCCTAAAGGTGACGACCAGATGTTTGAGGAATATCAGCCTCTCGTAGAAAAAATCGTGGCTGTACAGCGTCAACTTGCCACACAATACTTGGCAGAGGCTAAGCAGAAAATCAGCGAAGGACAAGCAAAAGGTGACAAGAAGCTCACAGAAGAGGGTTTCCTTGCCTTGTTCCGTTCGTTCAAGTCGCTCCCTAAAAACAAACCGCTCATCAAATTCCTCTCTGAAGAGGGTATCAAAACCGGACTTCAGAATACTGAGAATACCTACATGGAGAACAACAACCGACGCATGCCAGAAGCAGTTGAACCTCTGTACTTTGTAGTTGATGAAAAACTGAACTCATGTGACTTAACCGACAAAGGAACGGCATGGTTAGCCCAACAGGTGAATGACTCAGAACTCTTTGTATTGCCCGATATTGCCGGACAGCTGTCGGCTCTTGAAGCAGATAGCAGCCTTTCTGAGGAAGAGCGCGTGACCAAGAAAGACGAGTTGCTCAGCCATTACGCTATCCAAAGCGAACGCGTACACACCTTGCAGCAGTTGCTCAAAGCATACACCATGTTTAATAAAGATGATGAGTATGTTGTGATTGACGGTGAAGTGAAGATTGTCGATGAGCAAACCGGACGTATCATGGAAGGACGCCGTTGGAGCGATGGATTGCATCAAGCTGTGGAAGCCAAGGAACATGTGAAAGTGGAAGCTGCAACACAGACCTTCGCCACCATTACACTCCAGAACTATTTTCGTATGTACCATAAACTCGCAGGTATGACAGGTACTGCTTCTACCGAGGCAGGTGAGTTCTGGGACATCTACAAACTCGATGTTGTTGAAATTCCAACAAACCGTCCTGTTATCCGTAAGGACATGGACGACAGAATCTATAAAACAGCACGCGAGAAATACAATGCTGTCATTGAGGAAATTGAGGAAATGCGCAATAGCGGACGCCCTGTACTTGTAGGTACAACCTCCGTTGAAATCTCTGAATTGCTCTCTAAAATGCTCAATATGCGAAAGATTCCTCATCAAGTGCTGAATGCCAAGCTCCACCACAAGGAGGCTGACATTGTGGCAGAGGCAGGACGCAGTAATTTGGGACGTGTAGAGATTGTTGATGAAGAAGGTAATAAACACGTAGAAGAGCGTATGCTTGGTGCCGTGACTATTGCTACAAACATGGCAGGACGTGGTACCGACATCAAACTGACTGCAGAAGTGAAAGCTGCAGGAGGTCTGGCAATCATTGGTACTGAGCGTCATGAAAGCAGACGGGTTGACCGTCAGTTGCGTGGACGTGCTGGACGTCAGGGAGACCCTGGTTCATCAGTATTCTATGTATCTCTTGAAGATAAGCTTATGCGTCTGTTTGGTTCTGAACGCATTGCCTCTGTTATGGACCGCTTAGGTTTCAAGGAAGGCGAACGCATCGAGAGTCCGATGATGAGCAAGCAGATTGAACGTGCACAGCGTAAGGTAGAGGAAAACAACTTTGGTATCCGTAAACGTCTTTTGGAATATGATGACGTCATGAACCGTCAACGTACCGTTATCTATGAGAAACGTCGCCATGCCTTGATGGGAGAACGTATCGGAATGGATATTGCCAATATGCTTTGGGACCGTGTTGCTACTACTATCGAGCAAAACGACTATGAAGGATGCCGTGAAGCTTTCATTCGTTTGTTTGCCATGGAAGTGCCTTTCACTGAAGAACAACTGCAGTCTGGACATCTTGAAGAACTGGAAGAAAACTCCTACAAGAAAGTGATGGAAGCCTTTGAGCGTAAGACAGAACACATCTGTGAGATTGCTCAACCCGTCATAGAGAAAGTCTATACCGAACAAGGAGACCGTTTTGACAGAATAGCAGTTCCTTTGACTGACGGACGACGACTCTATCAGATTCCTTGCAACCTAAAGGAAGCATACGAAACAAAATCGAAGTCTATTGTCAAGCAGTTTGAAAAACAAATGTTGCTCCACGTCATCGATGAGGCATGGAAAGAAAACCTCCGTGCACTCGACGAACTCCGTCACTCGGTACAGAATGCTTCATACGAACAGAAAGATCCCTTGCTCATCTTCAAGTTGGAAAGTGCAAAGGTATGGGATAACATGATTAACGATATGAACAATCGCATCGTCTCTGTACTCATGCGCACCACTATTCCGGAAATGCAGCAAGTGGAAGAGGCTGGTCCAGAACCAGCTCAACGTCCACGCCAGCAATACACGGAAAACAAACCAACCGTTGAGCAGGAGCAAATGAGCGATCCTAACATGCGTGCGGCAGCCGCTCACGACACACGTGCACAACAGCCACGTACTCCTATCGTCAAGGAAAAGATGCCAGGACGTAACGATCCATGTCCTTGCGGTTCGGGTAAGAAATTCAAAAACTGCCACGGACGCGGATTAGTATAAACAAATTATGCAGCACACCACACGTTATCATGCGGTGTGCTGCATTCTCAATAAGTTGCACACGCTGTGCGCAGCGAAAATACAAATAACTGTCAAGGATAAAACCAATAGAAATCAACAATGATTACCATAAACAATCTTCAGAAGAATTTCGGAACTACAGTAGCTTCTTCCATCGAATACTTTGAAATAACAGATGGAGAGATTCTCGGCCTCGTTGGCAACAATGGTGCAGGCAAGACTACCCTATTCCGACTCATGCTCGATTTGCTCAAAGCGGATTCCGGCTTTGTCACTATTGATGACATTAACCCCAGTGAGAATGAAGATTGGAAACAACATGTTGGCGCTTATATCGATGAGGGATTCCTGATAGACTTTCTTACGCCAGAAGAATATTTCGCCTTTTTGGGAAAAGTGTCAGGAATGACCAAAGAACAATCTGAGAAGCGTATGGAAGATTTTACTGACTTTGCTGCAGGAGAGATTTTTGGACAGAAGAAACTAATCCGCAACCTATCGGCTGGTAACAAGCAGAAGGTGGGTATTATATCTGCCCTATATAGACGTCCCAGCATCGTCATCCTCGACGAACCCTTCAATTTCCTTGATCCGAGCAGTCAGACACTACTCAAACACTTACTGACTGACTATGTGGCACAGACCAAGGCAACCCTACTGATCTCAAGCCACAATCTTCAGCACACAGTAGATATTTCTACACGAATTGCTCTACTCGAACACGGATGCATTATCCGTGACTTAGACAACAAAAACCAACAAGCCATACACGAGCTGGAATTGTATTTCGGCAGTTAACGCATGGACAAAAAACATCTCTCCAAACTATATACATTTTAATAATAAGAAAGGGATGTCTGAATTTGCCACAAACTGTGTGTAGGTTATCGTTGGCACGTTATTTGCAATCATGTTTTCAGTTATGACAAATCAGTTTTCAGAAAAGATATCAGAAATACTCGCATACTCGCGAGAAGAAGCCATACGGCTCGCAAACCGTTGTGTGGCTCCAGAGCACCTGTTGCTGGGAATGATGCGCCTACGCGAAAGCACCACCAACAGTCTGTTTCATCGCCTCGGCATCGACAGTCAATCGGTCAAGGAAAAACTTGAGGAACTTGCCCGTAATGAGAAAGTTGCCATAAGTGAAGAACAGTCTGACATCATTCTCACTCCACAAGCTAACAATATTTTGAAACTGGCCGTTCTTGAAGCACGTTTCGGTCACAGTCAACAGGTGGAAGAAGAACATCTGTTGCTTGCCATCATGCACGATGCGGCAAACAATGGTGCAAAACAAATTTTGGAATCCAACAACATGAACTACGAAGAAATACGTTCTTTACTCCATGTCACAAATGGTGTAGGACTTCCTGAGGAAGAATTTGAAGAAGAGCAGAAAAAAGCTAATTCTTCTAACCAAAGCAATGGAAATACTACCACTACACAACAAGACAAACAGAAATCGAAAACTCCCATGCTCGATAATTTCTCAACCGATCTGACTCTTCAGGCTCGAAACAACAAACTTGATGAGGTTGTGGGACGAGAGAAAGAGATGATGCGGGTTATGGAAATTCTGGGACGTAGAAAGAAAAATAACCCTATTCTGATTGGTGAACCTGGCGTAGGAAAGAGCGCTATTGTGGAAGGATTGGCACAAGCCATCGCCAATAAGAAATGCCCTCCTTTATTGTTTGGTAAACGTGTATTAACGCTCGATCTTACAGGGGTTGTTGCTGGTACGAAATATCGTGGACAGTTTGAAGAACGCATACGGCAACTCATTAAGGAACTCGAACAGAATGATGATGTCATCATCTTCATTGATGAAATCCATACCCTCATAGGCGCTGGTTCGACACCAGGCTCTATGGATGCTGCCAATATTCTCAAACCAGCATTGGCACGTGGTGTGATACAATGTATCGGAGCTACCACACTTGACGAATATAGAAATTCCATCGAAAAGGATGGAGCTTTGGAACGCCGATTCCAAAAAGTCATAGTAGAGCAGAATACTCCCGCAGAGACGCTTCAGATACTTCACAATATCAAGCATCACTACGAGAAGCATCATCACGTGAACTATACCGATGAGGCTCTTGCTGCATGCGTTAGTCTCACGGAGCGATACATCAGCGACAGACAACAACCTGATAAAGCCATAGATGTAATGGATGAAGTCGGGGCACGTCTGCACTTGACAAATACACAAGTTCCGGCAGAAATCATCGAAAAGGAAAAACAACTCAAGGAGGCAAGCGAAAAGAAACGCCAAGCGGTGAAAAACCAGAATTACGAATTGGCTGCCAGTCATCGTGATCGAGAAGCGCAACTCCAACAGGAACTGGATGCCCTCAATACTAATTGGCAGAATGGTGAAGACATAGACCGCCAGAATGTCAGTCTTAAGGATGTACAAGACGTTGTTTCGATCATGACTGGTGTTCCTGTACAACGCTTAGCGCAAGCCGAAGGTATCCGATTGAAAGGCATGAACCTGAAACTGCAGGAAGAGGTTGTGGCACAAGACAAAGCCATCGATAAGATGGTAAAAGCAATCATGCGCAACCGGGTGGGACTGAAAGAACCTAACCATCCTATCGGCGTATTCATGTTCATTGGTCCTACGGGAGTAGGTAAAACCTATCTGGCGAAGAAACTCGCAGAATTTATGTTCGGCAGTAGTGATGCGCTCATTCGTGTTGACATGAGTGAATATACCGAATCGTTCAACGTGTCCAGACTGGTTGGCGCACCTCCAGGTTACGTTGGTTACGAGGAAGGTGGTCAGTTGACCGAACGCGTTCGTCGTCGTCCCTACTCCATCGTACTACTTGATGAGATTGAAAAGGCACATAGTAACGTTTTCAACCTCTTGCTTCAAGTTCTCGACGAAGGTCGTCTGACTGATGGTAACGGACGTTTTGTGGATTTCCGCAATACGGTTATCATTATGACCTCTAATGCAGGTACACGCCAACTGAAGGATTTCGGTCGGGGTGTAGGCTTTAACATAGCAGGAAACAGTTCATTCATGCTCAATGACCAGGACAAGGAACATGCGCGCAGTATTGTGCAGAAAGCATTGTCTAAACAGTTCTCACCAGAGTTTCTCAACCGTATGGACGAGATTATCACCTTTGAGCAGTTGGATTTAGAGGCTATCAAGAAAATCATTGACATCGAACTACGCGGACTTTTCAAACGTATGGAAGCACTCGGCTATCAAGTGCAGATAACCGACGAAGCCAAGGCTTTTGTTGCAGAACGCGGCTATGATGTGCAATTTGGTGCGCGTCCATTGAAACGTGCGATTCAGAACTATATAGAAGATGGTATTGCAGAACTTATCATCGATGGAGAACTGGAGGCTAACAGTACCATATCAATAAGCAAAGAGGAAGGAAAAAGTGAATTGACTATCCAAAAGATATAATCTTCACCTTCTTACTCCAATATACGAATACTAAGGCATCATCTACCTTTCAAAGGTAAGATGGTGCTTTTTTCTTATTGTGCTCCCAAACAGGCGAAAAAGCAATGTTTTTTTCTGTTTTTATACAGATTTACTACAAAAAGAAAGAAATATCGCATATTTTTTGATAATTTGTTTGGTATTTCAGATTTTTGATGTAATTTTGCAACCGAAAACAAAAAAGAAGTAGAACAAACGTTATAATTTAACCAAAAAAGAAAAAATTATGAATGCAGCACAAGTTGTAGAAAATCTGAAACAAAGATTTCCCAATGAGCCTGAGTACATTCAGGCCGTAAGTCAGGTACTTCCAACTATTGAGGAAGAGTACAACAAGCACCCTGAATTTGAGAAAGCTAATCTGATTGAGCGTCTTTGCGTGCCCGATCGTGTTTACGAATTCCGCATCACATGGGTTGACGATAAGGGAAATGTTCAGACCAACATGGGATATCGCATCCAACACAACAACGCCATTGGTCCGTACAAAGGCGGTCTGCGTTACCACAAGAGTGTAAATCTGGGAATTCTGAAGTTTCTCGCTTTTGAACAGACTTTCAAGAACTCGCTGACAACACTTCCTATGGGTGGTGCCAAAGGTGGTTCCGATTTCTCTCCACGTGGCAAGAGCGATGCAGAGGTTATGCGTTTCTGTCAAGCATTCATGAACGAACTGTATCGAGTAATCGGTCCTGATGAAGACGTTCCTGCTGGTGACATCGGTGTTGGTGGTCGTGAAGTGGGTTACCTCTTTGGACAGTACAAGAAGCTCACCCATCAGTTCCAAGGTGTACTTACCGGTAAGGGTATCCCCTTCGGAGGTTCATTGATTCGTCCTGAAGCAACAGGTTACGGTACAGTATATTTTCTGACTTCTATGCTGGCTACTCGCGGCATCGAGCTGAAAGGCAAGAAGGTTCTTATTTCTGGTTCTGGTAATGTGGCACAGTATGCTACGGAGAAGTGCATCCAGTTGGGAGCCACAGTACTCACCTTGTCAGACTCAGATGGCTACATCTTCGATCCCGATGGAATTGACGCAGAAAAGCTGGCTTACGTGAAAGAGCTGAAGAATGTTGAGCGTGGTCGTATCAAAGAGTATGCAGAAGAATATCCCAATGCTGTTTATCATGCTGGCGAGCGTCCTTGGCATGAGAAGGCTGATATTGCCCTTCCTTGCGCTACCCAAAACGAGATTAACGGCGAGCAGGCCCAGGCTCTTGTTGACAATGGCGTAATTGCCGTGGCAGAAGGTGCAAACATGCCTTCACTTCCTGAGGCTATCAAGATTTTCCAAGACAACAAGTTGCTTTATGCTCCAGGAAAAGCGTCTAACGCTGGTGGTGTATCAGTATCTGGTCTTGAAATGTCTCAGAACTCAGAGCGTCTGAGTTGGACAGCTGAAGAGGTTGACAACTACCTGAAGCGTATTATGAACGATATTCACGAAAACTGCGTGAAATACGGTACTGGTGCTGACGGATACATCAACTATGTGAAGGGTGCCAATGTTGCAGGCTTCATGAAGGTTGCATCAGCTATGATGAGTCAGGGTATTGTATAAGTTCACAGCAATCTATCTCACAAACACATATATGGATTAGCCACTGTAAATTGGGAGAGACGAGTTAAGCGTTTCTCCCAATTGTTTTTTTTGTGAGCACCGCCCTACACCATTAATTTGTAATGAAGAGGTAAGACGTTATCAATACCTCATCAAGTTCATAATAACTCAGATTCAAGAGGTTTTACACGCGTAAAATAAGTCAATTGTTAAGTATTGGGGGTACGCAAAAATACTAATTAAACCGAGGGCATCCCGAATGAATCATGATACATGAAGCAGACGAATTACAAAGTCTGATTATCTGTTTTGTAATTTATTGATTACTTTTCCGCAGAAATAATAATACCAATAGGTATCTTTATAGTTGGTCTGCATATTGAGAAGCCATTCGCGTTGCTTAGGATATCTTTGCTGAAGACTTTTCATCTCGTCAAAATCTGCCTCCATAGCAAGATTATTGAACACGATGATCGGTTGTGCACGCAGATGTTTATATAGAACGAGGGCTTCTTGGTAGTGTTTGGGCAAACTGCTGTTAATTGGATAGTATGTTGGGAGTAATTTGACAAATTGGTCAAGTTGACAATCTATCAAATAGCCACACAACATTTTATCGCCTCCACAGTGTTTCATATCCCTACCTGACCCGGAAATGGGATAAGTAAACAGTTCATCTCCTAATCGATGCTGTTGATAAAGCGCTTCAACTCTAAGGGCTGTCAGTAGTGAATCAGTCTTATCTGACTTGCAAGCAATTTGAAGTGCTGCATCATAATCTCCCTTATTCATCAGGCTTTCCATCTGTTTTGCATATTGCTTCACGTCAGAAGATCCCGCGACCATACCGATGACAAGCATCAGTATGGTCACAAGTGAGAGAATCAGCCAAATACGGCGGATATTGTATTTCATAAGTATACAGAGGTGTGGTTGTTTTACCTTTGTTCCACTTACAGTTTTCTGAGCACCACAGCTGATCTGGCTGGCAGATAGAGCTTGAGCCACTCTTTGCGGTCTTTCACATAGAGTTCATCGTAGTTGGTCATGTGAGTCATCGTGTCATCTGCGAATCCATTACCACCAAACTCCTTGGCATCTGTGTTGAGCACTACTTCATAGGAACCTGTAGGTACAAGGAATCCATAGTCAGTATAGGAGTGTGTTGGAGAGAAATTGAATACAAAGACAAGGTCGCCTCTCATAAAGCAAAGCACCTGATCTCCATCATTATGCCATATTTCTGTTACGGGTGTGTTCTGGAAATTTCGTTGGCTCTTGACCACTTCCAACATTCTGCGGTCAAAATCACCAAGCCAATGGTAGCAGAGTTCTTTGTTATCTACAAGATTCCATTGGCGTCTTGCATATTTGTACGACCATCCATTTCCTTCACGCGGGAAGTCAATCCATTCTGGGTGTCCGAACTCGTTACCCATGAAATTGAGGTAACCGCCATTTATAGCCCCAAGTGTCACCAGTCGAATCATCTTATGCAGCGCGATGCCCCTTCGAGCCATATCGTTTTCGTCGCCTTTCTTGAAATGCCAATACATATCGGCATCTATAAGTCTGAAGATGATGGTTTTATCTCCCACAAGAGCCTGATCGTGGCTTTCACAATAAGATATGGTTTTCTCGTCCGGTCGTCTGTTCTTCACTTCCCAGAAAATGCTACAAACGTTGACATCCTCATCCCTTACTTCCTTAATAGTCTTAATCCAATAGTCAGGAATGTTCATGGCCATTCTGTAGTCGAAACCATAACCACCGTCTTCAAAACGTGCGGCAAGTCCTGGCATACCCGATACTTCTTCGGCAATTGTTATTGCCTTGGGATTAACTTCGTGAATCAGTTTATTGGCCAATGTCAGATAGCAGATCGCATTATCATCCTCATGTCCGTTGAAGTAATCTCCATAGCCTGTAAATGCTTCCCCAAGTCCGTGAGAGTAATACAGCATAGACGTAACTCCATCGAAGCGGAATCCGTCGAAATGGTATTCTTCCAGCCAATATTTGCAATTGGAGAGTAAGAAGTGTAAGACGTCATCCTTTCCGTAGTCAAAACACAAAGAGTCCCATGCTGGATGTTCATGACGTTCACCAGGATAAAAGTATTGATTGGGATCTCCTGCAAGATTTCCGAGTCCTTCAACTTCGTTTTTCACAGCGTGCGAATGAACAATATCCATGATGACCGCAATACCCATTTTATGGGCAGTATCAATCATTTCCTTTAATTCGTCAGGAGTTCCGAAACGACTTGAAGGTGCAAAGAATGATGATACATGGTATCCAAAGGATCCATAGTAGGGATGTTCCTGGATGGCCATAACCTGAATGGCATTATATCCATCTTTCTTAACACGTGGCAATACGTTTTCCTGAAATTCACGATAAGAGCCAACCTTTTCGGCATCTTGTCCCATTCCAACGTGGCATTCATAGATAAGCAATGGTGAAATGTCAGGCTTAAAGGTCTTTTTCTTAAAGACATAAGGATGTTCAGGGTTCCACACCTGTGCTGAGAAAATCTTGGTCTGTTCGTCTTGTACCACACGTTGACACCATGCAGGTATGCGTTCACCCTCTCCACCATTCCATTTGACTTTCATTTTATAAAGGTCTCCATGTTTCATGGCCTTTTCTGAGAGTTTGAGTTCCCAGTTTCCTGTACCTTCAATACGTTTGCATTTATATTTGGGTGATTCCTGCCAGTTGTTGAAATCTCCGATGAGGTATATTTCTGTTGCATTAGGTGCCCATTCACGGAACACCCAGCCTTTTGCAAGCTTATGGAGTCCGAAATAGAGGTGTCCTGATGCAAAATCAGAAAGAGTCTTTTTCCCGTTTCTCGTCAGCTGGGCGATTTTCCATAGGGCATGCTCATGTCTTCCACGAATGGCATCCTCGTAGGGTTCAAGCCAAGAGTCATTTTTTACCAGACCAATATGCTTGTTTTCCTGTTTCACACTTTTACGTGTCGTTCTCTTTGCCGCAGTCTTTGCTCCGGCTTTGGATTTTGTAGTTTTATTTGTTGCCATGATGATATTAGGCTTTAACTTTAAAAATGGCTTTCTTAATTTCATCTACACCTGCAATACATGGTGCATGACCATCCTGTGGGAAGAAGATGGCAAAACATCCGGGCTGAGCTGTCACATAACTCTCGGCAGCAAGTCCGGGTATTTTGGTAATGTCTTTCTCTTCGTTATATGCAGCCTCTGGAAGTGCTTCACGGGGAGTATATCCGTATGTTTCAGCAGCAGAGAGCGGTATCTGTATGTCGATCATCTTATTGTGGGTTTCGATAACAGCCTCGTCGGGTGTCTTTCCTTTGGCTGTCTGGATGTTGATAAAGAGGTCTTTGCCCACTATCTCATGTTTGCCTTCCTCAAGTGTGTTGAGGTCGTGCTGGTTGATAAACTCCACAACTTTTGAAAACAATGGGTTCAACGACTCATAGTCTTTCAGATGTTTTAGTTCGTCGATAATCATAATTCTATTGATTTATTTAAGGGTTGCTTATTTTGTTTTGTCTTCCTCACGATGTCCTCTTGTATAGTTACCTTGTGCTGTAACATTACCGTTGGCGTCCTTTTCTACAAAACGTCCGTCACGTCTGTCATCTACATAGGATCCCTCAAAGCGTTTGCCGTTTTTATCCTCTTCTACGGCAGGTCCGTTTCTTCGTCCGTTGATAAACTGTCCTTTGAATTTTGACCCGTCTGCAAAACGTGCTACACCTTGTCCGTGTATGGTTCCGTTTTTGAACTGTCCTTCAAAGACATCGCCGTTCTTCATCGTCAGTTTTCCGTATCCATTAGGTTTGTCGGCTTTCCATTCACCTTGATAGACGTTCCCGTTTTTCCACACAAGTATGCCCTGGCCTTGTTTGTCGCCATCCACAAAGGCTCCTGTGTATTTGTCGCCATTGGCAAATTTGAAGACGCCCATACCGGTACGTTCGCCCTGTACATAGTCACCTTCATAGACGTCGCCACTCTGAAATTTATAAATACCTTTTCCGTGTGGGGTGTCTTCTTTCCATTGTCCTACATAAACGTCACCATTGGAGTATCTGAACACTCCTTTGCCATCACGTAAATTATTTGCGTACATGCCGTCATAAGACGAGCCGTCTGGCCAATGATAAACACCTTTTCCTGATTTCATGTCGTCTTTCCACAGACCTTCATACCAAGTGCCGTCTTTGAACGTATAACGACCTTTTCCTTCGCGTTTGTCCTGTTTCCACATGCCATCATAGACGTCACCATTATAGTAGTACATCTTACCATGACCCTGTTGTTCGTCAATATACCAGAGTCCTACATACTTATTATTGTTTTGGAAATAGAACGTTCCAACGCCATGCTGGTGATCTTGGAACCATTCTCCCTCATATTTTTCACCATCGGAAAAAGTATAAGTACCCTTTCCCTGACGTTTGCCTTTGGAGTATAGACCTTCATACCAGTCCCCGTTTTTATAGGTTGCCCGACCACGTCCGTCTGGCTTGCCGCCAACCATCTCACCTTGGTATTCGCCACCATCGGCCGTTGTACACGCACCGACTTTTATCTTCTGCGCCGGTAGTGTCAATGCTGCCGTCGCTAATGTTATCGTAAGGAAATATCTCAGTCTAATAATCATTGATTCTATTTTAATAGCAATAAATCGAAACAAAGGTATGAAAAAAAATCGGTATTTATCATTTTTGTTAGCGTATATTAACGCACCATAAGGATATTTTTGTACCTTTGCAATGAAAACAAATAAAAAATCCTATAGAAAAATGAAATTCATAGCTATCATCCCAGCCCGATATGCATCTACAAGGTTTCCGGGCAAACCGTTGGCTCTTTTGGGTGGACGCCCAGTCATACAACATGTATATGAAAAGGCAGCACAGGCGCTCGACGAGGCTTATGTTGCTACCGACGACGAACGCATCGCTCGTGTGGTAGAAAGTTTTGGCGGACACGCCATCATGACAAGAGCTGACCATAAAAGTGGTACCGACCGTATCGAAGAAGCTGCAGAAAAGATAGACACAGATGCTGATGTCGTGATTAACATTCAGGGCGACGAACCGTTTGTTGATGCTTCACAGCTCAAAACCTTACAGTCGCTTTTCGATTGTGAGGAAACGCAAATTGGTACACTTGGAAAACGCTTTGACTCCATGGAAGCTACGGAAAATCCTAACTCTCCGAAGATTGTTTGCGACAAACAGGGCTTCGCCTTGTATTTTAGCCGTTCTGTCATTCCGTTCGTACGTGGACAGGAACCTAAATCGTGGCTCAACCACTATCCATATCTCAAACATCTTGGACTTTATGCCTATCGTCGCGAAGTGCTGAGAGAAGTTACCCAACTTCCTCAGTCCCCCCTTGAACTGGCAGAGAGTCTCGAACAGTTAAGATGGTTGGAAAACGGCTACCGCATTCGTGTCGGTTTGACTGAGGTTGAAACCGTTGGTATTGACACCCCTGCCGACCTTGAACGCGCAGAACAGTTTCTTATCAATCAAGGGAAACAGAGATAACGATTTACTATTCTATCACAATCTATCCACAATTCATACATGAAAAGAGTTTTCACATTGCTTGCCCTCATGGGCTTTGTCACTATTACAATCATGGCAAAAAAGACAGAAACTATCACGTTGCGCATTCTGGCAACTACCGATGTGCATGGAGCATTCTTTCCGTATAATTTCATCGAACGCAAACCCATGCAAGGGTCTCTTGCGCGCGTAAGTACATATATAAATGAACAAAGGAAGGACTTTGGCGACAAACTTATCCTCCTCGAAAACGGAGATATCCTGCAAGGACAACCCACTTGCTATTACACCAACTACATCAAGCCTGAACTCCCTAACGTGGCCGCCCAGGTAGTCAACTACCTCAAGTATGATGCAGCGACTTTCGGCAACCATGATGTAGAAACCGGACATGCCGTCTATGACAAATGGATTAAGGAGATGAACTGCCCCACTCTTGGTGCCAACATCATCGACAAAGCAACCGGACAGCCCTATGTCAAACCCTATACCATCATCGAGCGGGACGGAGTACGTGTCGCTGTGCTGGGCATGCTGACTCCTGCCATCCCCAACTGGCTCAACGAGGAATTATGGAAAGGGCTCTCGTTTGAAGAGATGGTTTCTTCATGCAGAAAATGGGTAAAGGTCATTCGTGAAAAGGAACATGCTGATGTCATAGTAGGACTCTTCCATAGTGGATGGGACGGTGGTATTAGCACTTCACATTATGATGAGGATGCTACAAAAAAAGTGGCAGAACAGGTCGATGGCTTTGACGTGATATTCTTTGGTCACGACCATCGCGAGCGTGCTGTAACAACAAGCAACGGTACGGTCTGTCTCGATGCTTCATGTAACGCACTTCGCGTAGCACAGGCTACAATCAAGGTTACCCAACAAAAAGGTAAAACCATAAAGGTGGAAAAGAACGGAGAGATTATCGACGTTTGTCCTTTAGAGATTGACAAGGATTACATGAACCATTTCCAACCGCAGATTGATAGCGTTTCGGCATTTGTAGGACGACAAATCGGAACATTCCGCAATACGGTACGCTCGCGCGATGCATTCTTCGGTTCGGCTGGCTTTACAGACTATATACATCGCCTTCAACTTCAACATACAGGAGCTGACATCTCATTCAACGCACCTCTCACCTTCGATTCAGAGATCAAGGCTGGTCCAATCTATGTCAGCGATATGTTTAAAATCTACCGCTACGAAAACCAGATTTACACGCTTCGCATGACTGGTGCTGAAGTAAGGAAGATGTTGGAGATGAGCTACGACCTGTGGGTCAATACGATGACATCACCCGATGACCATATCATGCTGCTTACTGACACTTGGACGGACAAACAACGCATGGGATTCAAAAACCTGACTTTCAATTTCGACACAGCAGCAGGAATTGACTACGAAGTCGATGTGACCAAACCCAATGGACAGAAGGTACATATTCTGAAGTTTTCCGATGGCAGACCCTTCGACGAGCATGCTTGGTATAAGGTGGCGATGAACAGTTATCGTGGCAACGGTGGAGGCGAACTGCTTACCCGTGGTGCAGGGATTGCCAAGGAGGATATTCCTTCGCGTATAATTTATATGAGCAAGCACGACCAACGCTATTATCTCACACAAATGATAGAAAAACAGGGAACGGTAGAAGCTCTCCCACTCAACAACTGGCGATTCGTACCGGAGGAATGGACAAAACCGGCTATCGAACGTGACCGTCGTCTTATTTTCAAGGAGGATTAAGCCATGGAACAATATTTCGTATTTTGTCAATCAGACCTTGTCTTGGAGAAAGACGGTGATGTATTACGCATTCCTACCGAACCTCCTGTCGAACTCAAGCCTTGGACCAACATTCTCCATGTTGCTGGTGCGAAAGCCTACCGTATCGACCAACCTCTGACTGACAATCCACGCTATGAAATGTGTGGACTCCGACAGAGTTACTATCATCTTTCAAGTCACGACTATCTTCTCGCTGGAAAATGCCACGAACTGCTTTATTGGGATAGTAATACCAAATTCTGTGGAGTTTGTGGCGCTCCTATGAAATTCCATACAGACATCTCCAAACGCTGCACACAATGTGGTAAGGAGGTGTGGCCACAACTGGCTACTGCTGTCATCGTACTCGTCAGCCGAGGCGATGAGGTGCTTTTGGTTCATGCCAAGAATTTCCGTGGCGATTTCTACGGTCTTGTAGCAGGATTCGTGGAAACCGGTGAGACGCTCGAAGAGGCTGTTTGCCGTGAGGTCATGGAAGAGACCGGACTGACCATCAAAAACCTGCACTATTACGGTTCACAGCCTTGGCCCTACCCTTGCGGCCTAATGGTTGGGTTTCTTGCAGAATATGACAACGGAGACATTCATCTGCAGCGATCAGAACTCTCACGTGGCGCGTGGTTCAATCGTCACCACTTACCGCAAATTCCTGAGAAGCTCTCCATTGCCCGCCAAATCATCGACTACTGGCTGGATCTGAAGTCTAAAGAAGATTCTAACAAAGAATAGGCAAAAGCTTATTGTTCGGGAGGTTAAAAAAATGAGTACTAAACGTCGGATAGATCTTGTCGTCTGCCTACTGGTAGTAGGAACAGCTATTGCTATTGGTTGGCGGTATTACCGCAATTGGTTGAATAACCGCAATATGGGTATTGGACCTAAATGGGAAATTATCATGGCCGACAGACCATCCGATGACTCACTTCACCATAGGCTTGATCAGATTCGGAAAGAGAGAGAGGCTATGGACGATTATTTTGCAGTCCATAATGTGACCGACGAGGGATTTGATTTGATAGCACAACACGACAACCAACTGCAACAAGAACAAATTCGACAGAAAAGGCTGCTGCAGACTGATTCCACACGTCGTATCATAGGCAGACGCTATATTCCTGAAACAAAGCGCCCCTTGATAGCGGTATGCATCAATGGTGGCTATTGGAAGGCAGGAAGATTCCATTTCGGTCCGCTCAACGGTCCTGCTGTCTGGCGGGATCCTCAAGGGCGTATCGTTTGTGGAAAGTGGGATAACGATACCATCGTGGTAGCACGACGTTACGATGACGAAGGCTGTTATGATGGACAGATGGACACTTTGGGACTGGCTTCCGGACAAGGACGTATCGTACGACAAGATGGAAGCAGTTACACCGGTATGTGGGTGAATGACCGTCCCGAAGGATGGGGATTTGAATCCTCTTCGCATGGCATAAAAGCTGGCGAATGGCGTAAGGGAAGATTCCTTGGGGAAAAAATCAAATACACCTCAGAACGCATCTATGGCATCGACATCTCTCGCCACCAGCATGAGAAAGGACGTAAACGGTTTACAATCAACTGGCGTCAAGTTCGCATCACTTCACTCGGTCCGAAACACAATAAACATGTCATGGGGCGTCCTGATTTCCCCATTTCCTTTGTTTATATTAAAGCTACTGAAGGCATTTCCATCCGCAATCGCTATTATGCTGCAGACTGTCAACAGGCACGACGTCAGGGCATACGTGTAGGAGCATACCATTTCATGTCATTCAAAACCTCAGCAGAAAGACAGGCACGCCATTTTCTGCGCTATGCACAATTTCGCCGAGGCGACTTTCCGCCTGTTCTCGATGTCGAACCCTCTCATGCTCAGATTGCTGCTATTGGTGGAGCAGAACAGTTATTCAAGCATATTCGTACCTGGTGCAATATTGTTGAGCGTTCCACCGGACACCGCCCCATACTCTACGTCAGCCAGATGTTCGTCAACCGCTATCTGTCCAAGGCTCCTGATATCAAGCAGCGTTATCAGGTATGGATAGCCCGTTATGGCGAGTACAAACCTGACGTCCATCTGATATTCTGGCAACTCAGTCCTGAAGGCCGTATTGCTGGCATCCACGGTCCTGTTGACATCAATGTTTTCAATGGCTATGGTCTGCAGTATCAGGAGTTTCTTCGCAATAATACCATTAAGTAACTCTGTGAGTCATTCGTCTGGCCAGGGTTCAAACTCCAGTTCCAGTTCTATATATTTAGCGGGCTCTGACGAGTTAACACGCTTATGGTTAGAGACGCCCAAGCCCAACAGTCGGATGGGATGTGAATGAAACTCAACCTGACGGATCAACTGTTTGGCTAAAGGAAGGATATCGTCTTTGCAAAGGAGAACACTGTCAACGGTAATGCTGCGGGTGATTTGCTGAAAGTCCTGAAACTTGACCTTTAGCGTTAGCGTACGCCCCTCAAAATTGTTTTTCTCTATCCGTCCAACCAAATTCAGTACCATGTGGTAGAGTTGGATGGTAACGGCGGAATTGTCGCTGATGTTATTGTCAAAGGTTTGTTCACAACTCACACTCTTACGCTCCCATTCGCTGATTACGGGACGTGAGTCTATGCCTCGTGAGAATTCGTAAAACACCTGTCCCATCTTGCCAAATTCTTCCGTGAGTTGGTTAAGGGGTGTGTTGCGCAGATCTAACCCGGTGAAGATACCCATGTGGTGCATTTTCTCTGCGGTCTTTGGCCCCACGCCCCATATCCTATCCACTTTGAGTCTGGAAATAAAGTCTAATGCCCGGTCGGGATGAATGACCGTCAGCCCATCGGGCTTACGCCAGTCAGAGGCTATCTTCGCTATAAACTTACAGTAGCTCACACCTGCCGATGCGGTAAGTCCCGTTGTCTGATAGATGCGCTGTTTGATTTCTTTTGCAATATCCACCGCCAGTTCAATGCCTTTTTTGTTTTCTGTTACATCGAGAAAGGCTTCGTCGAGGGATATGGGTTCTATAAGGTCGGTATATTCGTGGAATATCTCGTGCAACCGTGCCGATACTTCTTTGTATCGTTGGAAATGGGGCTCTACGATGATGAGTTCTGGACAGAGCCGTTTGGCCAACTGAATAGACTGTGCCGAATGGACTCCAAAGCGTCTGGCTTCGTAGCTTGCTGTTGACACCACACCACGTTCGACATCGTGTCCTACTGCAATAGGTTTGCCTTTTAGTTTTGGATTGTCTTGCTGTTCTACAGCAGCAAAAAACTGATCCATATCCACATGAATAATCTTCATCAGGGCGATTGATGGATTGCCATCCTATATTGTTAACGTGTCTCTTTCCGTATTCTTTTTCAAGCGGTTAAAGCAGTTGTTCCAACTGTTCTACCGCATTCAGGAGTTCTTCGGCAAAACGCCTATGGTCACGCAAGAAGTCGGGTTTACCTTTTGCCAAGGTGGCATAAAGATCTTCATTCATCGATTCTACATAATCAGCAATAGCCATTTCAATATCGTCTTTCTGCCACGACAGGGTAGAAAATTGATAGATCCGTTGCTTCTGGTGAAAGAAGCTGTAGGCTGTTTCTATAGCATCATGAGGAATATTCATCGACATAGTATTCGTTAGAGCGGTCAAAGGTCGGTATTGTTTTCAAAGCCTTTGGGCCGAAACTGATGTTGTTCCTCAGAATAGACGAATCCATGGGCGTAGAGATAGTCTTTCAACGCCTGTGGCTCTTGATTGTAACAATAGCAAAGGGCTTCCAAAGAGTCAAACTCTTCATCACGCAGAAACATGTTGATGCTTGATACAAGAATTGCGGGGTCTTTCGGTAATTTGTCCATAATGAAATGATTGATGAATTGAATATTTGTATGATCTCTTTTGATTTTCTGATAGCGATTTCTATGGGAGGTTATGCTTCCAAATCAATCTCAATGGTGAGTATCCGTTGGGTAGTATCATCAACAGCCACACGATTGTCACAACGTTTTCCCATGAGCCAAACCACGACACCCGAAGCATCCACTACAACACGCTGGCGGCGCTTGTCCAAAAGTGTCATCTTGCAGTCGGTCATCAGATCACTCAACAACTTATGTCCCTTCATGCCAAAAGGAATCATCACATCTCCTTGTTGTACCAGTCTGACGACAAGAGGAAAGCGTATCTTGTCGGCATCAACGGTAATCTTGTGTGAAGCTTTGGAAACCTTGAAGTCACGGGGTTTATCAGCCATCCCGACTCGGAGTTTTTCGTTATACTGCATGACATAGACTCCTGGTTCTGGAATTGTGATCTGCCGAAAAGCAGGCTTTTGCTTTTCCATAACGATCCGATCTCGGTCGATGACCAATTCATAGTCTTTCGACATGAAAGCACGACCGGTACCATCTGCCATCATGCTATTGAAAATCTGCGTACATTGTCGGGCATTAAAGCCTTTATCCCGCAAGAGTTCATACAACAGGTAGTCATTTCCCACATCCTCCAGAATTTCCTGTTTGGTATATTCCGTCCGGTTTCTCAAGGGCTTCAACAGTCTTTCCATCACCTGTTCTGCTCCTGCCATTCTTTCTGCCATGAGGAGAATGTTTTCGGCAGCCTTCGGATTGATTTGCTTCAACAGGGGTACGATATGATGTCTCACCTTATTGCGCGTAGCGTCATCCTCAAGATTGGTGGAATCGGTAACAAAGGGCTGCTGACGGTCTGCCAAAAACTGTTCAATCTCTGCCCTTGTCACTCCCAACAGGGGTCTTAACACATTCCCTTGTCGTGGACTGATACCTGTAAGGCCATGTATGCCCGTACCTCTTGCCAGATTCATGAGAATGGTTTCTACCGAATCGTCACGATGATGAGCCACGCACACCCCCTTCGCACCGATATCCATTCTCAGCTGTTCAAAATAGCCGTATCGCAACTCACGCGCAGCCAGTTCGATACTCATGTGATGCAGTTTTGCGTAGGTCTGCGTATCAAAATGGATGCGATGAAAGGGAATGTCGAGCTTGTGGCAAAGGGATTCGCAGAACGCTTCGTCCCTATCCGATTCTTCCCCTCTCAGGTGGAAATTGCAATGGACGGCATGGAGCTTGATATTCATCTCGTGAAGAACGAGTAGCAATGCCACACTATCAGCCCCACCGCTTAACGCAACAAGATACATTTCCCTGTCGTCAAGCAGCTGATGCTGACTCATGAAGGCCTTGACTTTCTCCACCATTCGATGTCCTCCTGTTATTGCATGTTATTCTATTCCACGTAAAGGACGAGTCCTTTGAGGTACTCTCCTTCCGGATGATAAATATTGATAGGATGATCGGCAGGCTGATGGAGCTGATGGAGTATTCTCACATTCCTTTTTGCCAATGCTGCAGCAGTAAACACAGCATTTCTGAAATGGTCTTTCGTAACCACCTGTGAACAAGAGAAGGTAAAGAGGATACCTCCCTTTTCTATTTTTTCAAATGCTTTCTGATTCAGACGGGTGTAGCCCTTCAGCGCATTATGTAGCGCCCCTCTGTGTTTCGCAAAGGCTGGCGGGTCGAGGATAATCAGGTTATAGTTGTCGCCTGCTTTCTCAAGGTATTTGAAGGCATCTTCACAAAAGGCCTCATGACGCTGGTCGCCAGGGAAATTGAGCGATACGTTCTCTCTGGTCAGGTCGATGGCTTTTGCCGAACTGTCAACAGAGTGTACCAGTTGTGCACCTCCGCGCATCGCATAGAAAGAGAATCCGCCGGTGTAGCAGAACATATTGAGCACACGCTTCCCTGCTGTATATTTCTCCAGGAGTGATCTGTTTTCGCGTTGATCCACAAAGAATCCGGTTTTCTGTCCTTTCAGCCAGTCAACTCGGAATTTAAGTCCGTTTTCCAACGCCACGTTATTGTCGCTTCCTCCGTAAATGAATCCGTTCATGTCTGTTGCGTCCATAAACGGCAAGGTTGTTTCGCTCTTGTAATACACATTGGAAATGCGCGATTCCATCACATCGACGAGCGCCTTGGCAATCTCCTTTCTGACCTTGTGCATGCCGATGGAATGGGCTTGCATCACGGCAGTATCGCCATACACATCTATAATAAGTCCTGGCAGATTGTCACCCTCTCCGTGTACCAGTCGGTAGGTATTGTTGGATGGCGAGTCGGCAATGCCGATGGATTGACGCATTTTCAGCGCAGATGAGATTCGTGAATGCCAGAAATCGTCGTCAATTTCCCGATCCTCGAAGGTGAGCACACGAACGGCGATAGACCCCTCTTGGTAGTGGCCCACGGCAATGAAGTCGCCATTCCTATTTACGAGGCGAACTGTATCGCCCTCCTCTATTCCTTCTTCGATAGCCTGTATAGCTCCCGAAAACACCCAGGGGTGGAATCTTTTCAGACTCTCCTCCTTACCTTTCTTCAGTATGATCTGTGGATACATGTTCGTCGTCTGTTTTTATGAGTTCATAATCGCCGGTCTGCTCCAGTCTGATGAGTTCTTCATAGAGCAGGATGCACGACCAGGCATCTGTTGCTGCGTAGCGTTTTTGTTTTTCCGTCAGGATGTCAGCCTCCCAGTTGGTGAGTCTTTCTCGTTTGCTGATGCGCATGCCGAAGAAGTTGGCATAGATCTTCTGCAGACTCATGTCTTCCACGCCGACTTCTTTGACTCTATCCTGAAGGTCGATGAAATGTCCTGGCTCAAATTCGCCAATCTTATGGAGCATCATCACGTCGTCGTGGAGCGACAACCCTATCTTGGGTACTTTAGTATCTTCCAGCAAACGCTTGATGGATGGAGAAAATTTGAGGTAGTTGAGACGCAAGAGAAAGCAGATATCGTGGCTTGCCACTTGAAGTAGCGATACCGTATAGGTATGTCCTTTCTTAAATGAGGGTCTTGTCTCTGTGTCCAGTCCGATAATGGGTTGGCTGAGCAGGTAATCGACCGCTTTTTCTGCCTCGGTCTCGCTGACGACAACCACGATTTTTCCCTCGAAAAGTACACGTGGTAGGCTGGGTATCAACTTCTTGTCGTATTTACTATAAATGGTCTTTTTCATCTATCATTTGTTTTCGGTGTGCAAAAATACAAAAAAAACACGATAAAATGTTGATTTCTGACAATTTTCCATTACTTTTGCATATTAAATCATTAAAACATACCACCATCATATATTATGGCAAGAAAAAAGAAAGAACCCAAGACACCATCAGTAAGAGAGACTTTTGGCCTCGATAAAATACACTTTAGCGATCGCATTCTCCCCTTTTTAGGCTTGTTATTGATTGCCGTCGCAGGATTTATGACCTTCGCTTTCATTTCCTATTTCGGCACGGGAGCTGCCGACCAGAGCATATTGGAGAATCCACGTGCTGGTGAGATTCTCAATCTCAATGGTGAGTTTACCAACAGTTGCGGTTCGTTGGGCGCGAAGGTTTCTTGGTTCTTTATCAAGAAATGTTTTGGTCTCCCTGCCTTCCTCATTCCGTTTTTTCTCCTCCTTGCGGGCATCCGCATGTTGCTGACCTATAAAGTCAACCTGTTGAAATGGTTCATGTGTCTGACCCTCATCATGCTATGGTCGTCACTCACGTTGGCTAAATTCCTATCGCCGTTGTTCGTCGATATGCACTACAATCCCGGAGGCGATTACGGACAGACCGCTTGCGATGTGGTAGAGGGACTGGTTGGCACACCGGGCTTAACGCTATTGCTCATCATCCTGGCTATTGCGTTCCTGACGTATCTGAGTGCCGAAACCATTATTATTATCCGCAAGATTTTCAATCCTTTACGCTACGCCAAGAAGATCCATATGGAGATTCAAGTGGGTAAAGGTGAGCCGGAGGCGGACACATCTACCTTGGAGACGGTGGAAGACCCTGAAGTGTTTGACGATCCCGATGCACAGATTGTAGAGTTCGACCAAGTGAACGACCCACAGACGGAACCTATCCCCACGTTACAAAAGTCTGACACACCAGGCGACAAAGGCTTGTCAACAGAACCCGTTGCTGACGATAGTGCCGTGGAAATGACCGTTGATACTGGCGAAAAAGAGGAAAAAGCCACAGGTAAGAATTTGGCAGGTGAGAAAGGCAGTCTTTCTACGCCTTATGACCCCAAGCTCGATTTGGAAAACTACCACTACCCCACGCTCGACCTGTTGAAGAAATACGACGATGACGGCAAACCATATATTGACATGGCGGAACAGAATGCCAATAAAAAACGCATCGTCGATGTGCTCCGCAATTTCGGAGTGGAGATTAGCAGCATCAAAGCTACCGTTGGTCCTACCATCACCCTCTATGAAATTACGCCTGCGCCTGGTGTGCGCATCTCGCGCATCCGCAATCTGGAAGATGATATCGCATTGTCTTTGTCAGCACTCGGCATTCGTATCATCGCACCGATTCCCGGCAAGGGCACCATCGGTATTGAGGTTCCTAATGCCAAACCCAATATCGTGTCGATGGAGTCTATCCTCAATTCCAAGAAATTCCAGGAAACAACCATGGAACTGCCTTGTGCGTTGGGTAAGACCATCACCAACGAGGTCTTTATGTTCGACCTGGCAAAGGCGCCTCACCTTCTGGTGGCTGGTGCAACAGGACAGGGTAAGTCTGTAGGTCTTAATGCCATCATCACCTCGTTGCTCTACAAGAAGCACCCGTCGGAATTAAAGATTGTACTTGTTGACCCGAAAAAGGTGGAGTTTAGCGTCTATTCATCTATCGAGAAACACTTCCTTGCCAAGGTTCCCGATGATAATGCCGACCCCATCATTACCGATGTTACCAAGGTGGTACGTACGCTCAACTCGCTGTGTAAAGAGATGGATACCCGTTACGACCTGTTGAAAATAGCACAGGCACGTAATATCAAGGAATATAATAAGAAATTCATCAGTCGCCAGTTGAACCCTGAGAACGGCCATCGCTTCCTGCCCTATATCGTGGTCGTTATCGACGAGTTTGGCGACCTCATCATGACAGCAGGCAAGGAGGTGGAACTCCCCATCGCACGTATCGCTCAGTTGGCACGTGCCGTGGGTATCCACATGATTATCGCCACCCAGCGTCCTACTACGAATATCATCACCGGTACCATCAAGGCCAACTTCCCAAGCCGCATAGCATTCCGTGTCGGTGCCATGATTGACTCACGCACCATTCTCGACCGTCCGGGAGCCCAACAGCTCATAGGACGAGGCGACCTCCTTTACCTCAACGGCGGAGAACCTGTGCGCGTACAATGTGCTTTTGTTGATACACCGGAAGTGGAGCGCATCAATACTTTCATCTCGCAGCAACAGGGCTATACGTCAGCCTTCGAACTGCCTGAGCCTGATACTGCCGACGGTGACCTTGGTGAAGCAGCTGATGTCGATATGTCACACCTCGACCCGATGTTTGAGGACGCTGCACGACTCATTGTCATGAATCAAAGCGGAAGCACCAGTCTTATCCAGCGTAAATTTGCCATTGGCTACAACCGTGCAGGCAGACTGATGGATCAGCTCGAACGTGCAGGAGTGGTCGGTGCTGCCCAGGGCAGTAAGCCACGCGAGGTGCTCATTCAGGATGAGGTAAGTCTGGAAAACATTTTAAACCAGTTGCGCCATTGATATTCAAATCTCCATTATCGCATATCACAACATAAACAGGATATCTAAAAACAGATCATCATGATGAAAATCAGATTATGGATTATAGGCCTTTTGGCTACCGTCTTTACTACTGCGGCAGCACAGAGCGCCAAGAGTGTTCTCGACAAGACAGCCCAGGTATTGTCTAACAAAGGAGGCGTAACAGCCGCTTTTACCATCCGTGGAGCGCACAACACCGGTGCCAGCGGCACCATCTCGGTAAAGGGTCGTAAGTTTTATGCCAAGACATCGGCAGGAATCGTATGGTTTGACGGCAAAACCCAATGGACCTATGTTCCTCAAAACGACGAGGTAAACATCAACACCCCTACCGCCAGCGAACTGCAAGCCATCAACCCCTATGGCTTTATCTATCTCTATCGCCGGGGCTACACCCTCTCCCTGCAGACCAAGGGACAGCATTATATCGTTACCATGAAATCGCAACGTAATGCCATCCGAGAAATGATTGTCACCATCTCGCGCCAAAGCTACGTACCCTCACAGGTGCGCATGATGCAAAACAGAAAATGGACTACGGTAAATATCAGCGGTTTCAAGCGTGCCAACCTCTCCGATGGACTATTTCGCTTCAACAAGAAAGTTTGTCCTAATGCCGAAATTATAGATTTACGATGATATCCTTTTTCAAACTCTATCTGCTGCTGCGCAGAAACAATAAGTTAAGCGCAAAGCGTAATGTCATGTTCGAAGCAAACCAATATGGCAAACTCTTCGGATATATCTTTTTGGGGGTCATGGCAATCTATATGATAGGAATTGGAACATTTCTCGGATGGGCCTCGGCAAAAAGTCATGAGCCGGCGTTCATCCTGTTGCTCATGCCCCTTTTCTTAATACTGGATTTCGGTTCGCGCTTTCTGGCACAGCAGACGCCGCTCATGCTCGTCAAGCCCTACCTGCTCATGCCCTTCAGTCGCTACCGTGCCATCGACTGTTTTCTTATTGACCAGCTGTTTTCCAGCAGCACCCTTATCTATCTCACACTTTTCATCCCCTATTTCTTTATTAATATATGTGGAGGAACACCATTCATAGCCGCTGTCGGCATGACGCTGTTGCTGCTGATGATGGTGGTGGTCAACAGCCAATGGTATCTCCTGGTACGTACGCTCGTCAATCAGAAGGTGTACTACTGGATATTACCCGCCCTGTTCTATGGCTGTTGCATACTCCCCTTCCTGCTGATGAGCGACAAAGAGATAGATAAATCTGTGGATCATATCATGGACTTCCTCTGCGACTACGGATTTTCCTGGATGTCGGTATTGTTGTGGGCAGGATTGCTTGTTTTGCTGTTCTCACTCAACAGATGGTTACAGATGCACTTTATCTATGATGAGATATCCAAACAAGAGAAGACCAAACTCAAGCATGTGTCAGAATTCAACCTGCTCAACCGCTTTGGACAGATGGGAGAATATCTCAAACTGGAGATTAAGAGCACCATGCGCAATAAAGCCATTCGCGGACGTTTCATCCAGGGCATTTGCATCATCGTCATGCTGTCGCTGCTTATCGCCTATACCGATATATACGATTCACCTACTATGCTCAACATCTGGTGCCTGTATTGCTTTGTGTTCTTCGGAGCAGTAAACCTCATCAAGGTCATGGGACCTGAGGGAAACTATATCGACCTGCTCATGGTATATCGGGAGAACATCCTCACACTTTTACGCGCGAAATACTATTTCTATAGCGCCATCATTCTCATCCCGTTTCTGTTGCTGCTTCCTGCCATCATCTCAGGGAAATTCTCTATGATGATGATATTGGCATACATCTTCATCACTATCGGTCCGGAATACTGCTTGCTGTTTCACATGGCAATATGGAACAGACAGACACTTCCGCTGAATGAGAAGATCACAGGACGCAATCAGATGGAAAACAAGCTCCAGATATTCATAGAACTCGTCGTGTTCTTCGTGCCCATCATTCTGGTCAGCCTGTTGAGCGCATTATTCGGAGATGCCACAGCATACACCATTCTCACCATCATCGGACTGGCTTTCACACTCGCCATGCCAATATGGATGAAGGCCATCTATCGCAGAATGATGAACCATCGCTATGCGAATCTTGAAGGTTTCCATTCATCAAGATAATATACCCCCGAAAATCATAGAACCACATGAAGACTGTACTCCTGCAAATAGGCAAAACCGTCAACAAGCATTTTGTTACCATTATAGACGATTATGTGGGACGCATCGGCCACTACATGCCCTTTGAGATAGTAACCATCCCCGAACTTAAAAACACGAAAGGGTTGAGTGAGGCGCAGCAGAAACAGGCTGAAGGCGAACTCATCCTCCGCCAGCTACAACCGTCAGACACCGTTGTCTTGCTTGATGAACACGGCAAGCAGATGCGAAGCATCGAATTTGCAGTATGGCTGGAACAAAAGCGTGCCACAGCGCGTCGATTGGTCTTCATCATCGGAGGCCCTTATGGTTTCTCCCCCGCTGTCTATCAGCGAGCCAACCATCAGATCAGCCTGTCGATGATGACCTTCTCTCATCAGATGATACGCATGACCTTCACCGAACAGATTTATCGTGCATGTACCATCATCAAGGGAGAACCCTACCATCATGAGTGAATAAAGTCGCACGGAAATTATTCAAGGAACACACGGAGCGTTTAGGTTATGGGTTATGGGTTATGGGTTGGAGGTTCTAGTTAAAGATTATTATTTCTGGCCAAAGGCCATATTTCATTAAAGATTTCCTCCAAAGATTTACCTATGGTTTGTTTTGTCGTGACTCAGCATAGTGAAAGCGCGCACTCACTCTGTCTTCGCTACTCCAAAACATCTTGCGAAACAACCCCCAAAAAATCTTTCCGTGCAATCCGTGCGACATAAAAAAATATTAATATAGTAAGACGCAAAAAGATAAAAAACAATGATTTCATTCGAAAGTGATTACAACAATGGTATGTTGCCAGAGATACTGGACGCTTTAGGCACTACCAACAAAGAGAAAACCTCTGGATATGGTTTTGATCCATACTCAGAAGCAGCAAAAGAGAAGATCCGTAAAGCCATCGACAATAAGAATGCCGATGTGTTCTTTCTTGTAGGCGGTACACAGACCAATACCACCGTTATTGATGCTGTCCTCATGGGATGCGAAGGAGTGATAGGGGTAGATACAGCCCATATTGAGGTACACGAGTCGGGGGCAGTAGAAGCCTTTGGTCATAAGGTCATTACGCTACCAGGAGAGAATAGTAAGATGTCAGCCAATACCCTGTCAGCCTATATGGATACATTTCTTGCAGACGAAACGCATCCTCACATGGTACAGCCTGGCATGGTCTATATCTCGATGCCAACAGAGTTTGGAATGGTATATACCAAGGAAGAACTGACTGCGATTTATTCAACCTGTCAGAAATACGACCTCCGTCTCTTCATCGATGGAGCACGACTGGGATATGGTCTGGTATCAGAAGCCTGCGACTACGACTTGCCATTCCTTGCCAGCCATTGTGATGTTTTCTATATCGGCGGAACAAAAGTGGGCGCCATGATGGGCGAAGCTGTCGTTTTCTCAGGAATGAAGGCACCGAAATACTTCTTCACTAATGTAAAGCGTCATGGAGCCTTACTTGCCAAAGGCAGAATGTTAGGCATCCAGTTTGACACGCTGTTTACCGACCAACTCTATTTCAACATATCGCGCCACGCCATCACCATGGCAACCCGCATCCGCAGCATTTTCCAGAAGCATGGCATCGCCATAGCCTACGATTCCCCCACCAATCAGCAGTTTGTCGTCCTCTCACCTACCCTATACGATGCCCTTTCCAAGAAAGTAGCCTTCGAGATATGGGAAAGAAAGAGCGATACCGAAATCATCTGCCGTTTCGTAACGAGTTGGGCAACGAAAGAAGAAGAGCTCGATGAGTTAGACCATATTTTGCATACTCTAAAGTAAGTAAAGTTTAATGTCACACAGAAATTATCCACGGAACACACGGAGAACACGGAAAAAAAATAAAGTTAAAGAAACGCCCAGAGGAAGGTATTCGAGTGCATTTTCGTCTTTGATTTATTTGCTGTGATATGCGCTTGGCTTATATTGTCAGGAGAGAATTAAAAAAAACTATGCGAGCACGGGGATTAAAATATCTACAATAAAGTTAAATAATATTAAATCTCTATGCATAATGTGCCAAAACTCTTGCATTCCGGGGGTGCCATGTTGTATATTTGTATTTCAAGCCGAGGATGATTTCCTAAACAAGAAAGAAACCTTCAAACCAAAAGTTAAACAAATAATTTACAACTAAAAAACCGCTTATGTTTACAAAACAAGTAATTCAACACACTATCTGGTCCCGACAGAGACACAACGGTTTCCCGATCGCTTCTCGTTCGGTTCCCGTTAACTTCTCGTTAGGTCTTCGTTCGTCTCTCGTTCGTCTCTCGTTGGTTATTCGTTAGTCTATCGAAGACCTATCGAGGACTGAACGAGGAACAAGCAAAAAACGAACGAAAGAGCAACGAATATCGATCGAGATGCCGACGAGAAACTATCGGCAACTCGACGAGTAGCCACCGTCATGGCTGGCAGAATACCCTTCTGCAACCACAGAACAGCATACTGCCCTTCGCCCTACTCCTGCCGAGGCACTTTCAGCCCCACTCTGGACATTCTCACGGCGAATCAAGGTTTTCCTACCCATTCTGCACATTCCCTGTCCCAATCACCACAAAAGCCTCTCACAAGCTCCAAAAAGCCATCTCTGCAACAAACCCAACAACCGCCCAAAACACACCGCCCTACCCAATTTAAACCCCTTACCACAGCACGACAACCGAATCCGCTATAGCCTCAACAGCAGGTTAAAAACCACGTTTTCAAAGCCAAAAGAGCAGAGTTAAGTAGGCCTGAACTCTGCCATGACGAAAAAAAAGGTACCACAAAATGCACCCCTCATCCTAAACCACACAAAATCACCCAATATCATCATTTTACATCAGTCCAAAATAATAACTTTACAATACTGCCACACAACCTACCCCATAACTTTACATTTCGGCAAATAATTATACAGATTACAGATTTCACTGATTTCCATTTCTAGATGACAGCCTTGGTATTTCCTAGGTAGTTTTGATGCACACGGATCCTGGTTGAAGATTACAGTTTTTGAAAAGCAAAACGCACATACATAGCAATGGCGTTGACAGATTTAACAGTTGGCAAATGGAACAAGAACCAGTCCCTCTGTTTCATGAAGTTCGTAACCTTGCCTATTTCAAGCAATTATATCAATATTTTTCTGATTGACAATTGTGAACGCGCGCATGCACAATCTTTCGTGGTCACATTTTGAGTTTGTTTTGTGTGTACTCCGTGTGTTTCCGTGGATTTTTTTATCATCGGAATTTAGACGGATGGTTCGGGTTGCCTACGGCAAGAAATCTTTGGGGGAAATCTTTATTTATTTGTTTTTTAGATTATGATGACTGTTGCTGCGAGAATGATGATTGCTATGGCGATAATTGCGGTTGTTAGTCACCTTCTGAAAATGGAAATCAGAAAAAAATCCGTGTGCCGTGCTACTCTACTTCGGTGGCAAACATACGGTCGAGGTCTTGTTGGGTGAAGGGACAGGGTTCTTGACGCAGTTTCGCCAAACGGAACTGCTGGCAGGCGTTGAGGACTGACTGCGCTTCAAAACACTTGAAAAGCATGTCTTTCAGTTCGTCAAGGCGGAGGGCATCTTCCTCGGAGAACCGACCACAGGTCTTGTAACTCATGTGCTGCTCTGGCAGGAGGTCGTGGTAGTAGTACGACCAGACCAGGAATTTCATACACACATCGGGGGTTATGAGAATCTCTTGCATAGCATCGGTATTTTATGGAAAGATTAGCATTTTTTTGTGAGATAACAATTGTGGCGGATTAGAAATCACAATAGAGGCGCAGACTGGCGACGGTGTAGTTTCCATCGCTATTGCTGATATACTGGAAACTGGGCTGAAGGGCTATGGACTCGGTCAACTTGTGTTTCCACGTGACTTCTGCAGAATACTCTGTTCCGTTGTAATAGCGGGCATACTGTCCGGAGAGTCCGCACTCGTTGCGGTCGTCACGATAGGCGCAGCCTACTTCTGCATAGCGGTAGCAGGTGCTGTTGCGATTGGTATTCTCGGAGTATTGCACCATGCCGAGTACCGCCTTCCCGTCGGTTGTCCACAAGGGTTGTTCGCCATAGAGTCACCAGGCGCAACTGGTATGGCGTGCGGGAGCGTCGTCATCATGATTTTTAGACACGTCGCACGATGCATCAGGAGAGCTGTTTTCACTGTCGCTGTCAACGGGGAACTGTCGGGAGTGGATGGCAACACCGGCAAAATAGCGGGCACCTCGATGAGCGTATTCCAGTTGGGAGATGTTGAACATACCATCACGCTTGGGGCGCACCAAGAACGGATTGTCATGACGCTTCCACCCTTTATACCCTACTCCATTATACAGGCTGTTGCGGAAGGTCCATTCGCCTTTTGTCACGTCGAAATAGAGGGTGAGTCCCGACAAGGGGTAGTTGGCAATAGGATAGCTGGCGGCAATCGTGGGAAAGATGCCGCATGAGCTGTTGATGAAGAGGGCTGTGACATCGGAGGTAAAGAAGTCTTCGTTGACATTTCTCACTCCTGCAAAGAGATGGGCGTTGTCCCATTGGTGCATGTATCCCAATACGGCAATGGCTGCTAGGGTGTTCTCGGCATCGATATTGCAAAAGCCCTGCCAGTCGCCAATTACGCTATGGTCGGTTTGTGCAACATGGATGGTGGCTGCCTCAACAGACCCCTTGCCCAGGGTAATACTCAGATTCAGTCGGAGAAGGTTGACCCAATTGACGTTTTTCTTCAAATCCCAATGTCCATCGGTGATATACTGACCGCTGACATGCTGTGCTGCGGCGCAAGACAGGTAAAATCCGCATAACATCGTTGTCACAATACGTTTCATCTATTCTCTGAGTTTTGTGGTTTCATTGATCACTCCAACTTCCCCTCCCCCGAATTGCGCTCCAAGATGCCGGGCTGTTAGCTGAAAAAAGGGCGCACATACGTATGCGCACCCTCTTATGTTAATAACTTATGTATTGATTTACAGAATATTACTCTTCTGTAGCAGCTGAGGTCTCCTCAACAGCGGGAGCTTCTTCAACAGCGGGAGTAGCCTCTTCAGCCTTTACCTCCTCAACGGGAGCTGCCTCAGAAACAACCTTTACAGGAATCACAACCTCAACCTCCTTGTGGAAGTGGATGGTAGCAGCGTAATCACCAACCATCTTAGCATCGCGCATGGTGATGATCTTGCGATCGATGTCGTGACCCTGCTTCTTGAGTTCGTCAGCAACGATGTTAGCATTGACAGAACCATAGAGCTGTCCGGTAGCACTTACCTTAGCAGTGATAGTCAACTCAACACCATTGAGAGCTTCAGCTTTCTTCTCTGCCTCAGCCTTGATAGCTGCGAGCTTGTGAGCCTGCTGCTTGAGGTTCTCAGCGAGAATCTTCTTAGCAGAGGGAGAAGCGATAACGCCCTTACCCTGAGGAATCAGATAGTTGCGGCCGTAGCCAGACTTTACATTTACGATATCGTTCTTATAACCCAGACCGATAATATCTTCTTTCAGTATAATTTCCATATTGTCGTCCTCCTCCTTATTTATTTCATCATATCAGTTACGTAAGGAAGCAGTGCAATCTGGCGAGCACGCTTAACAGCCTGAGCCACGCGACGCTGATACTTCAGTGAGGTACCAGTGATACGACGGGGCAGGATTTTGCCTTGCTCGTTCAGGAACTTCTTCAGGAACTCGGGATCTTTGTAGTCGATGTACTTGATGCCGCTCTTCTTGAAACGGCAATACTTCTTCTTCTTAGTGTCGATAGAAGGAGCTGTCAAATAACGGATTTCTGATTGTTCTGCCATAACTTAAGCCTCCTCTTTTTTACCGGTTTTGTTGCGACGCTTCTCAGCATATTCGATAGCGTGCTTTTCAAGTTTAACTGTCTGGAAACGGATCACTTTCTCGTCACGACGGAAAGCTGTTTCGAGCTTCTTGATCACATTGGGCTCAGCCTTGAACTCTACCAGGTAGTAGAAACCTGTAGATTTCTTCTGAATGGCGTAAGCCATCTTCTTCATACCCCAGGCCTCTTCGTTCACAACCTCTGCGCCGTTGTCGGCAAGGAGTTTGGTGAATTTAGCGACCGTTTCCTTTGTCTGCTCATCAGACAAAACGGGAGTCAAAATGAAAACGGTTTCGTATTGATTCATACTGTTTAAAATAAAAAATTGTGTTACTTTTGCAAAATTGCGGGTGCAAAGGTACTGATTTTTTTGTTAATTCCGTCATTTATCGGCAATTATTTTGTATCTTTGCACTAATTTTTAACGAATTACAACACAGAAATGCCTTTTCTATGAATAAAAAATTTGCCTCCATAGGAATTCTGCTGATTCTATCTGGCGTGATAACTCTTGCCACGGCATATTTCCTGCACCATACCACCAATGGTTTGCTGACCACAGGACTACTGCTGATTGTGGGGGGCATCGTCCTTTATGTGGGTGGCATCAAGCATGGCGGACGTTATTGACGGCACACCGCTTTTGCCACCTGCGCAGCAATCTGTTTCATGCCTTTCTGTGAGGGGTGTCCCCATTGTTTGTCGATGCATTCCAATTGGATGTATTTCACCTGATAATGGTCGCAGACGGTCTTCATCGACGTGGTGATCTCGTCGGTCAAGCCATCGTTGATGATGACATAGACCGTGGTGCCGGGATAGCGTTTCTGGATGCCGTCAAGAAGATATGCCATGGCGGGGCGGAAGTGATAGAGATCCCGGTTGCTCCAACCTCCGTACTGGTAGTTGCCGATAGGCGATTTCGCCCAACTGTCGTTCGTGCCTCCGAAAACGAAGATGAGGTCTGCGGGCAATAGGTTGTTTAGGCGGGTGACATACGACCGGTCGCTGTAGTCTGCCTCATCATAGCCTGTATGACAGATGGTTGCTCCTGAAAACGAATTGTTCTGACTGAGGCGGAAGCCGTTGTCGCAGATGAACTGATACCACCAGAGCTGGGTGATATCTTGCACATCGTTGTTTTTTACATCAGGCTGTGGGTACCAAACGGCATTGGTATCGGGTTGCACATAGCCTTTGAAGGTGCTGTAGGAATCTCCAAGGATGGCAACGGACGGTTTTGGCTGTGCCATCAGTGACGCTGCGCAACAGAGCATCGCGCCAACGAGTATCATCAGTTGTTTTGTTTTCATTATTATTGTTGTTTATGTCAGCATCTACAATAGCGTTACTGCTCGTTTCGGCAGCCGACAAAAAAAGCTCACTGAATATTCTTCAATGAGCTTTGTTTCAGCGGTGCGTACGAGACTCGAACTCGTGACCTCCTGCGTGACAGGCAGGCATTCTAACCAACTGAACTAACGCACCTTTGCTATGCGTTGAAAAGAGTGGCGGTGCGTACGAGACTCGAACTCGTGACCTCCTGCGTGACAGGCAGGCATTCTAACCAACTGAACTAACGCACCAGTCTTTTCTTGTTTAGCGGGTGCAAAGGTAGTGAGAATTTTTGAAACCACCAAACCTTTTTAAAGAAAAGTTATAAAATTCTTTGAAAAAAGCTGGCATCATGGTATTTTTCCCCGTCAAATAGCCAATCTTTGAGGGTCCTGCCTGCTATAAAACAGTATTTACGGAAGATTTGCAAGGCGGCTTCGTTGCGCTGGTCGATGATGACATAGAGTTGATGGAGATGCAGGATATGGCGGGCATAATCGAGGACCTGTACCACGGCAGCTTCGGCATATCCCCGGCGCTGGTATTGGCGAAGCACCACCAGTCCGAGTTCGGCACGGAGGTGCTGCGGGTCGAAATTGGCAAGGTCGGCAAGTCCCACTACCTGGTGTTCGCTGTTTTCTATGACCAGCCGCACCTGCCGATCGACATAGATATCATTACTGGCATGAACGATGTAGTCGCGGAGTGAATAGCGGGAATACGGCACATTGGCGTTCCCCATGTCCCACAGGGAACGATCGTTCTCGATGGTATAGAGCACTTCGAGGTCTTCGGGTTCCATGGCACGGAGGGTGATAACGGGTAATTGTTTCATGTGAGTAAGTCTTGAGGGGTGATAATGGTTTTGACGCGTGTTCTGACCAGTCGTGAGGGCAGGATGCCTATCATGGCCAACAATGCACGAATCCAGATGGCGAGTTCCACGAGTTTTCTGATGCAGAAATTGGTCTGTGCATGATGTTTCCGATAATAGATGATCATGGCTTTATAGAACACACGGACGTAACTGACGGAGGTCTTGTCGCTGCATCCTCCCTTATAGTGTACGATCTTACAGGGCAGATAGCAGTTGTGCCACCCTGCATCGAGGAGGCGACAGGAGAGGTCGATATCTTCGCCGTACATGAAGAAATCTTCGTCGAGCAGTCCCACCTGGTCGAGTGCCTTTCGGCGCAACATGGCGAAGGCTCCGCTGATCACATCGATCTCCGCCGGTTCTGTCCATGACAGCCAACTCATGTAATAGCGTGCGAAGCGGTGGCTGTTGGGAAAGAGGCGTGCCAGTCCACACATCTTATATAAAGCGACAAGGGCTGTGGGGCGTCCTCGCCGTGATTCCGGTGCGCGTGTTCCGTCGGCATTGAGCATCTGGACTCCTGCTGCTCCCACCTGCGGATGCTGTTCCATGAAATCGACGGTCTGACGGAGTGTATTGGCGCCCACCACGGTATCGGGATTGAGGAGCAGCACATAGGGGCTGTGGCTCAACCGTATGCCGATGTTGTTGGCTTTTGCGAAACCTATATTTCCCCCACTCTCCACCACCTGCACCTGCGGGAAATGGGCCTTGAGGTCTTCGACGGTGCCGTCAGACGACTGGTTATCGACGACGATGATTTCTCCGTCAATACCTTTCATCGCCTGTTCTACGCTACGGATACAGGGTCCAAGATACTGGCGTGCATTATAGCTTACGATGACGACAGAGAGTTTTTTCATTCCGTTTCACCTTTGTTTGTCTCCGCCTCACAACGTTTTTGCGAGGGATAGACGAATACCATTGCCAACAGTGAGATGATGGCGAGATAGAAATAGGATGCCTTATCGAAGAGTCCGTAACATACCGCATCGATGGCACATACCGACTGGAGCAGCAACTGGCGTGTCCATGCCCAACGGGCATACTTCTCGGGCAACTTGCGGCGTACGGACTGGCAATACATGAGTCGTAAGGCAAGGGGTACGAGTGCGATAGTGAGGCATACTGCTACCATATCGACTACATATTCCACGACAGGATTGGAGATCACCTGCAGAGTTGCGCAGCAATCGGTGGTGCGCAGCAGTACGGTGACTAGCAAGGTAAGTGTCAGGATGGTCCAGAAGGTCACCATCAGCCGGTGTTGCAGATAGGATATTGTCTTAGCCATTTCGTTTGTTGTTTATTCGTTTGCTATATGCTATATAGATTATTACCGTTTCTTATATATATAAATAATGTGTAGCGGTCATTTGCCCTCAAACGGCGTGCGGTTGACGATAGACCTTCCGAGGGTTACCTCATCGGTATACTCCAGTTCGTTGCCTACAGACACACCCCGTGCGATGATAGAGATGCTGACATCATAGGGAGCGAGTTTGCGGAAGATATAGAAATTGGTGGTGTCACCTTCCATGGTCGGGCTGAGTGCGAGAATTACCTCCCTGACTCCCCCTTCTTCCACCCGCTTGACCAACGAATCGATTTCAAGGTCGGAGGGTCCAATGCCGTCCATGGGCGAGATGACTCCGCCCAACACATGATACAATCCCTGATACTGCTGAGTGTTTTCCACCGCCATGACATCCTGGATGTTCTCCACGACACAGACCGTAGTGGCGTCGCGCCTTGGGTCTGCACAGATGGGGCATCGCTCAGCATCTGAGATGTTGTGACAGGTTTTGCAATAGCAGACATCGTGCTTCAGGCGACTGACGGCCTCCACAAAAGCCTGTACGTCCTGATCTTCTTGTCGCAACAAATGAAGCACGAGGCGAAGTGCTGTCTTACGGCCCACGCCAGGGAGTTTGGAAAACTCCTGCACGGCTCTTTCGAGCAACTGCGACGGATATTGCTGACTGATCATTTCTCTGGTATTATTTTCCCAATTCGTTTATTTTCTCGATTCGTCTTTTATCTCTGAGAGTTCAAGCCACCGCATCGACTTCTCATCGAGTTCGCTTTGAAGCACTGGCAGGCGCTTGCTCTTCTCGGTGAGTTCATCGACAGACAGCGTACCGCTGCAGAGGGCATCTTCTATCAGGTGCTGTTCCTCTTCGAGTTGTGCGATTTCCTTTTCGAGTTTCTCAAACTCCAACCGCTCTTTGTAAGTCATTCGCCGCCGGTCATCATGCCGGTAGGACTTAGCAGTCTTTCCCTTCGGTTCCTTGTTATCCTTGACCGTTGCCGCATCTTCCAAGGCGAGCCACTGGCGGTACTGGCTGTAGTTGCCGGGGAAGTCTTTCACCTCGCCCTGTCCCTTGAACACCAGGAGATGATCGACCACCTTATCCATGAAATAGCGGTCGTGGCTGACGACAATCACGCAACCGGGGAAATCCTGTAGATACTCTTCGAGGATCTGCATGGTCACAATATCGAGATCGTTGGTGGGCTCGTCGAGTACCAGGAAGTTGGGATTCTTCATCAGCACGGTACAGAGGTAGAGTTTGCGTCGCTCGCCACCGCTCAACTTATACACGTAGTTGTGCTGCTGTTCGGGTGTAAACAGGAAATACTGCAAGAGCTGGGACGCTGTCAGGCGCTTTCCGCTACCCAGGTCAACATAATCGGCAATGGCAGTGATGACATCGATGACCTTCATCTGTTCGTCAAACTGCAAGCCTTCCTGCGAGAAATAGCCAAAGCGCACCGTTTCGCCGATGACGATACGTCCTTCGTCAGGTTGCACCTGAGACAGCAGCATTTTGATGAAGGTGGATTTTCCCGTGCCGTTGTTGCCCACAATACCCATCTTCTCGAAGCGTGAGAAGTTATAGTAGAAATCCTTGAGGATGACCACATCGTCAAAGCGCTTGGAGATGTACTGACACTCAAAGATCTTACTGCCGATATATACATTGTTCGCCTTGAGGCGGAGCTGGCGCTCTTCCATGCGCTGCTTAGCCACCTTCTCCAACTCATAGAAAGCCTCTTCGCGGTAGCGTGCCTTATGGCCTCGCGCCTGTGGCATTCTGCGCATCCATTCCAGTTCGGTGCGATAGAGATTGTTGGCACGGGCAATTTCTGCGCGTCTCGCATCAATACGCTCCTGTCGCTTTTCGAGGTAATAGGCGTAGTTGCCACGATAGGTATAGACCGTACGGTCGTCGAGTTCGAGGATGACCGAACAGACGCGGTCCAGGAAGAATCGGTCGTGGGTGACCATGAGCAAGGTGCGGTTGCCCCGCGAGAGGTAGCCTTCGAGCCATTCTATCATCTCCAGGTCGAGATGGTTGGTGGGTTCGTCGAGAATCAGCAGATCGGGTTCGGTGAGCAGCACGTTGGCGAGTGCGACACGTTTCTGCTGTCCGCCACTCAACTGCCGCATGGGTTGGTTGAGGTCGCGAATCTTCAACTGCGTCAACACCTGTTTGGCTTTCAACACCTTATCGGGATCGCCCTGGTGGTTGAAGCAGGCATCGAGCACACTCTCGTCAGGGTCGAACCGTGGAGACTGTTCCAAGAATCCAACCCTCAGGTCGCGACGGAAGACGATGTCGCCGCTGTCGCATCCCTCTTTGCCCGCAAGGACAGCGAGAAGTGTGGATTTTCCCGTACCGTTCTTGGCAACGAGTCCCACGCGTTGTCCTTCGGCTATGGAGAAACTGATGTTGTCGAACAGCTGAAGTGCTCCAAACGATTTGGAGAGGTTTTGCACATCAACATACGGAGTGTCCTTCGCCATACTATCCCTTCAGTTGTTGATTGATACTATCAATATAATCCAGGAGTTCGTCCCTACCCTGCCGACTTTCGGAGGATGTCAGGAACATCGGCGGGAGTTCCTCCCATGTTTCCTGCAACTTCTTCTTATAATTGGCAATATTCTGACTGGCCTTGCCTCCGCTCAACTTATCGGTTTTGGTAAACACGATGGCGAAAGGCACTCCCGACTGTCCGAGCCAATCGATAAACTCCAGGTCTATCGCCTGGGGTTCGTGTCGCGAATCCACCAATACAAAGACATTGACCATCTGCTCCCGTTGCAGAATATATCCTCTGATCATCTGATCGAGTTTTGCCACCTCTTTCTTGGAGCGCTTCGCATAGCCGTAGCCCGGCAGATCGACGAGATACCACTCTTTGTTGATGATGAAATGGTTGATAAGCAAGGTCTTGCCAGGTGTTGCTGAAGTCTTTGCTAACTTGCGTCGATTGGTCAACATATTGATCAGGCTCGACTTGCCCACATTGGACCTGCCGATGAAAGCATATTCTGGTTTTGTGTCGTTGGGACACATGCTTACCATTGGTGCGCTCAAACTAAATTCAGCACTTTTTATATCCATGCAATAAAATCTTGTCGGTATGTTATATTACTGAAACCAGCGGATTACACTTCGTAAGGCAACCCGCCAGTCTATACTTGGTTCACAAAGGTAACAGCGGTTTAGTCTTCTTCTGGAGAAATCAACTTATAACCCTTGCCGTGAATGTTGATGATTTCTATCTGCGGATCGTCTTTCAAGTGTTTACGCAACTTGGTGATATAAACGTCCATAGAGCGTGCATTGAAATAGTTGTCGTCAATCCAGATGGTCTTCAATGCGAAATCACGCTGCAGAATCTCGTTGGCATGGCTGCAAAGCAAGCCCAGAAGATCGTTCTCCTTCGTGGTCAGCTTAGACACCTTGTCTCCGATGGTCAAGGTCTGCTTCTGGGTGTCGAACACAAACTTACCGATGTGATAGACCGAGCTCTCCTTGTTTTTCTTGCCACGTACACGGCGCAGGATGGCCTCGATACGTGAAACGAGTTCCTCCATGGAGAAAGGTTTGGTAATATAATCGTCTGCACCGATTTTGAAACCTTGCAGGATGTCCTCTTTGAGGGTCTTTGCAGTAAGGAAGATGATGGGGATCTCTGCGTTGGCACTACGGATTTCCTGTGCCAAAGTAAAACCGTCTTTCTTCGGCATCATGACATCGAGTACACAAATATCGAATTTGGTCTTGAGGAAAGCTTTGTAGCCTACCTCTCCATCGGGGCAGAGTTCTGCCTGGTAACCTTTAGCTGCCAGATACTCACGCAAAAGCATTCCGAGGTTTTCATCGTCTTCGCAAAGAAGAATTTTCAGTTTGTCGTCCATAATCATGAATGTTTAGATGTTATTATTCTATTTTTGTTTATTCTTATTTATTGTTCGTGGAGCACGGGGAGGGAGATGGTAAACTTAGTACCCTTGCCCAGTTCGCTCTCACATTTGATTTCGCCTTGATGCAGGTCGATGACCTTCTTGACATACGCCAGTCCCAAACCGAAGCCTTTCACATCGTGTTTGTTGCCCGTATGCACGCGGTAGAACTTCTCAAAAACTTTTTTGATATTTTCGCGCTTGATGCCCTGTCCGTTGTCGCGTATGGAGAGGTACAGACGGTCGTTATCGTTCCATGTGCGGATGAAGATATTGATCGGTTCTTCGGGTTTGCGGTATTTCACGGCATTATCCATCAGGTTGGTAATGGCATTCTGGAAATGCAGTTCATCCACATAGATGGCTGAATCCACCGCTTCTATCTCGGTAAATATCTTTCCTCCTGTATGTTCCACTCGCAATGAGAAGGTAGAGGCGATATTCTCAACCATCTCGTTGAGGTCGAGTTCTTTCTTCTTGAACACGATGCTCTTCTTGTCGAACATCGACATCTGCAATACTTTTTCTACCAAAAAACGCAAGCGTTTCGACTCATCGGCAATCACCCCACCGAGATGTTTGGTCATGGCTTCTGTCTTGGTCACGGTATTGTCGTTCATCATCTGCGCAGCCAGTGAGATGGAAGCAATAGGTGTCTTCAACTCATGTGTCATATTGTTGATGAAATCGTTTTTGATTTCAGTATAGCGTTTCTGTCGGAAGATCACCACCACGGTAAAGATAAAGGTGATGAGCAATACGATGGTAAAGATGATGGACGGGATCATGAAGCGCACCGATGAAAAGATGTAGCTGTTCATCTCAGGGAAGTGGATTCTCACCAGGCCCATCTTCGACTGCGGGTCGTTGCGGAAGAGCAACTGTGAATAGTTGTACTCTTCTCCCTCGTCAGTATAGTCAGGACAGCGATAGACCTCACGGCCGTCGGTGGTAGAGACGGTGAAATGATAGGGAATATTCACTCCGTTGTTGAGGAGCTCGGCACGGATGTCCTGGTCGAGCATCTTGAAATTCACACGTTCCTTGAGGGATTTGTCGCTGGCGGTATAAAGGATATTATAGACCACCTCGTCCAACAGTGCTTTCTGATAAACATAGCGCTTGCGCACAATCTCCTGCATGGATTTGGCAGCTTCGGAGATGGAACTCTTGTCTTTGCGGATGATCATGCCTTTGGGTACGCTAGCGGGCTTCATCTCAAACGATTTCATCTGGAAGGAAGAATAGACTGTTCCGTCGTCGGTAGCTACCGAGAACTGATGCGAGTGCTTGATGGTTCCGTCCAGTCCATCGACCATCACCGAATCCTGTCGGAATGCCCGGCGCTCGGTCTCGTTGACATCCTTTTCCAAATACCTCAGCGTCTCGTTCATCTCTAAGTTGCGCGAGGCTTGGTAGAGACTTCGGTTGACACTCTCGTCAAACTGCTCCTTCTTCATCTTGATCATCTCTTCTGCATAAGAGAACTGAAGGAAGAGCAGCACCAGGAACGAGAGTCCCATGATAATGGCTATTGCCCAGATTGTGGATTTCTTCATGTCTGCAAAGTTAGCGATATTACAAACATGGGGGTACTTATCCGTTAATTATCTTCGTTAATTTTAACAATATTAACATAAATACCGATTTTTAGTGTCATATTTGCAACTAAGTATAATCAGTCCTTAGGTCATCGGTGTGTTTAATCACCTTTTTCCCTAAGGACCGATTGAGATTAAAAGTTCCAACCGAAATCGATTCCGAGTTGGAAGGGGTTACCGCGCTGTGCAAAATACAGCGATTCTCCCGTCGCTTTGCTTTGGAATGCGAAGGT
>Ga0129310_1000139_pt1 | contig 101971 bp, 100 predicted proteins | sample Go1ome_2_FD_94433 | JGI IMG/M metagenome (GOLD analysis project Ga0129310, IMG submission 94433) | Western lowland gorrila individual fecal microbial communities from Wisconsin, USA - Go1022A metagenome | ecosystem: Host-associated > Mammals > Digestive system > Large intestine > Fecal... | reverse complement strand
CTCGCCCTTCTTGGAAGTCCAGCTTTCGCCTACTGTCTTGCCGTCGGAATCGGTCACAGTCAGGATCGCACCGTCAAGTTCTTCCTCGCCTGTGATGTCGGTCTTGTTGATGATGACCTTTGTGGTCTTTACCACCTTTTCTGCATCGCAGATGGTGATCTTGCCTGTAGCCTTGTCAACTACAGCATAGCTGTCCTCAGACTCAGCATTGAAATCATTGTACAGTGCCTTGCCTGCAACTGCGGAAGTGATCTTGCCGTTCTTGACAGTGAATGTTACAACAGAGTCGATTATTTTGAAATCGCCGCCTGCAACAGCTGCATCAACAGCAGTTTCTTCCAGTGTGTAAGTGCCGTTTGTCAAAGCGGAAACAATGTGATCCTTGCCGTTGGAATCCCACTGGTCAACGATCTTGCCGCTTGCGTCCTTGATGACCAGATGTGCGCCGATGACCTCTTTCTCACCTGTGATATCCTTCTTGGATACGGTGATGACAGTTCTCGAAGCATCACATATGGTTATGGTGTCGCCCTTGCCGACTGCATAGCCCTTGTCGCTCTCCTCAGCATTAGCTGCGGGCTTTGTTTCGGAGATAACAGTTACCTTGCCGTCAGCATCGATAGTGAAACCGATCTTCGAGTCGATAACTTCATAGATATCACCGTCATACTCAAAAGGCTTGCCTGTTTCGGTCAGTGTATAGCTGCCCTCAGTCAGACCCCAGAGTACTACGGGTGACTGGTCGTCAGATGTCCAGCTAAGACCTATTACCTTGCCGTTCTGAGTTACCTTTTCAAGACCTGCATTTTCGGCAACGATCTCAGTCCAGTCAACATCAGTGCTTGTTACCTGAAGCTGAGCGCCCTTGATCTCCTTCTCGCCGGTGATGTCGGTCTTGCTGATGGTGACATCGGTGGTCTTAACGATTATCTTCTTGGCATCGCAGATGTATATCTCGTTTACGCCGTTGTTTGCTACAACATAGCTGTCTGTAGTTTCATCGGTGGCGTTGGGGTTTGCCCTGCCTGCGATGTCAGTCTGCTTGTTGTCGATATTAGCTACCTTGCCGTCAACTATATCAAATGATATCGAAGATGGGATAACTTCGTACTCAGTTTCGCCGTCCTTAGCGACAGCAGTTTCAGTCAGCACATAGCCTGTGCCATCTCTCAGGGTAACGTTCCACTCAGCACCCTTTTCGGATACCCACTGAAGACCTGTTACCTTGCCTGTCTTATCGGTGATGTACTGGGAATCGGGATTGAACTCTGCCAGTCTTGCCCAGTCGATACCCTCGCCTGTGAGTGTGAGCTGTGCGCCCTCTACCTCGTTCTGACCTGTGATATCGAACTTGTTGATAGTTACATCGCCCTGCTTTATCTCAGCATCGCAAATGCTGATGGTGTTGTTGCGTCCTGCTACATAGTATTCCTCAGCAGGTGCGGAAGAAGGAGTTGAGGGATATATCTCAGCCTTGTTGGAAGAAGTGTTCCATACACTGCCGTCCCTTACGCTGAAAGTGAGAGTATCCTTGATGACCTTGTAGTACTTGCCTGTGGTCATATCAAATATCTCGCCGCTCTCGTCATCAGCTTCTTCGGTAAGTGTGTAATCGCCGTCTGCCAGACCTGTGAGCACTTCAGCCTTGCCCTTTACGGATACCCAGCTGTACTCATAGTCCTCAACGCCCGCAGAGATGCCCTTTACGGTCAGTCTTGCGCCCTCGACCTCGTTCTTGCCTGTCAGGTCGAACTTGTTGATGGAAACGGTGGTGTTGCGGTTATCTGTCATGATGACAGTGCCGCTGGTAGCCTTGCCGTTAACGCTTGTTACGGTAACGTTGCCGTAATAAACATCGAATGTGATATCGGTCGTTACCTGATAGCCGTTAGGTGCTGCGACCTCGTGGAAAGTGTAGGAACCGTTCGGCAGACCAACTACCTCAACGGGAGTTCTGCTCGATGTCCACGAAATAACGTTCTTTGCAATAGAACCGTCTGTTACCGATGCCTCGTCAGCGAACCTTACGTTCTCAAATGAGAGTGCCCTGCCGTTAGCGTCAACACCCTTGAGTGTCAGCTTGGCATTTGGTATCTCATCACCGCCTGTGCTCTGCTTGCTCAGCTTTACGTTAGTTCTCTTTGCATCGCAGATGTTGATGACTTCTGCCTTGTCAGCATTTGTGCCAACGGTGAAGTAGCCATCGTAAGCATTCTTATTGAAGCCGTCCTTGCTGATATCAGCGCCGTTGTCGGTCTTGACATCGGTCACTTTGCCGTTCTTAACGGTGAAGTTCAGCGAAGAGGGTATAACATCGAACACGCCGTCATCGGTGACGATGACATCGCCTGTTTCGGAAAGTGTGTACACACCGTCGTCCAGCGAGATGTTCCATGTTTCGTTCTCTTTTGAAGTCCAGTCCATAGATACAGCCTTGCCTGCATCGGTGGTGCCTGTGATGGTGAGTTTAGCGCCTGCTATCTCGTTCTCGCCTGTCAGGTCGAACTTGTTGATAACGAGGTCGGCAGGACCGCTTACGATATCCTCAGCAACAGCATTGCACACGAAGAGTTTGCCGTCATAGCCTGTCTTCTGTACATTCTCGGCGGTGTAGTAGCTGCCGTCGATCTGTACGCCGTACATGCTCAGTTCGGTACTTCTCACATCGGTCAGCTGACCTTCCTTGACAGTAAATCTCAGGGAGGACTCAACTACCTGATACTTCTTGCCGTCAAGGGTAACGTTGCCGTCAGCATCAGCGCCCGACTCGTCCAGATAATAGGTGCCGTCAGGCAGACCCTTGATGATCCTGGGTTCGGTGCCTGAGAGCCATGTGATGCCTGTGGGAGCGGAAGTTGTGCCGCCTACAGGTCTTACGCCATCGTTCGCGGCGATGACCTTGTTCCAGTCAACGTCGTTATTGCCGCTTGCGGCAGTTACCGACAGTCTTGCGCCTGGAAGTTCTTTCTGACCGCCGACAGCCATCTTGCTTATCTCGATATTATTGTGATCCTTGACAGCCAGCTGTCTGAAACCGTTCTGGTGTATCTCACAGCCGTTGTTCTCAACATAGAAGCCCATTACAGAACCGTTATGGGTCTGATAGATATAGACTTCCTGAGTTGGTGCGAGGATAACGCCCTGGTTGAGTTTGGTGAAATAATACTGGTCACCGTCTTCGCCCAGCATGTTGAACAGCACCTTGCCTGCCTGAGGACCGTAAAGGCTGTCAGCATCATCGATCTTTATCTCACGGTCAAAGTGGTCGCCGTCATTAAGACCTGTGACATTGATTATCAGCGAGTAATCGCTGACACCGTCTTTTGCCTTGACATTCAGTCTGGAATCCTTGATATCCTGCGCATCAAGAGTGACAACGTTGCCGCCCTCTGCACACTCGATATCGATGACCCAGTTGTTCCGGTCAGAATTTTCCTTATCGGGGAGAGTGACCTCAGTCACATCGGAAGTATCCTGCTTTGCCCAGTACTCCTGATACTCGTCAAGGGCTGTCAGCGCATCTATAAAGTCGATATTGTAAGTTACCTCACTTACATGGTAGATCTTCTTTGCGAGATCTTTTTCGCTGTTGAAGACACCGCTCTGGTAGCCGTTCACGTCTTCAAGCTGTACGCCCTGACCGTTATTGGCAGTCCTGTTGATGGTGATAGTATCGGGCAGTATCATATCCCAGAGCATATCATCGTTGATGCCGTTTGTCTGGTGTACCTGCTCGATAACATTGAGTTCAGCGTCACCGCCGCCGATGTTCTCACCGATGTAGATATGGTTCTCTTTGGAGTCAACATAGTTCACAACGTTGTTTGTAGTACCGAAAGCATCACCATATGGGTGGTAGTTATTGCACGCGAAGATACCTTCCATATGATTTGCCTGAGTGTAGGTATAAGCGAACGCTGCGTACTTGTTAGCACTGCCGAGTTCTTTCTGGGTAGCGTATTTGAAAGTACCCAGATCGACAAGATCACCTGCCGCATAAGCAACGGAAGCAGGCAGCGCACCGACTATGGAAGATGCTGCCAGCAGACCCGCAGTCAGCCCCGAAACAAGGCGTTTTCTGCCGCTGATCTTTCTGCCCTGTTTAAAAGGGTTTCTTATCATACTTTTCTTTCACTCCTTAAATTTTAATGATCGTTTATCGCTGACCGTTTCGCAGTTTGCCCAAATCGTGCAAGCTCATTATCTCCCCATTATCGAGATATAGATTTTGGGACATACTGAAAACTTCGAGGTAAAATATCCAGATCCCCCCACAAGGTCAGTTCAAAGCGGGCGAACGGCTGTTCAGCCGTCCAACAGACAGTCCCGTCAAAGAAAACATTGCGCATTATACTGTTACATATTATAATAGTATACCTGAGATATTTGTCAGATGTTGGCGCAATTATCCAATTTAAACTATCTGTTATATAATTTAATTATACACAATTAGATTACAAATGTCAAGATTTTTCCACTTGTTTTCTTTATATTAGGAATAAAAATTACTTGATTTATTAATCGTTTTCTTAGTGAATAATGAATAGTTTTCGGTTCCACAATCATCCACTTCGTCCATATGACGGTAATATGGCAGTAATTAGCATAAAACATTCGGCACTTATGCCAAATGTCAGCATAAGCGCCGAAAATCCATATCAGATAAAAATCACTTCGCGCCCGCAGCCCTGTGTGCTGCAAAGCCGCCCTCGACAAAGAACCTCACTACCTCGAAAATGAACGAGTAAATGATGAAGCCCAGCACGAAAGCCGATGCAAAAGTCAGGTAATCAAATTTAGTGAAAACAGCGCCGCTGAACCATCTGCCTGTTTCGACTGCCTTGCAGATGACACCCGCGATACCTGTGCTGATAACGAACCACATAAGCATGTACATGGTCTTCTCTCTCACATCATTGAAGCTGCCCGCGCCTGTGACAGCCCTGTATATCGCTGAGGCAGCCATCGGTATCACGAACCATTCAGCGAGCATAAACATGTGAACGCCCGCAAAGCTGCCCAGAAACAGGTCAGTCAGGGAAAAAAGCACCCAACCCACGACATTCATTATCAATGTGAACACGAACATAGCTGCCATAGTCAAACTTCCTTTCTTATTTTGGTCAATGTGAATATTGTGGTATGAAAGTGACACAATATTCACTTCGTTAAGTTTACAAACCAATTATAGCACATTTCACAAAAGTTTTCAAGAATAAAATTATATAGTATCAAAATTTCTTTTTCAATAACCTTTGTGCATATTATGCAATTATCTGAAAAGCTGACAAAACTTTCACAAATTACCGAGATTTAGGCGTTTCAGAGCAGTGCGTTTTCAGATGTTACTTTTGTGCCCGTCAAAGCGCGGCACATGTTACCGTTTTAGGAATTTTATCATCTATAAGGATATGTTTGTTAAAATTATAAACTTAGTTCACATATATATCAATATGAGCATTCTTACAGGTGAAAGGAAGTATCCTGTCAAAACGCGATTGACAAAATTATCCATCAAATCACACCGAGCGACATACTTCGCAGAAAAATCTATAGATATACCCTTTGACAAAACTGATAATATGTGCTATACTATATAGACAGCAGGGGGTGTTCCCCCTATAGCAATCCAACTTTTTAAATTCACAAAATCCGGTCGCAAAAGCCGGGATCTATGGGTATAGTATATGATGGGAGGTCAAGCCTGTGGCTATCGACAAAAAAGGCACTAAACAAATAGCCGACAACCGCAAGGCGCGGCATGACTATTTTATACTTGAAACCATCGAATGCGGCATCGAACTGGTGGGCACTGAGGTCAAGTCTATCCGTCAGGGGGGCGTTAACCTTAAGGACAGCTGGTGCAGTGTCGATGACGGTGAGATGTGGATAAAAGGCATGCACATAAGTCCTTACGATCACGGCAACATCTTCAACAAAGACCCGCGCCGCGTGCGCAAGCTGTTACTGCACAAGCGCGAGATAATGCGCCTGTTCGGGCAGGTACAGCAGGAGGGTCTGGCGCTGATACCGCTCTCTCTTTATTTCAAAGGCAGCAGGGTCAAGGTGGCGCTGGGGCTGTGCAAGGGTAAAAAACTGCACGACAAGCGCGATGACATGGCGAAAAAAGCCGCTAACCGCGAGATCGAGCGCGCACTCAAAGACAGGCAGAACTACTGACGGAGCGTTATGGAAAATAAGACAAAGAAGATATCTTTTGCTTATGCGTTCCCCATTGCGCTGATAGCGGCGGGTCTGCTGTGTGCGGCGGTTTTTATCGTGATAGCGATGATAGGGTATGATGTTCGTATAAAATTGTATAATGACATCGGCGCACTTCCGTGGAAAGACCCTGAGATAAACATCTCGGCGGAAAAGTCGGAGAGGTACACCGATGACGAGATACAGCTGGCGATAGATGCCGCCATAAAAACATACAAGCGCGACTGGCACACCTACAACGGCGTATACATGCTTGAACTGTACTATGATGATGCTTTCAGCGAAAATCACCGCAATGATAATGTCGGTGACTGGATATATCTTAAGTCGGTGGTCTACACGGGCTATGCCGACACGGTAGATGAAAAATTCCGCGGCAAGCTGCATTCTGAGGCTTACTGGGCGGTAGAACAGCTATCTGACGGTTCATGGATATGTCACGGGTGCGGCGAACTTGAAAAAGATGAATAGAAAGGAATGTGACAGCAGGATATTTTCACTGTGACTATCCGTTAAACATTACAACTGCGAAAACATGGGGATGTAAAGGTTTCGACGGGGGTCTTGAAGGGCGATAAGCGAGTGGAGGAGCGCACTCTCCTTAAACGGCGTACGTTTTAAAATTAGACGACAACGATAATTTTGCAATGGCAGCCTAAGGGCAGCCCGTCTTGCCTGAGAGTACCACGGCTTGGGTAAAGGCGTCGACTAGTGGTGAACGTCGGCAGGCGATGACTGTGACCTGTCGGTGTATTGCAGTCTACCAAAGCGAGGGGCGTGTCTGTTTGCCCGCGTGGAGGGAAACGGCGCAAGCCGAAATAACCGACTAGACTCGTAGAAATTCGCGTGAATGGGCTTTCGGACAGGAGTTCGATTCTCCTCATCTCCACCACAAAAGCCGCTCTACACATGTAGAGCGGCTTTTTTGTATAGTTTCTAAAATTCTTCATTTAACCAGTGACGGTATTTTAATACAAACTCTTGACATTGTGCAAAAAATATGTTATAATTTAATAAAAGGAGGGCGGTAATGATATTAATGGAGGCGAAAGCATGAAAAAGAAGAATGATATTTTTTTTGATTGTTATACAGAGGAATCCCCAAATCACAAAATGACATTAAGACAGGTTGTGTACGAGGTCCGTAACGTATTGGAAATGGTTCTTGCGGCAGCGAATGTTTATTTAAAATACCACAAGTAAAAAATAATGTTTCATCATTATAAACTGTTTCTTAACTAACATTTATATCACCTCCCCCGCAATGCTTGAAGCGGGTTATTACCAAAGATAGCAATAAGTCTAACAACTTATGCCGTCCTCTTTTAGCGCACTAGCAGTAATGTTGGTGCGCATCTTTATTTTACTATGCAAACAAAACGATCTGACTCCCAAACGGAAGTCAGATCGTTATCATACATATGAATTTTGCTTACTGCTGACTAAAACTCTATGCCGCCTTTCGGAACAGTGACATTGTTTTTGAGCAAATCTTGTCCAGATTTTAAGACGAACCGCTATAATACACTGTTATCATAGCACAAGTTTTGTGCATTATCACTTATTTATATGATAAAAGTCATTTTTTGTAGTAAGTCACAATACTTTCTATCGCAAATTGTAGATAGTCAACAAATTTAGTTTTTCACCAAATAGGTGAATGACAAACTGCACAATTTGTGTTATTATTTACTAAAGAGATTTATGATATAAACATAAATCCCAGACAAGCACTACTATTCCCAATTCATTGCTTGAACAACTTAGACCGATCGGGAGGTGACGGCTGTAATATAGCTTGACATCGACGGGCAGATCGGCTGCGGCAGCGCAGTGCCGAAAGGCAGCTGCCGCAAGGGATCCCCCAAAAAACGACTATTTTCCGGCAGAATGAAGCGTTATCAGCATCATATCTGACAAGGTATACATAAAAACACAGGAGGAAACAACTATGGCAGAAAACAAAAGCGGTGTGCCCGACAAAAATGATAATGTCACAGCCTATTGCAGGCAGTGCGGCAAAAAGCTGCAATATCACGGTCAGGCGAGGATAGAGGGCGGCAACACAGGCGTTTTCAGCTGCACTAACCGCAACTGTTCGCAGTACACGAAGAAGAAGTACAACACTCAGGTCGACTTTAAAAAGTAAAACAAGCTCCCAAATTTACATCAGGCGACATTATAGCGATCCGCCTTAAAATTCAGACAAAATCCATAGATCCGAGCTTTTGCGACCGGATTTTGTGAATTTAAAAAGCCCCAATTGCTATAGATCCCATACGCGCCTTTTTAAGCGGCAATAATAGCAGGAAGCTGCTTTCTTTGCTGCGGCGGTGTGCTATTTTTGTCGCTTACTATCAATTTATTTTTTCCTTACAAGTTGTTTGGCGCTGCCGTCCTCGTTTTTGGCTTGGACGCAGCGCCAAAACTGTTTCACCGCCTGTCCGAAGCAGCCTTCTTCGGGCAGGCGGCGGGAGGCTGTCGAGGTCGGGGGAATACGGGAGATACGGGCGAGGGCTGCGGAGGGCAATTTCCGCAGCCGATTTTTTTATGACTATCCGGCTTTTCAGATACACAAAAGCCGTTCGCAAAAACTTTGATATATGGGCTTTATGAACGAACTTTGTCTGACTTTTAAGGGAAATCGCTATAATGCTTGATTTCAGTCGATAATTGTGTTATAATAATGAATAATATTTGTTATTTCCATGTAAAGGACGGTGTGCTGATGGTCGCTGAATATATCAATGAAAACTACATGACCTTTATGATACTGTTCTCGCTTATCGCCTTCATGATAGTCAACAAAGATGTGGAGATACCCGCATCAAAGCTGTTCATAACGGGTATAACGATGCTTATGGTGATATCGCTCAACGACCTGCTGTACCTGTACCAGCAGGAGATGTTCGCACGCCCTGACATGCGCTCAACGGCGCTGACCATACGTACATGGGGTGATACGATATCTTTCATACTGCGCCCTGTGCTGATAATGATAGAGATTTTCATGGTGGTACCCGAACAAAAGCTGCGCAAGCTGTGCGCTGTGCCTGCCATACTGAACGCTCTGGTGTTCAGCACAGCGTTATTCGGCAGCAAGGCGGCTTTCTGGATAGACAGCCAAAACTCATTCATCGGCGGACCGATGCACTTTACCATCTACATGACACAGATAGTCTACATAATGCTGCTGCTGGTGTTCTCGGTGATAAACTTCAAGCAAAGCAACAGGGGCAAGAGCATAATGCTGATAACCATGTTCTTACAGGCGGTATTTGTGGCTATACGCGAATATCTGTACATCTCTCCCAGTTTCACCAACGCTGTGACGGCGCTGTGCATGCTGGACTACTACATATACCTCGCGACCATAGAGCGGCAGACGATAAGCGACTCGCTGCTGCAAAAGGAACTTGACCTGACAAAAAGCGAACTGATGGTGCTGAGAAATCAGATACAGCCCCATTTCATATACAATGTGCTTAGCATGATACGTTCACTTACCCGCACCGACACAGAAAAAGCGGTGCAGGCGATAAACAATTTCTCAAAGTACCTGAAAACACACATAAAGGCGATACAGAACGAGGATATGATACCTTTTGAGGAGGAACTGAAAAATGTGCGGGTATATGTTGACCTTGCACAGACAGATTATCCGGGCGAGATAGAACTTGTCTGCGACTTTGAGGAAACTGATTTCGCGATACCTGCCCTGAGCCTTGAACCGATAGTCGAAAACGCCATACAACACGGCATCAGCCGCAGAGGCGGCAAGATAACCATAACCACACGCCGCAGTGACGGCACGATGACCATAAGCATATCCGACAACGGCACAGCCAAAAAGGACATCACCCCGAAATTCACCGAAAGGCTGGGAGTCGGGCTTGAAAACACACGCCGACGGCTTGCGATGCAGTGCGGAGGTCATATGGAAACGCAGCTGACCGAAAGCGGCTGTACAGTCACCATATCAATACCATGTGCAAGGAGAGATAACGATGAAGATACTGGCAGCAGATGACCACCAGCTGATAGTTGACGACCTGCTTTACTCGATAAAACAGCTTATGCCCGATGCCGAATGCACAGGCACGAGCGACCCCGACCTGATAATACCGCTGTTCAAAAAGCACCGTTTTGATGTGGTCTTCCTCGATATCGAGATGGACGATGTCAACGGCATAGCCTTAGCGCAGAAGATACAGAAGATAGCACCTCGCACCAACATAATCTACATAACGGGCTACGAAAAATATGCACTGGAAAGCTACAAGACTTATGCAAGCGGATTCCTTGTGAAGCCCATTGACGAAGACATGCTGAAAGATGCCCTCGACCACCTGCGATTTCCTGTTTCAAACATCACCGATGAGATGCTGATACGACAGAGTCAGGGCGAAGCAGTGATAGGAAAAAAGATACAGAAATACCGTGAAGAGCGCGGGCTGACACGCAATGAGTTCGCGGAGATGCTGGGCTGTGTGATGCCCACAATACAGCGTTGGGAGAGCGGCACCCGAGTACCCGATGTGACCATGCTGATGCACATAGCAAAGGTTCTGGGCGTCGGGGTCGAAGACCTTATAGGCTGACTATTATCTTATCCATTTACCGGCAGACCTTTTCACTTGCCGCAAGTTCCCGCATGGCAGGCAGTTCAGCCATAGTGACCTTTCGCAGAACGACTCCCCCGTCAGAAAGAACTCGCAAGTCATTATTATGTTGATACACATATTATAACCTTTCCTATGGCGGCTGTTGATTTCCGCTTTGGAAACCCCGTTTCATTCGCATGAAGCGCCTTTGTTTTGTAGATATTTCACAATATGAACATGCGTATTGCTTATCTATTTCAAAAAAGCAACATTTGGTTTTAACGGCAATACACATCATGTGGCAGATATTGCATATCGGAGGGGGCATTTTACGTCACGGGGCGTTTGCATTGATGATAAAAATGTGCTAAAATATAGTAAACGGCATGAATACAGAAATAAATACGCCGTTTACCAAAGATAAACTGAACGCGCAGGGTCATCAGATGCAGGGGGACGGGGTATGAAAATTAAACTGAACAATGAGATATCGGTGGAATACCCCGAAAGTTTTGCAGAGATGACAGGCGCAGAACTGAAGAAGTCATTCGGTTCGGCGGCTAGGCGTTCGGGGGCGAAAAACGATGCAAAGCAGTTTTTTATATCTGTCAGCTGGACAGACCGTGTCAGCCTGCCGACAAGCCTTTTTGTGAACGAGAAAAGCTGTCTTAACAAAGCCGCCGCAAGATGCAGGCGCACCCTCAGCGAACACCGCGATGACGGTCATATCACAAGAGAACACCCTACAGGCAAAGTGACAGGCTTTGAATACAGCTACACGCAGGACGGCACGCCTTATCACGGTGCCGCCGCCGCGATAAAGCTGTGCGGGCGCATTTATGTCGTTGAATATCGGACTTCCAGCTTTGACAGAATGTTTTGCAGTATGGCATTCAACATGGTGATAACTTCGCTAAGACCCATAAGAGGTGACAAAAGATGAAGATACTCGTCCTTGACGACCACAAAAGCATAGTCGATGACCTGATATATGAACTGAAAGAGATAATGCCCGATGCCGAATGCACAGGTATTTCCGAGCCTGCTGAGGCGCTGGAGCTGATAAAAGACCACAGCTACCACATAGCATTCCTTGACATTGAGATGCCCGAACTTAACGGCATAGAGTTCGCAAAAAAGATACTTGCTAAAGATCCGCGAACGAATATAATCTACATCACCGCGCACAGCGGCTATGCAGTCGAATGCTTCAAGACTTACGCCAGCGCTTTTCTGGAAAAGCCCATCGACCGCGATGAACTGGTCGATGCGCTGGGACATCTGCGCTTCCCTGTATCGAACATCACCGATGAGATGGTGATGCAGGAATTTTCGGGCAACAGCATGATAGGCAAGCGCATAGTGCGCCTGCGGGAAGAAAGCGGAATGTCAAGGCAGGATTTCATCAAGGCGATGGGTGTAAGCGCACAGACTGTCTACCGCTGGGAGAACGGCGAACGCATACCCAGCATGGCGACCTACATGAAGATAATGCAGGTATTGGGTGTTGATATCGACAAAATGCTCTGACAGGAGATGCGGTCGGGATATTACCTACATATCTAAACAAAAACCCCGTAAATGCAGCTATAGAAAACCGCCCTCGTCAGAGAGCGGTTTTTTCATGCTGCTGCCTGCGTCTGCGGGAAGTCAGGGTCATCAGCGCCATGCCCAGCGGGAAAACTGCCGCCGCCAGCACGCCTGTTTTCATACTGCTGTGGTCTGCGACCAGCCCGACCAGTGTCGGTCCGCCCGAACAGCCGATATCGCCTGCCAGTGCCAGCAGTGAGAACATCAGTGTACCGCCGCGCCGCATTGCGGCAGAAGCCTTGCTGAAAGTTCCCGGCCACATTATGCCCACCGAAAGCCCGCAGATGCCACAGCCTATCAGGTTGATGACGGGGCTTTCAGCCAGACTTATCATAAGGTAGGCGCAGACACACAGCACAGCACTTGCCGCCATGAATCCGTCAAGGTCGAGAGTTTCGCCTTTTTTGCCGTAATACGCCCTCGCGCCGCCCATAAACGCGGCGAACATCATCGGTCCTGCAAGGTCACCCGCAGTCTTGCTGATGCCAAGACCTTTTTCGGCAAAAAAACTTGCCCACTGGCTGACTGCGAGTTCACTCGCCCCTGCGCATACCATCATCGCGAACAGCTTAAGGAAAGTGCGGCTTTTAAGCAGTTCGCCCGCACCCATGCGTTTCTCGTCCTCAGGCACAAGTGGCGCTATGGGGACTTTTGCGAACAGCACACCGTTCACTGCGGGTATCACCGACCAGATAAGCGCCAGTATTTTCCACCGAGATGTGCCAAAAATGCTGAAAAACACCGTTGACAAGAGTACAACGCCCACCTGTCCCCAGCAGTAGAATGAATGAAGCAGGCTCATGGCAGTTTCTTTGTTGTCGGTGGGACAGCTTTCCATTATGGGGCTTACCAGCACCTCAAGCAGACCGCCGCCCACTGCGTAGACCACCACCGAAGTCATTATGCCCGCGTAAGGCGGCATGACTTCGGGCAGCACCGTCAGCAGGATAAAGCCTGCCGCCGCCATGACATGGGCTGTCACTATGCTGACGCGGAAGCCTGCTTTGTCTGCGAAGAAAGCGCTGAGCAGATCGACCGTAAGCTGGACGCAGAAATTCACCGTTATCAGCAGTGTTATCTGTGAAAGCGGCAGGCGGTACTGCCCCTGTAAGGTCAGAAATATCAGCGGCAGAAAATTGTTCACCGCCGCCTGCACCACATAGCCCGCGAAACAGCAGTTTATCGTATTTTTAAATGTCATAGAATTTCCCACGGATTTCACCTGTTTATCAGAATAATGGCTTATAATAACTGTGTATGTATGTGTAAAGTATCTTAGTGACAAATAAATATCCCCCGCAGACTCAGCCACAGGGGAAAATGTCTACTTTGTGTTGGTGAGGTTCCATCTCATCGGCGCGATGCGCTTTGCACGAGTGTTATCAAAATTCCAGTTGTGGAATGTCAGCGTCGGGTCGAAGTAACGGTAGTCGTTCTTCATCTTGCCCTTGTTGTAAAGCATGGTCTTCTCACTGCCCGGCGCACGCTGTATGACTGCACCGATGCGGTGCCTTTCCTTTTCGTACTCGATTATATCCTTTGCAGTGGTTATCTTCGAGTCGCAGACATTGTAAACGCCTCCATACCTGCCCTGCGGCACATTTATTATACCGTTGAGGAAGTCGATGAGATTGAACACACAGCAGAATGAGAAACCGTAGTCACCCTCACCAAAAATGTAGCCTACATTGTCTTTCGAGTCGTAGACATGCGCGTGAAGGTTATCGGTGTGTTCAGCATCATAGATGGGTGCGACCCTTGCGATGACGGGTATGCAGTCAGTCTTCTTGAAAGCCTTATCCATCAGCTTTTCGCTGGTCATCTTGATATCTGCATAATTGGTGATGCCTTTTTCAGCGATAGTTTCCCTTATAGGTTCACGACCCTTTTGTATGCCGTAAACGTCGGTGGTCGAAAGCAGTATCACGCACTTGACCCCAGCCTTTACAGCCGCAGAATAGATATACTTGTCGGTGACCTTGCTGCGCTTTGCCTCAGCATCGGTTATCAGCGGGTCGATATCATTATCCACCGAATTTGCCAGATGCACCACAACATCTATCTGATTGTTCTCGATGATAGGCACTATCCTTGCCTTATCAGTGATCTCACACAGTGTAAACTTGTAGTTTTCATCAGTGCCCACGAAATCATTGGTCTTTGAATCAACAGCAAAGACCTTGTGCTTTTTGTGCAGCAGACTTGAAGTCAAATACTGACCTATCATGCCGCTGGCACCTGTAATAAATATAGAGGACATTCCTTGCTCTCCTTCCAAACACGCGCCCTACGGTCTTTAATACGGACGACCAAAAGTTATCCGCCGCGACCACGAAAAAAAACAGCGGCAGACACAGATGACCACATCGTCCATTAATTACCACGAAGATCCCTTTCTCTCTTAGACCCGCTCCTGCGGGCTGACAGGCGCAATACCACATAACTTTCCGTTTTTATTATAACACACTTTTCTCCTTTTGCAAATACTTTTTTCTAAAATCAAAAAAATTTAGATTTTCTTGATAAATTCGCTTGCTTAATTTTGTGAAGTGTGCTAAAATATTATATCAGGGATAAACTTGTGTTAACGAAAATGTCAAATAAAGACGAAAGAACTGTAAAAAAGCACTTCTTTTATTACCGCGACACCTCATTTAACTGTGCGGATTGCGGTACAGAAAACCGGAAAATATCTGTAGTTCAGCAAAACTGAACCGCTTTATATAAGGAGAATTACATTGACCTATACCGACCTGATCTTTTTATTCGGGCTTTTCCCCGTATCAGCGGTGCTTTCGCTGCTGGACAGAAGCCCTGAGTACAAGAACATGATACTGATAATCACCTCGCTGCTGTTTTTCAGCTGGGGCAGACCATTTGCGGTATGCCTTATCTTCCTTTCGCTGTTTGCCGACTGGGGGATAGGTCTTGCGGTGGGCAGCCTGAGGGATAAGAACCGTCTTGCTGCCATAGCCCTGACAGCTGCCGACGGCATCATAGCTTTGGCGATAATGCTGATATTCGGGCACAACTACCTATTCAGCGAAACTAAACTTGCACTTGATGCGGTGCTGCTGCCTGTAGGCATGGGGTACTATGCGCTGAGGGGTTTTTCCTACGTATATGATGTATACAAAGGCAAGATACGGGCAGAGAAAAACGTATTCTGCCTTATGACATACGAAGTGTCATTCCACCTTATGTGTGCGGGACCTGTGGTGCGCTACGGCGATATCGAAGGTCAGATACGCAGGCGTGAGGTCAACACCGATAAACTGAACGCAGGTCTTAACCGCATGATATGGGGGCTCGGCAAGATAACTGTTTTGTCGGAGGCTTTCGCAAAGATACATGCGGCGGGCATGAACGGCAATGAGATAACGACGCTGGGCTGCTGGCTTGGCATGCTGGCATTTTTTGCGCAGTACTATTTTATGTTCACGGGGCTTTGTGATATGAGCCGCGGGCTGAGTCTGGTGGGTGGATTTGTGCTGCCCGAAAACTACCGCGACATCGAGCCTGATGAACTTTTCACAGGGCTGGTCAAGTCATACAACACCACTGTTATAGGCTTTTTTGCCGACCTTACAGGCACGAGCGAAAGCAGATCGAAGCTGCGCACTGCCATCGGTGCAGTCATCTGCGGCGGACTGGTGGGGCTGTGGTATCAGGTCAGCGTGAGCGCTTTGCTGGTGGGTCTGGCAGCGGGTCTGCTGGTGGCGCTGGAACAGCTTTTCCTGAAAGATATACTTGCCAAACTGCCGACTGTTGTAAAGTACATCTACCTTGTGGCAGCGGCACTGCTGATATTCGGCGGCGCAGAGTTCAGGAGTTTCAGCGGTTATCACAGATGGCTGCTGGGTCTGGCGGGGGTCGGCACTAAGTACACACTCAGCGTGGCGGTAAAGGAGAACGTGCTTCAGAACATCACGCTGATAATAATAGCTTTCTGCGTGATATGCACACCTGTGCGCAGAATGATAACAGGCGGCGCAGACAGGCTCTCTGCAAAAAGCAGGCGGCATTACGGCGCTGTCAGGGCGGCAAAGACCATCGGCACTGCCGCAGTATTCATCGTCAGCGTGCTGACCCTTGCGGCAGCGGCAAGCGTATAACGGTCCGGACTGTCTATCTCGGTGAGGTGAGAACATGGAAAACGAATTCAACAGACTAAAGGCGGAAGCCGATAAATTCCCGATGCCCGAAGAGTGCGTGGAGAACGACCGCGCGGTAAGATTTCTTGCACTGGAAACAGGGGTGGGGCATTTCGATAATCTGAACCTGCTGATAATGTCGGTGCTGTTCATTTTTGTGTCAGTGGCATTTCTCGCAGTCAACAGCGGTAAGATAATCAACAACGACGAAGAACTGACTTTAAACAGAAAGACTTTCCTCAGCGGTGAGTTCACCCAAAAGCTGGAGGAACGGTATCTGCGCGACCTGCCCATACCCGAAGAGATGAAGACCGCCCGCGAATACGCGGCTCTGCTCTACGGTATAGGCAACAAGGTCACTGAAAAGAACAGCGGCAACTACAACACACGTCCCGACAGTCAGCCCGACTACGAGCACAACGCTTTCGAGTCTGATGACGATGACAACGGCGTGAGTGAGAACAAAGTCACCACAAAGGCGGCAAAGACCGACAAGAACGGCAACACCGTGACCGAGCCTGAGGAGGCTGAAACTGTACCCGGCGGCGGCACAACTGCCGTAAGCAGACCATCTTCGACTGTAAGCACATTCTCTTACACCACCGAACCCGAAGAGGAGGACACTGTCACCCTCAACAACGATGCGCCCTCAGTGACCACCACGACTACCGTCATATCAAAGCGCACAGTGACCACCTCTGAAAGCACTGATGACACCGAAACACAGCCCACCGAGTCTGACATTACCGACAGTTCGGTGAGTGATACCGACCCGCCTGACACAGAAACTTCCGAAACTGAGCCTGTCATCACAGAGCCGCCTGTTACGGACGTTCCCGCAGAATGATGAACGAGTTTCCGTATTCCGACGACAACAAGCGCTATCACAGCTACAGCTACTATTTAAAAAAGCGATTTGGCAGAAAGGTCTACAAAGTTCCGCTGAACTTAGATCTGGGCTGTCCAAACCGTGACGGGAGCAAGGGCGTGGGCGGGTGCAAGTTCTGTTCTGCTAAACTCAGCGGGAATTTTGCGGGCGACCCGAAAGACACCATCGAAGCACAGTACGCTGAGGTTCGGGCTGTGATGGAAAAGAAATGGCAGAACGGCTTCTGCATACCGTATTTTCAGGCAGGGAGCAGTACATATGCAGATGTAGGCTATCTCAGGGAGATGTTCACGGCGGCGATGTCACTGGAGAATGCTGTGGGACTCAGCATAGCCACCCGCGCTGACTGTATCGACAGAGAAAAAGCCGCCATGCTGGGCGGTCTGGCAAAGCAGACCTATCTTACGGTCGAACTGGGTCTGCAAACCGTATATGACGAAACTGCTCTTGCCATGAACCGCTGTCACACATACGCGGATTTTCTGAGGGGGGTACGAACTTCTTCGGGAGAACGGCGTGAATGTCTGTGTACACCTTATAGACGGTCTGCCGAATGAGAGCCGCGAGATGATGCTACAGTCGGCAAGGCAGGTCGGTCAGCTGGATATACATGCGGTGAAACTGCATCTTCTGCATGTGCTGAAAGGCACAGCCCTTGCGGATATGTACGCACGCGGCGAATTCAGGGCGCTTGAGCGCGATGAATACATATCGCTGATATGCGACCAGCTGGAACTTCTGCCGCCCCACATTATTATAGAGCGGCTGACAGGTGACGGCGACAAGTCGGAGCTTATCGCACCCATGTGGAGCTGTGACAAGCGAAAAGTCCTGAACGGCATCGACATGGAAATGGCGCGGAGAGGGTCTTATCAGGGCGTTAATTTAATTCATAATTCATAATTCATAATTATTGGCATGGACGATAGTTTTATGTTTTTGGCGCTGACGGTGATATTTAATATTTTTTGCCCGCATTCTTTGGGAATGCGGGCTATTTTTTTCTTTTTACGGCATAAAGTATCCCCCGCACAGCGCAGAAGCCCAGCGCCGCGCCGCAGAATGTCGGGTAGCGCAGGTGACCCTCTATGCCCACACCGAGCATGAATATGCAAAAAGCGCAGAACAGCGTCAGGAACATATCGCCTGTGAATGTCAGCCATTTCGGGCGTTTAAGCCGCCTTTCCAGACTCACTGCCGCCGAAAGCGCACCTAGCCCAAGACCAAGCAGAGTCCCTGACGGGAACACACCCAGCTGTGCCGCCGCATCAAAAATGCTCATCGCAGAAGTTTCCCGAAAAAGCCCAGCTTGCTCACCGCATCGCGCTGACCGTATATCAGTGCGGATATCTCGCCGTCGATGTTCAGTTCGCCGCTTTCAAGGCTCATTTCGCTTATGTGGAGTTTTTCGCCCTTTACGGTCAGTTCGCCCAGCTGGGTATACAGCACCACCGCATTTTCATCGAACCTCTCAACATCGTTCACGCCTGTCAGCATCAGCTTGCTGCGGTTTTCCATTATGGCGTTATGCCGCCCCTGAATGTCTGTCATGTTTACCGCCTCCCTGTTATGATGATATGCGCGTAAACTGTTATATATGCCAATTAAAACAGCCTGCGGGTCTGAAATGTTTATTGCCGTACCTATTGCAAAATTGTAAAATATGTGTTATAATTACTCTGTACAGTTATAACCGTTTATAGTGAACGGTATTGACTAAAAATAACGAACAAGATCTCTAAGGAGGAAAAACAAATGAAAAAGAAGATCATGGCGAGTGTTGCTGCACTGCTGATGACAGCTTCCTGCGTACCTGCAAATACGGTATTCAACTTCTCGCCCGCAGCTACGATCACTGCATCTGCTGCTACCAAAGAAACCATCGACGATGTTGTTGTTTCCATCGAGAACGACGGCACCATCACACTGACACCAAAGAACCTTTTCACATATCTGGGTCTTAACGAAAGTGCTACAGACCTGAGGATAGATATGAGCGGGCTGAGAGATCAGCTGACAAGTCTGGCAGGCAATCTGGGCGGCAGAAAGATAATACTGAACGCAGGTTCCGAAAAGGCGCTCAGAACTTACCCCAACCTTTCGCACATCTACTTTGAGGACGACCTCGTTACTGCGGTAGGCAGCAACTTCGCATCAAGCTGCCCTCATCTTCAGACCGTTTCGCTGGGCTCGACCATCACTGAGATAGGCAGCGGCGCATTCAGCGGCTGCTCCATACTTCAGGGTACAAATGAAACAACAATGGATATCTCCAACATCGTCACCATAGGCGACAACGCTTTCTCAAGCTGCAAGGAGATAAACTCCTACACTATGGGCAATTCGCTGGAAAGCATCGGCAAGAACGCTTTCAGCGGCAACATCACACTGGTAAATGTTGACCTGCCCGCATCTGTATCCACTATAAACGACAATGCGTTCTCAGGCTGTACTTCGCTGGAAACTGTAGAGTTCGAGTCAAATGACGGGCTGACACTGCTGGGCAACTCTGCTTTTGTTAACTGCGAAAAGCTGGTAAGAGTTTCGGTAAAGGGTCTTAACTACAACACCCTGCCCGCAGGAAATATGGCACTTAAGATCGGCACAAACGGCATGTTCAACAACTGTAAGTCACTGCAGAACTTCACATGGCCGGATCTCGGTGCATGGATACCTGCAAACTGCTTCAGCGGCTGTTCTTCGCTGACCACTTTCAACTTCGGTTCAAGCCCTGCAAATTCCCACTGCGAGAACATCATGTCAGGCGCATTCTTAAACTGCGTTTCACTGGTATCTGTTGAACTGCCTGATGCCAACGACAAGATAGGCAGCAGCGCGTTCGCAGGATGCAGCAAGCTGGAGAAAGTCGTAGTTTCCGATACTCTTGAAGAGGTCGGCACTGCCGCATTCAAGAACGACATCGTGCTCTCGCTGTACCCAAGGTCTGATACAGCTAAGTTGAAGAACAAGGTAGTTCTGCCCTCGACATGGACCGAACTTGCCTCTGAAACTTTCCGCAACTGCGTAGGTCTGACCCATGCAGACATCAGCCCTCTTACCAAAATGGGCGAGTACACTTTTGAGAACGACTATTCTCTGCTGGATATCACTGTACCTGATGCGATAACCGCTATACCGAAATACACTTTCCAGAAGTGTACTTCACTTAAAGATGTAGTGGTTTCCAAAGATCTGGGTACTATCTATGACTACGCATTCAACGAGTGTACCGCACTTGAAACACTGACACCTTCCAACACAAGCAAGCTGGCGTACACATTCCAGTTCCCTGCTTCGCTCGGCGGCGTACAGCAGTGCGGTTTCCAGAAGTGCTCTGCATTCAAGTACATAAACTTTACCGATGACTCGCAGTTCGCCGTTGTGGGCAAGAACTCTTTCAGCGACTGCACAAGCCTGCTGGGTTCAAACGTAGGCGGCAACGCAAACAACACCATATCTATGCCGAAGGGCGTTAAGGTAATACAGAACAGTGCATTCAAGAACGACACATCACTTGATAAGATAACATTCCTCGGTGAAGTTACCACCGTTGATACATCTGCTTTTGAGAAGTGTACCAACCTTGAAGAAGTTATCATGAACGACACCATCACTCAGGTGGGTTCTTCCGCATTCAAGGGATGCACATCGCTCAAGCACATGCCTACCACTCCTTCGGGCAAGACTGCATTCTCAAACATCACCATAATCCAGAGCTCTACTTTTGAAGAATGCTCGGCACTGGAAGATGCTTTCATACCACGCAACGTTGCACAGATAGGTTCAAACGCTTTCCACAAGTGTACTTCTATGAAAGCAGTCAAGTGGGAAGACAATTCCTCGCTCTCCGAGATAGGTTCAAGCGCATTTGCTAACTGCACCGCACTTGAAAGATTTTCTTCTACAGACAGCGGCGATGTTACAACATTCCCCGGCAGCCTGCTGAGGATAAAGTCCAGCGCATTCGCGGAGGACGCACTAAAGAATGTCGTTATAGGCACACCCGATGACGGTTCTGCCATATTCATCGACTCAAATGCCTTCTACAAGAACAAGGTACTCGAAACTGCTGATTTCTCGTCTTCAAACATAATCGAGATACCTGAAAGCTGTTTCAGCGAGTGTGTGACACTTAAGACCTGCTACCTGCCTAAGGACACTCTGGTAAAGCTGGGCAAGAGCGCATTCAACAACTGCTACTACCTGCACACACTTGGCGCTAAGGACGCTGATGACGGCGAATACACCATTCCTGAGAGCCTGACTCTCATCGGCAGCACTGTTTTCAAGAACAACTACTGCATGCAGACCATCAACTTCCCTGCATCTGCTACATCTCTCGACCTCTCGATGTTCAACATCTACATCAAGGAGGAAGAAGTGACTGAAAAGGGTTACACACCTCTGGCAGCTATAAATGTTGATGAGAACAACCCCAACTACAAGAGCGTTGACGGTATCCTCTACAACAAGGATATGTCCGAACTGCTGGCAAGACCTGTACGCAAGCAGGGCGACAGCTATACTCTGCCCGACAGCGTTACCACCATGTCTTCTTACTCCTGCGCAGCAAACATATTCCTTAAGAACGCAATACTGACAGACAATGTAAAGAAGATAGAGGACAATACTTTCCACGACTGCCACCACCTTGAATATGTTGATTTCGGTACCAACGGCACAGTTGAACTGGGCAAGAATGTCTTCAACAGTTCCAACGGCAAGATAACACTCTACGGCACAGAGGGTTCTACTGCACAGGCATACGCTGAAAACAACAAGAGCTATGTCATCTTCGTTGACAACTCTAAGGTCGCAGCAGCACTCAGCTTCCAGAACGACAGCGGTATCGACCTCAAAAACAAGGTGACCATCGCCAAGAAGATAGGCAGCTACCAGCTGGTTTGCAAGCAGACCACCGCTGACGGCAGCGAAGCGGCTGACACTCTTAAGTGGTCGGTAGATAAGCCTGAGATAGCTACCATCAACAACGACGGCAAGCTGTCTATAAAGGATATGGGTACTGTAGTAGTAACTGTACGCAATGCAAACGGCACTGCTACCAACTCTATCACCATCGTCATCAACGAAACAGGCATCTCCGATGATATCGGTATGCTGGGCGATGTAAACGGCGACGGCAAGGTAAATGTTACCGATGTTTCAAAGGTTGCGGCTCACGTTAAGGGCATCAAAAAGCTCGATGCGAACTTCGCAGCTGCGGCTGATGTAAACTTAGACGGCAAGGTAAACGTAACTGATGTTTCCAAGATAGCCGCTCATGTAAAGAACGTCAAGAAACTCTCATAACAGTTTTTTACAGCTGAACAGATGATATCCATAAACGGGACGACATTTAACGGTCGCCCCGTTTTTTTTGCATGTGAACGTTTACAGAGTATAAGAATTTTCTCTTTCTGTACAAATTTGATATATTCCTCAAAGTCGATAAATATTTAATGAAAATTGCTAAAAACTCTTGACATTTAAGTATTAATGATGTATAATGATGCTATCGGAATTTGGATATGATACTAAATTCTGAACGCGATATGGATACGGAATTTTAAAGGAGGAATTTTGAAATGAGATTTAAGAAATTTTTCGCCGGCATGACAGCAGCTGCTCTAGCAGCAAGCATGATGGTAGTACTGCCTGTATCGGCAGCAGATGCCGCTGATCTTAAGATGGGCGATACTCTTCTCAAGGAGGACGGCTCACCCGTTATAGCTAAGGCTGCTTTCGCATCAGGCGACTGGGGCGCTCAGGACTGGTCTTCTTCTATAGAAGTTAAGAGAGGTACAAACACACTGCGCATAACCCCTAAGGACAACGAAGGCAACGGCGTTGAGGTAAAGGGCAAGGGCGCTTCTGTATTCTGCATCGATATGGAGGGTATCTACGAACAGTACCCCAATATGAACATAAGCGTTTCAAAGGTAGCACTTGTTACAAAGAGATATAAAGATGACGGCACTCCCGACCTTAAGGATGACGGCACACAGAAGACCAAGATCACTTCACTGAAAGCACCTAACCTCGAAAAGCCCGAAAAGGACGCTGCTACTACACTCGATTATGCAAAGATCGTTACAGGCGACCCTGAGGGCAAGGGCAACTGGAGGATCGAACTTTACAACTCTTTCGGTTCCACTAAGGAAGATGGCGTTAATCCTTTCAAGGGCATCGAGAACATGGAGTATGACTATATAGATGTAACTTTCAGCGTATGGGACGACTCCACTCTTGAAAAGAATGTTTACAGCGACTTCGTTATAGATGCTTCTGATGAGTATTTTGACGGCTACTATGAGGCTCCCGCTTCTGAGGACTCAAAGGCAAGGGCTTACAGGAACTTCATCTACCTCTGCGGTGAGTTTGAAGATGTCAACAAGCCCTCAAAGGATCTCAACTGCTGGGATCTCTCCACCGTAACAGGCGTTACTTTCTTCATCAAGGGCAATGAAGAACTGCTGGCTAAGCGCGACTGGTCGGGCTTCGGCATCGGCTTCTCCTGCGATTCAGCTAACTGGTATCAGGTAGAGGCTACCAACCAGACCTATCAGCTGGACGATGCAGGCAACTACACCGATGCTGACGGCGACGGCTATGCTGATCTCATCAAGCCCGGTTCTCTGGTAAAGGTCGAGGACGGTCTGTATGCTATAACCGTTGTAAAGCAGCCCGGTGACTACGGCGCAAATGATACTCTGCCCGGTTTCTTCGCTGATACAGATACCAACGCAAGGATCTGGCTGAACGACTGGAACAACGACGAGAGCGGTGAGGCTGTATTCCAGCTTGACCACGTTGTACTGAACCCCTCACCTGAGAATGTTTACTTACAGGATAAGATAAAGGTCGCTGACGGAACTCACGAAAAGCAGACCTATACCGCTCCCAAGTGGGACGATTTCAACACTGCGGCTGAGCCTTCCGAGCCTTCCGAACCTTCCGATGACCAGCCTACCGACGGCGAAACACTGATCGGTGATGTAAACGGTGACGGCAAGATAAACGTTACCGACGTTTCTAAGGTTGCTGCTCACGTTAAGGGCGTTAAGGCGCTGACTACTGACAAACAGAAGGAAGCTGCTGACGCTAACTTCGATACCAAGATCAACGTTACCGATGTTTCCAAGATAGCTGCTCACGTTAAGGGCATCAAGAAGCTGGAGGCTAAGCCTGCTGACGAGCCTCAGGATCCAGATAACGATCCTACTTCTGCTGAGGTAGAGAACCTGCCTTACGACGCATTCCTGATGTTCACCAACTCTTCATGGGGCTGGGGCAACTGGAACGGTCACAGCACTTCTGCGGCTGACAAGGGCGCTTACGGCGTTGATGCTATACTCAACGGCGACGGCGAGTACACTGTTTCCATCACCCCTGAGTCGCTGGAAACTCCCGACCCTGCTGTTGAGGCTGATGCTGAACTGGGTATACACGATGCAGGCATCTACCGCGATGAAGCAACAGGCGAGATAATCCCCAGTGAGGGCGCTACAGTATTCTGCGTTGACATCACAGGTATCTGCGACGGCACAATGACATGGGACGGTGAAGCTACCAAGAAGGGCACTCAGAAGAAGTTCACCGATGCTGACCCCACCAAGGACATCATGGGCAAGGGCAGATACACAGGTCAGGAATTGACTGTTAAGGTAACTTCCATCAAGGCTGACGGCGTTGAGCTTGACTTTGATGAGTCCAAGTTCGTTTATGGCAACATCGAGGACAACAATAACCGCTACAGAATTGAGATCTACAACGAGTACGGCAGCACTAAGGACGATCCCGGCATCGACTTTGCTAACCTCAAGTTCAGCAAGGAACTGTCTGTTACCTTCACTATCGAGGGTCTGACAAAGGGTTAATACCTGCGATACTGCTGACACAAGCTGAATAATGAAGCCTCTGCATCTTCGGGTGCGGAGGCTTTTTATATGCAAAAAACACCGCCTCAGCGCAAGCCGAAGCGGTGTTGTGTTATTTAGGTATTTGCCGTATGCAGGGCGTTCGGCGGAATGGTCACGCTGACTGTGCAGTGTACAGCTTGTAATAAGCGCCGCGCTTTTCCATCAGTTCATCGTGACTGCCGCTTTCGAGAATGCCTTTCTCGTCAATGTACATTATGCGGTCACAGTTGCGTATGGTCGAGAGCCTGTGGGCGATTATGAAAGATGTCCTGCCCTTTAGCAGGCGGTTTATGCCCTGCTGTAAGAGGGCTTCTGTTTTAGCATCAATGGAGGAAGTCGCTTCGTCAAGCACCAGTATCTTCGGGTCGCTCAGCAGAGTCCTTGCAAAGCTGATAAGCTGTTTCTCGCCGCCCGACAGCTTACTGCCGCGCTCGTTGACTTCGGTATCGTAGCCCTGTTCCATCTGCCTGATAAATTCATCGGCACAGACAGTCTTTGCCGCCGCACGTACCTCTTCATCGGTAGCATCCAGCTTGCTGTAACGAATGTTGTCGAGTATCGTGCCGCTGAAAATGAAGCTGTCCTGAAGCATTATGCCCATCTGACTTCTCAGCGACTTCAGCGTTACATCTGATATCGGCACACCGTCAACAGTTATGCGCCCATGTTCGATATCGTAAAAGCGCGATATCAGCGAAACTATGGTGGATTTGCCTGCGCCTGTCGGTCCTACCAGCGCAACGCTCTCCCCTGCCTTGACATCAAAGGAGATATGTTCCAGCACATTGATATCCTTTTCGTAGCCGAAAGTAACGTCCTCAAAGCTGACCTGACCTGTTATCTCGCCCAATTCCTCTGCGCCCTCTTTATCGGTGATGGTCACAGGTTCGTCCAGCGTTTCAAAGATACGTTCGAGGTAAGCTATGTTGTTGATGAAGTTGTTCATTATGTTTGAGATGTTCATTATAGGCTGCCAGAAACGGCTCGCATAGCCTGTCATAGCCGCCAGCACACCCAGCGATACCGCGCCCTGCGGCATCACCAGCAGACCTATCACGAACAGTGCCGCCCTTATCAGCGTTGAGATGTTATCGGTGGCAGGCCACACAAGGTTCGAGAACTTTACCGCCCGCATCCACGCCTTGCGGTACTTGCCGTTCAGCTGGTCGTATATCTCGGCGTTCTCTTCCTCGCGGGTGAACACCTGCGTTATCCTTGCGCCAACGATATTCTCCTGCAAATAGGCGTTCATGTTGGAGGACTTGTTTGAAACGTCCTGCCATGCGCGGCGCTGTTGTTTCTTTATGGCGAACATCACCAGCATGAATATCGGCAGACCCGACAGTGCCACCAGTGTCAGCTTAGGGCTTACCATCAGCATGAACACCAGTATGAACACCATGTTCAATATCTCCATGACGAAGTTTATTATGCCGTTTGAGAGCATATCCGACACCGAGTTCACGTAGTTTATGACACGTATCAGTATCTTGCCGTGAGGTCTGTCATCGTAATAGGTGAAAGGCAGTTTTTGCAGGTGTGCGAAGAGGTCTTCGCGTATATCGAAGATTATGTTCTGCCCAACGACGGTCATTATCCTGCCGCGTATGTTGCCGAGTATCGTAGCCGCCAGATTGAACCCCAGCAGACCGAAGCCCAGCAGCATCAGTTCTTTCACGTTCTTTTCGGGAATGGTCTTGTCCAGCGCCCGCTGTGTCAGCAGAGGTCCCACCAGCCCGAAAACTGCCGCCGCCATGCTAAGCACCAGCGAAAGCACCATCTTGCCCTGATACTTCTTTATGTACACGTAGGAACGCTTAAGGTGCGTAAAGTCGAAGGGCGCTTCAAGCTGTTCGTCCTCATCGTATTTATTTCTTGCCATTATGCCCCCACCCCGCTTTCAGCCTTGCAGTTTATGCCGCTTTGCAGTTCGTATATCTGTTTGTAGTAGCCTTCGCGCCTTATCAGTTCATCATGTGTGCCCATGTCGGCTATTTTGCCGTCTTGCAGAATGATTATCTTATCCGCGTTCTTTGAGGAAGATATCCTCTGGGCGATGATTATTTTAGTGCATTCAAAATCAAGACCGCCGCCAAGACTCTGCTGTATGTAATGCTCGGTTTCCATATCCACTGCCGAAGTGGTATCATCGAGTATCAGCACTTTCGGCTTGATGGCTATTGCCCTTGCCAGCGATATCCTCTGCTTCTGACCGCCCGAAAGACCCACGCCGCGCTCACCGACTATGGTATCGTACTTCATCGGCAGTTTCTCGATGAAATCGCTTGCCGCCGCCAGTTCAGCGCACCTGCGGACATACTCCTCTTCAAGTTCGCTGTCGCCGTAGGCTATGTTGGAGTCGATAGTATCCGAGTACAGCAGAACGTCCTGTGTGGCTATGCCTATACTGCTTCTCAACGTGTGAAGTTTGTGCATGCGCACATTCAGACCGTCAACCAGCACCTCACCCTTGTCGCAGTCGAAAAATCTGGGTATAAGGTTTATCAGCGAAGTCTTGCCGCTTCCCGTTTCGCCCATGATGACCACAGTTTCACCCGGCTTGATGTGGAAGCTGATATTATCAAGTATCTTCTTGTCACCGATGGAGAATGTGACATTTTTAAACTCCACCTCGCCCCTCAGCTTTTCTTCGGTGTCCTCAGCGTCCACGCGGTCAACTATGCGGGGCGCTTCATAGTATATCTCGATGACCTTGCTTGCCGATGCCATAAAGCGGTGGAAGTCATTGACATAGTTGCCCATGTTTCTCATGGGGTTGCTGACCGCCCAGAGAAGTCCCGAAATAGCCACATACTGACCCATAGTCAGGTGCTGCTGTATCATGAAATATCCGCCGCACAGCAGCAGTATCACACTGAGCGCACCTGCCGCAACATCGATTATCGGGTGATATTTCAGCCACACCATAGCCGCCTTTATGTTTGAAGAGCGGTATTCTTCATCGCGCATGCGGAATTTCTCTATCTCGTAGTCCTCTTTGGCGAACGCCTTTACCACGCGGTTGCCCGAGATATTCTCCTGCGCGGCAGTGTTCAGCGCAGATGAAGTTTCCCTGACCTTGCGGTAAGCAGGTCCCGCATGGCGCGAGAACAGCCTTGTCACAAAGAAAATGACAGGAGTCATCGCCAGTATGCACAGCGCAGTGCGCCAGTCGATGGTGAAAAAGTATATCATGCTCGCCAGAAACAGCGCTATGCTCTCGACACAGCCCTTTATTACCCAAGATACCATGTGCCGCACCATGTCGAGGTCACCTGTCAGCCTTGTCATAAGGTCGCCTGTGCGGTAGCGGTCGTAGAAATCCATATCCTGATTTTCTATCTTGCGGAAAAGGTGAGTCCTTATCTTGTAGACCATGCCCTGCGATGCCTTCTCATAGTACATGTTGCAGGCATACTGCATGCAGGTACGCAGAAAAGTGAAGCCTATCATGCCTGCTATCAGCCATATCAGCAGATCACGATGATCTCGCAGATTAGCCGCCGCGTTCTCGTTCGAGATGAATGTATCTATTATCCTTGACTGGAAATAGGGTGCTGTTATGTAAAGTCCGTTGCAGGCTATCGAAAGCACCAGCGCCGCTATGTATGCCGCGCGGCTCTCTTTCATGTTCACCCACAGCCATTTCAGCTGGAACATATTCTTCCTCCTTTACGATAATGCCGTTTGTATCATGTTATTCAGCTGTCTTTCGGGCACACCGCTTATAGCGATACGACTTTTTAAATTCACAGGATAAGGAATATCGCTATTATCCCCCATACGGTGGGATACTCCCCTGAAATACTATCAATGCCTGTTATATACAGCGATGTGTCCGACAGCCGAGATTTGAAATCCTATTAATTATAGCACAAGTGATTATTATTTGAATAGTAAAAACTATACTTTTCTTAACAAATCCCATTATTAAAAGAATGGTAACGTTTTCGCAAAGCAAAGAAGCATCAGTCTTTCAGCTGAACCGCTGTCTGACTGACTTTCGGTGCGATATACGCTTTCTATTTACTGCACTTTAACGCGCCTGAGCTGTTCCTCCATAAATGCGTCAAGCACCTGCGTTTCTATCTTCTCACGCGCAGATGGTGTGATGGGGTGTACGATATCGCGAAAAACGCCGTTTTTATCGCGTCTGCTGGGCATGGCAACGAACAGCCTGTGTTCGCCCTGCACTATTTTTATATCATGCACTGCGAACACATCATCAAAAGTCACGCTGACTATCCCGCGCAAACGCCCGTGTTCAAGTACTTTCCTTATCTTTACGCCTGTTATCTCCATAAATTTTCCCTCTTCTCTGTCTGTCCGTAAAGTCGGCAGGACAAGCGGGCAGTCATACTGAGTTTACGCTGACCGCCTGCCCCGCTCACACTACGGGCGGGCAGATGATTTTTGTCTGCGAAAATATTTTTGCCGCAAAATCGAAAAAATATTCTGAAAAGGTCTTTATTTTTCTGAAAAAATGTAGTATAATAAAATAGAATAAGTATTTTGATATCAACATGAAGAGAGGAGAGCATCTCAATGAGTTCTGTTCTTACAGAAGAGGTTCTTGATAAAATAAAACGTGTACATTTTATAGGTATCGGCGGTTCGGGCATGTACCCGCTGGCGCAGATATTCCATTCAAAGGGATACGAGATAACGGGTTCTGACAACAATGAAACAGAAACGCTCGATGCTGTGCGCAAGATGGGCATAAAGGTATTCTTAGGACAGAAGGCTGAGAATATCGAGGGCGCTGAACTTATCATATACACAGCCGCTATAATGGCTGACAATCCCGAACTTATCGCCGCAAAAGCAAGCGATGCCATAGTCTGTGAGCGTGCAGAGATACTGGGTGTAATAACAGGCTGGTACTCAAATGCACTGTGTGTCTGCGGCACTCACGGCAAGACCACCACTTCCTCGATGCTGACTGAGATATTTGTCGATGCGGGCGAGGATATAAGCTGTGTCATCGGCGGCAAACTGCCGAGTATAGGCGGTTCGGGCAGAGCGGGCAAGTCCGAGAGCATGGTGTGTGAAGCCTGCGAGTATCAGGATCATTTCCTGAAACTTTTCCCTGATGTGGCTATAATACTCAATGTTGATGCAGACCATCTGGAATATTTCAAGAATATCGAAAATATCATAAAGAGTTTCCATACATTTGCTGATATGGCGACAAAAGCTGTCATATTCAACGGCGATGATGCCAACACCCGCAAATCGCTTGAGGGCATTTCGGGCAAGGAACTTATCAGTTTCGGCTGGGACAGAAAGAATGACTATTCTGCCGAGATAATAAGCAAGCAGGGGCTTGTGACAAAGTTCAGGGTGTTCTTTAAGGGCGAACCTGCCGCCGAGATGGAGATAAATGTTCCGGGTGACCACAATGTGGTGAATGCGCTTGCCGCCATAGCCGCCGCAAGGTATTCGGGTCTTAGCTTTGAGGACGCGGCAAAAGGTCTTTGCGCTTTTCACGGTGCTATAAGACGCTTCCAGCTGATAGACAAGGTGGGCGGCATAACGATAGTCGATGACTATGCGCATCACCCCGCTGAGATAGCTGTTACGCTCAAAGCCGCTAAGGGGCTGGACTTCAACAGAGTATGGGCAGTTTTCCAGCCTTTCACCTATTCGCGCACAGAGATACTGATGGACGATTTCGCACGCGCGCTGGAAATAGCTGATATCTCGGTCATCACCGATATCATGGGCAGCCGCGAAAAGAACGAACACGGCATCTATACCGAGATGCTGGGCGCTAAGACAAAGAACGCTGTATGGTTCAACACTCCGCATCAGGTGGTCGATAAGCAGACCGCTGAACAGAAGGAAAAGAATTTCGATGAATGTATCGACTATATCATAAAAAACAAACAGCAGGGCGATATCGTCATCACATTAGGATGCGGCGATGTTTACAAACTTGCAAAGAAACTGGCAAAAAGGCTGAATTCCGCCGATTAAGGAGGGATACCAATGAAAGTCACCGAGAACGAGCGCAAGGTCTTTGAATTTATCAAATCGAGGGTCGAAGAGGGTTATCCTCCGACGGTGCGCGAGGTGTGCAACTATTTCGGGTTCAAATCCACATCGACCGCACACAGGTACATCAAAAGCCTGACTGACAAGGGCTTTCTTGAAAAGGGTGATAACCAGAACCGCGCCATCAGGCTGGTGGGCGGCAGCGGCATGCTTATACCGCTGGTAGGCACTGTTACAGCAGGCACACCCATAACCGCTATCGAGTATGTCAGCGAATATATCAGCTTTCAGCCTGCAAGGAATTACAGTTCTCCCCTGTTCGCTCTTAAAGTCAGGGGCGAGTCGATGATAAATGCGGCTATACTTGACGGAGATATGGTAGTTGTCGAACAGACACCCGTTGCATCAAACGGCGAGATAGTCGTGGCTATGGTAGACGGTCAGGACGCTACGGTGAAGACTTTTTACAAAGAGGACGGACATTTCAGGCTACAGCCCGAAAATGACCACATGGAACCCATAATCGTTGACAACGTGGATATCCTCGGAAAAGTCGTTGGCGTTATCAGATATATCTGACCCTGCTGCAAAGGAAAGGTAAGGTAGTATATAAATGAATATAACATGCAGATTTTGCGGCGCAAGCGTTGAGAGCACAGCAAAAATTTGCCCCGGCTGCGGCAAAGTCATGCCCGCTTACAGAGGTTCTGAACTGAAAAATCAGAGCAGCTTCACAAATGCAAACAATAATGACGGTCTGACAGGCAGCCGTATACGCACCCAGACTCCTTATGCCGCCAACCGTTCGGGCAGACAGATGGACAAACTTGACCCGAATTACGGCACAGCAAAGGCAAGGCGGGAACATCTGCCTGAAAACTACGACCCCAGAAAAGACAGAAACAAGCAGCCGTTCCAGACAGTTGCAGGCAGCGGCAAGCAGAAAAACCGCAGTCTGATAGGTCCCGGACTCGCATCTGTTATAAAGTTCGTCATCATCATAGCGATAGGTCTGGTACTTTACGCGGTGGGCAGAGTTTTCATAACTTCACACTCAAACTACGATTTCAAGCTGGATAAAGACATCAAGCTGGAAAGCAAGAGTTACAGTGAGGCTTTCGACAACTATTTTGAGAAGACCAAATGGTGGTTCGACTTCAGCACCAACAAGGTCACTTTCACAGGCACTACCGCTGACGGTGAAGAGTATGAGATGGTCTTCGGCAGAGCGCCTGACGGTCAGACAGCTGTCACCAAACTTTACATAGACGGCGAAAAGATAATGAACGAAGATAACAATATCATGAGCAATTATATACTCGGCACTTTCATGGCAGAAGGCGAGATAAAACACGCATCTGCACTGGGCAAGGGCGCTGAGAATGTCAATGACCAGTAAATCTATAAGAATGAGCCGCAGCATTGGACGCTGCGGCTTTTTTATTTCTCTGCGGGCATCTGTTTGGCAGCCGTTTTTTCAACATTGATGACTGCAAAAAGTTGAAAACTTCGCCCCGCAGCGGCAGCTTTTTGCCTTATATCGCCCTAAAGGGCTTGAAATCGGGAGAAAAATATGCTATAATAATGTGTAAAGCTATTTTTGTACTAACAGGAGAACAAGCCTATGATGATAATGAATTCCCTGTGCGCACTGGCGCTGGGCTTTGCACTGGATATGATGCTTGGCGATGCAGGCGGCTCGATGAACCCCGTCAATATGGTCAAACGCCTTGTGGCAAAGCTGGAAAATATACTCAAAAACGCTTATCTCGAATCACCTGAAGCCCAGAATATGGCGGGCATAATGCTGGTGGCTATGACACTGCTGATATGTATGGGCATAAGCGTGGCGCTGCTGCTGCTTTGCTATAAGCTGAATGTAGTTGTCGGCATCATCATGGAGGGTCTGCTTTGCTGGTTCTCGATATCGGGCAGAGATATGCGCCGCAGTCTGCTGGGCGTGTATCGCGGTGTCAGGACTGATAATATCAGCAGCACCCGCCGCTATCTCAAAAAGCTGACAGACCGCGATATCGATGACCTGAGCACCACCGAATGCGCAAAATGTGCAGTAGAGGCGGCTTCCGAAAACGTGGTGGATATCGTGGTAGCACCGATGTTCTGGGCATGTATTTTCGGCGGACTGGGCGCAGTTTTTTGCAGAGTTGTCAATATAATGGATAACACGGTCGGCTTCAAGGACAAAGAACACCTGTACTTTGGCAGAGTCGCCGCGAAGCTGGACGATGTAGTGATGTTCCTGCCTGCAAGACTTGCAGCAGCTTTCATGCGTGCAGATGCGGCTTTCCTCAGACTGGACAGGAAAAACGCAGCTGAGATATACGCCCGCGACAAGCGACATTCGCCCAGCCCAAATTCGGGCTGCACTATGGCAGTGGCAGCAGGCGCACTTGACATTCAGCTGGGCGGCAATGAAAGCAGGAATGGTCATGTCACACGCCGCCAGCGCATCGGTGATGACCTGCACCCCATCAGCTGCAACGAAGTTTTCTGGATAAGCCAGCTTCTCACAGGCACATCGGCTTTCGCGATGGTATTTGCGGCATTCATACGTACCGCAGCGTATCTTATAATGATACAGATAATAAAGTAAAAAAAGTGCGTGGCGGAAAATTTCCGAACACGCACTTTTCATTTGCAATGCCGCAAAAAACTCCTGTCCCGCGTGAGGACAGGAGTTTTATCTATTATTATTTCTTTATCTTGTCGATATTCTTGTTGATGTTTTCTCTGATATTCTCGACTTTCAGATTTTCGCGCAGCGCACCCACCGAGAAATTCTCGCGGAACTCGCGGTATCTTTCAAGGCTGTTGTGCAGTGTATCGGAAAATCTCAGCGGGACGAAGAAATGTGAAACGCCTTTCGTCTTTTCGCGGAAAGATTCTATCTGCGCCCTCAGTTCGTCTATCTTGACGATTATGTTATGTTCGCGGGCGAACTCTGCAATATTGACGATGTTGTTGATGGATATTGCAAGGTCGATAAAGAACACACCGTAGTAAAGCCCCACAAAAAACGTGAACTGCAAGTTGTCTGTCAGATATTTCACGGTGCTTGTGATGGGCGGGTCAAGCACAAATACGTAACCTATACTCAGCACCAGCCAGAAAAAGCTGTACATCGGGCAGATGATGCCCTTGATATTCCCCCAAAACTGTGTATAATCCCACAGCATTATTTTCAGCTTGAGAATGAATATCAGCCCCGTGAAGTATTCCAGCGCCGTTATGCAAGCCGCCATTATCAGGAACAGCACCAGCTTGCGCAGCCGCCCGTCATTTATCGGCAGAATGTTCTCCAGCCGCCGCAGCCAGAACAGCAGCAGCAGTGCAAAACCGTAAAGCGGCAGATACGGTCCTGTCAGAAATCCCGGATTGAGCCACTTGCGCTCAACATTCACAGGGTCAAAAAACTTTCGGTAGAAAAATTCCAGCACCCAGCCTATCATGCTTCCCAAAGCAAACAGATAGGCAGTCTGAATAAATGGCAGCATATGTCAACTCCTTCCGTCTTTTTCTCTATACTATTTTAACCTATTTTTACTCTTATGTCAATAAAGATCTCACATTTTGTAAAAAGACGCAACGTAATATGCAAAAAAAGGCAGAGCCGAAACTCTGCCTTGTAGATCTCTGTTAAATTACAGACCCGAAGTTGCCGAATAGTTTGGCGCTTCCTTAGTGATGTAGATGTCGTGTGGGTGGCTTTCCTTAAGACCTGCGCCTGTGATGCGTATGAACTTAGCCTTCTCGCCCAGTTCGGGGATAGTATGGCAGCCGCAGTAGCCCATACCTGCTCTGATACCGCCTACCAGCTGGAAGATGGTGTCTGAAACAGGACCCTTATAAGCAACACGACCCTCAACGCCCTCAGGTACCAGCTTTTTGGAGTTGGTCTGGAAGTATCTGTCCTTAGAACCCTTAGCCATAGCAGCCATAGAGCCCATGCCGCGATATACCTTGAACTGTCTGCCCTGATATATCTCTGTTTCACCCGGAGCCTCTTCGCAGCCTGCCAGCAGTGAACCCAGCATTACCAGATTTGCGCCTGCCGCCAGAGCCTTTACGATATCGCCCGAATACTTGATGCCGCCGTCAGCGATAACAGGTATGCCATACTCAGCAGCAGCGCATGCAGCGTCATATACAGCAGTTATCTGAGGTACGCCGATACCTGCCACAACTCTTGTAGTGCAGATAGAACCGGGACCGATGCCGACCTTTATAGCGTCAGCGCCAGCCTCGCACAATGCCCTTGCAGCCTCAGCAGTTGCAACGTTGCCTGCGATAACGGGTACGTTCGGGAAGTTGGATTTCAGCTTCTTCAGGCACTCGATAACGTTCTTTGAATGACCGTGTGCCGAGTCAAGAGCCAGTATATCAGCCTGTGCATCTATCAGTGCGCCCGCTCTTTCAAGAATATCCTGTGTCATGCCGACGGTAGCACCGCAGAGCAGTCTGCCCTTCTGATCCCTTGCAGAATTGGGGTACTGAACAGCCTTTTCAATGTCCTTTATGGTGATAAGACCCTTAAGAACGCCATCACCGTCTACCAGCGGCAGCTTCTCGATCTTGTGCTGCATAAGTATCTTCTTGGCACCGTCAAGATCGGTATCAACAGGGGCAGTAACAAGGTTCTCCCTTGTCATTACCTTGCCTATCTTTATGGAGAAATCAGTGATGAAACGCAGATCTCTGTTGGTCAGTATACCTTCCAGCTTGCCGTTCTCATCAACTATCGGCACGCCCGATATCTTATACTTGCCCATCAGCTTGTCCGCTTCCTCGACAGTCCTGTCGGCGGTCAGCGAGAATGGGTTGACTATAACGCCGTTCTCCGAACGCTTTACCTTATCTACTTCCTCAGCCTGCTGTGCAATGGTCATATTCTTGTGAATGATGCCTATACCGCCCTCACGCGCTATTGCTATAGCCATCTTGGACTCTGTAACAGTATCCATCGCAGAGGTCATGATAGGTGTGTTCAAAACGATATCCTTAGTAAGATGTGTGTGGATATCGACCATATCGGGTGTGCAGTCACTTTCACCGGGAATAAGGAGCACATCGTCAAAGGTAAGACCTTCTTTTCCGAACTTGCTGTTTGCGTTAGTATCGAGCATAACATTACCTCCCACAAAGTCATAAAATATACTTATAATATCATATAATGATACACGATTTTAATGGATTTGTCAACGGAGATATTGCAAATTAAATATTAATTTTTTCACCTGTGCTCTGCTGACTTTTACACGCTGAAACACCGCACCGTGACCTGAAACATTTTGCCGCCTTACTCAGAGATCTTCTGACAAAGCGCGGCGTTATACCTGTACGATGCCCCGATGCTGCGGCGCTGTAAAGTGCGCCTGATGATATTATCTTCCACCGCCATGACTGTGCCGAAAACTGCTGTGGTTGACAACCGCACACCTTTGTAGTATAATTATTAATATAGTGCATCTTTGCAGTGTCTAAATTGAAAATACAGTCTTGCCGCTGACCCGTCAGCGGAACAGTATTGGCACAAAAAATATGGTTATCCCTTTAACACATCACACAAAAATGCCTATATATCGCGGAAACAATGAGTTGATATTATCCTTCCCCTCGCCGTATGCGGTGGAAGGATAACCGCCAACTATTTCAAGTTCCAATATAACATCGTTTATTGTGGTGTGTCAGCGGGATAACCACACAAAAAAACGGAGGTCTTACCTATGAATAAAACAGCAGCATTCATCACCGCAGCCGCACTGATGCTGACAGGCACAGTCAGCGCAGCAGCAGCTAAAAATATCAGGGGCGATGTAAACGGTGACGGCAGCGTAAATGTCACCGATATAGCTAAGACGGCAGCCCATGTAAAGACGGTAAAAATGCTTGACAAGGAGGGCATTGCGGCAGCAGATGTCAACAGTGACGGCAAAGTGAATGTCACCGATGTATCGCTGATAGCCGCATATGTAAAGGGCGTAAAGCAGCTGCCTGCCGACCCAAACAGTGCTGACGAAACTTTTGAGGGCTATGATGCTTTCCTGATGTTTGCCGACAAGGATATGAACTGGGGCAACTGGAACGGTCAGGGATATCTCGGTCAGCCGTCTTTCGGCGTTGATGCAGATGTCACTGCTGACGGCACATACACAGTCAGCATCACACGAAACAGCATACAGGCGCGTGATGACGCGGGACTGAACGAGAGTTTGCAGTTTGAAGAATACTGGGACGGTTCAAAGTATCTCAAGGGTGCTGAGGGTGCGACCATGCTGTGCGTAGATATCACAGGACTGCTGGACGGCACTCTGTCGGCTGACGGCAACGAGCTGGAGGGTTTCCTTGAAGACGGCGAAAATGCGGGCATCAACAAGAAAGTCAAGGGCAGATATCACGGTGATGAGATAAATGTCGAGCTGGTCAGCATCGAAGCTGACGGCTGGGAAGTCGATTTTGACCCCTCTAAGGTGAGGTACGGCAACCTTGACGAAGAAGACAACTGTTACCGCATCGAGATAGCGAACCTGATGCTGAACGATGCCGATGATGCCGCCATAGATGTGAACGAACTCAGTTTCTATGATTCGCTGAGCGTGACATTCAAAATAACGGGCATCGGCAGTGTTTACTACGATGATACCCCCGATGACGGCGGCGAAGCATGGGACTGGTCGGATATGGTGACCACTGAAAAGTGAGAGAGGGAAAAATATGAAACTTAACAGGATAACAGCAATAGCTTCTGCCGCAGTGATGGCAATAACAATGGCGATGCCGGCATTCGCCGCAGAGGAAACTTTTGAGACGATCACAAAAGGTCTGACCCTTGCGGTCAACGGCGATATCAACGGCGACGGCAAGGTGAATGTCACCGATATCTCAAAGACAGCCGCCCATGTAAAAGGCGTATCTGCCATAAAAAATGATGCCGCCTTTCTCGCAGATGTCAACGAAGACCACCGCTTAAATGTCACCGATATATCGCTTATCGCGGCAAATGTCAAGGGCACTAAAAAGCTCGCCGTCCTTAATTCGGGCAGTGAGATGCGCAAGTCAAGAAAGATCATCGATAACTCTGACAGCTACACCATACAGACCACCCAGCGGGAAAACGATAAAATCAATGTGATGGATGTCTCCCGCAGCGGTGACAACTACAGCATAATATCAAACAACAGTTCCTATATGATACTGTATAACGGCAAGCATTATTCCATAGATACGGAGAAAAAGCTGTATACAGTCAGTGAATTCAACCCTGACAGCCACCTTGAAAAGGATATGGCAGATGTGATGCTGGGCAAAATGTACGAATACATTGGCTGTAAAAAGGACGGTGACAGCACCGTTGAGGTATATCTCAACCCCATCTATCCGCCATATCTCTACGCCTACTATTTCAAGGACGGCGTTCTCAGCAGCACCAAGTGCTACAGTCAAGACGGCAACCTGCTGCAGGTCGAATTCACAAAATTTAAGCCGAGCGGAACCGTCACACTGCCCGACTTGAGCGGCTACACAAAAGAATGAACAACTTAGACCGATATCTGAAAGGAGTTATCGTTATGGATCTTATTCCCAGCTTTTCCGTTGACCACACCAGGATAGTACCGGGTATATTCACCAGCAGAGTGGATATTCTCGGCGATCAGACTGTCACCACTTATGACATAAGGGTGACCAAGCCCAACACCGAACCGGCTATCGATGTGGCTGCGATGCACACACTTGAACACATCATCGCTACCTAAATGACCCCGACTGAAAAGACAAGGTCATCTACTGGGGTCCGATGGGCTGTCTGACAGGTTTCTACCTGATACTTAAGGGTAGTCTTGCGCCCAGTGAGATATACAGCCTTATCCTCAATTCATTCAAGTCGGTGGAAAATTCGGAAGACGTGCCGGGCGCTTCTGCTGTAAACTGCGGCAACTACATCATGTACAATCTGGGCATGGCAAAGTGGTACGCCCGCAGATTTGCCGACTACCTGACCGAAAATGCAGGCAATCCCGAAATATTTGAGTACCCGAAGTCTGAGCGGTTAGTCACCGATGACGGCAGACAGTTCTTCGATTCTTAAATCGCATCACAGACAAACCAAATGCCCCGAAGCGCTCTGCAATGACCGCTTCGGGGCTGATATTTTATATTATGACTATCCCTTTAGCACACCGGCTGAAAATGCGGTAAACAAAAGGATAATTGAGCGCAGGATATCTTTCCCCCGCCTGCGGCGGGGGAAAGATATCCGCCAACCACTTTAAGTTCTGCCAGATCGCTGTTTTTTGTGGTGTTTCAGCGGGATAACCATATTTTATATTTATTTTTTGCCCGCAACAGATATACGGTTGACTGCCCTTTTGAGCTGTCTTTCCGCAAGGTCGAACTCTGTGCGGCTGGTCTGCGCTTTGAGCTGTTTTTCAGCCCTCTCTTTGGAGCGCTGGGCGCGGGCTACATCTATCTCATCAGACCATTCCACCGCAGAGGTAAGCACCGTTACACTGCCGTCCTCAGATACCTTTACAACGCCGTCAGAGATTGCCGCCGAACGGAATGCACCATCGATCTTTATCTTCATCTCAGCAGGCACAAGGCTTGCCACATACGGCGAATGATTTGCCAGTATACCCACATATCCTGTGGTCGTCTTCGCCACCAGCTGTTCGGTATCGTCCTGAAAGAATACCTTTTCGGGGGTCAGCACCTTTAACTTGAAAACTGCCATAGCCGCCGCCTTTCGTTATTCTTCTTCGGCGGACTTCTTCGCCTTCTCCACAGCTTCGTCTATTGTGCCCACAAACAGGAAAGCCGACTCAGGCAGGTCATCATGCTTGCCCTCGATTATCTCTTTGAAGCCGCGTATGGTTTCCTTAAGAGGAACATACTTGCCCTGATAGCCTGTGAACTGTTCTGCCACAAAGAAAGGCTGTGACAGGAAACGCTGTATCTTTCTCGCTCTCGATACTGTCAGCTTATCTTCATCGGAAAGTTCGTCCATACCCATGATGGCGATGATGTCCTGAAGTTCAACATATCTCTGAAGTATCGACTGCACCTGTCTTGCCACCTGATAGTGTTCATTGCCCACTATTTCGGGGGTCAGTATGCGCGAGGTGGACTCCAGCGGGTCAACTGCGGGGAATATACCCAGCGAAGCTATGCTTCTCGAAAGTACCGTAGTAGCGTCCAGATGTGCGAATGTGGTAGCAGGTGCGGGGTCAGTCAGGTCGTCCGCAGGCACGTAAACTGCCTGTACCGAAGTGATAGAACCCTTATTGGTTGAGGTTATCCTCTCCTGCAAAGCACCCATCTCGGTCGCCAGTGTGGGCTGATAGCCAACGGCAGATGGCATACGTCCCAGCAGAGCCGAAACCTCAGAACCTGCCTGTGTAAATCTGAATATGTTATCAATGAAGAGCAGTACGTCCTGACCTTCCACATCACGGAAATACTCCGCCATCGTCAGACCCGACAGACCAACTCTCATTCTCGCTCCGGGCGGTTCGTTCATCTGACCGTACACCAGAACGGTCTTGTCAATAACGCCCGACTCTTTCATCTCCCAGTAAAGGTCGTTGCCCTCACGGGTACGCTCACCAACGCCTGTAAATACCGAGATACCGCCATGCTGGTTGGCAACGTTGTTGATAAGTTCCTGTATCAGCACTGTCTTGCCAACGCCCGCACCGCCGAACAGACCTATCTTACCGCCTTTAAGATACGGTGCTATCAGGTCGATGACCTTGATGCCTGTTTCCAGTATCTCATTGGCAGCAGTCTGCTCTTCGTATGTGGGAGGCTCACGGTGTATCTCCCAGCGCTCTGCATTTTCGGGCGCAGGCAGATTGTCAACAGGCTCACCCAGCAGATTGAACATTCTCGAAAGGGTCGCCCTGCCCACAGGTACGGATATAGCCTTGCCCGTATCAACAGCGTCAACGCCCCTTACCAGACCGTCAGTCGAGGACATAGCGATGCACCTTACCACATCATCACCGATGTGCTGTGCCACCTCGACCACCAGCTTAGTGCCGTTATTGTCTATTTCAAGCGCATTCAGAAGGTTCGGCATATGTTCTTTGTCAAAGCGCACGTCAACGACCGCTCCGACTATCTGCACGACCTTGCCTATATTTGTGCTTTCCATCAGCTTTCTTCCTTTCCTATCCATGCCGCGCCCAAAACGCCGCACAGACCACGAATTGTGAATTATCAAGCTCTGCCGCAACAGCAAAGCATCATCTCAAACCGTATCATCAGTCCTATTTTATCTTCCGCCCACATCTCTCGCGTTTTCGTAAACGACCTGCCGCCCCGCCTGTGACAGCGAGCGACCGGAGGGAGCGTAAGCGGCCGATATCGGCCCGTCCGGTCGAGGACTTATGAATTATCATTAAGGCTTGCCGAGCTTATCTCGGTTATCTCCTGAGTTATCTGTGCCTGTCTTGCGCGGTTGTAGAGCAGTGACAGCTTGTCGATCATCTCGCTTGCGTTGTCGCTGGCAGACTCCATCGCCGTTCTTCTGGCAGCCTGCTCACTGGCGAAGCTGTCAACTATGGCAGAATAGAGCATGCCGCCCATATATTCGGGTATCAGGCTGTCAAACACAGCTTCGGGCGAGGGATCGTATATGGTCATCGGGTGCTTTTTGCCCAGATATTCCAGATTTTCAACAGGCAGTATCCTGAGATGCTGGGGTTCCTGCGTCATCACCGAAACAAATGTGGTGTAGACCAGTTCCACCGCGTCAAAGTCGCCCAGCCTGAACCTTTCCACGACCTTATTGGCGATCATCATCGCGTCGATAAGTTCGATGCCCTCAGCTATCTGCGGGAAACCGTCTATCAGCTTGTATTCGCGCTTCTCAAAGAACTCAACAGCCTTTTTGCCTATTGCCATTATAACAGCCTCACCGCCGCTTGCCTGTATCTCATCAGCCTTAGCCTTAGCCAGCTTGAGCACATTCGAGTTGAAGCCGCCCGCCAGACCTCTGTCACCTGCAATGACGATCAGCAGTACCGAGTTCTTGAACTTCTTCTTGGTGAACACCGAAGTAAATTCGTGGTCGCGGGAGATATCCGCCATCACCTGGAATATGCCCTCAAAAAACGGGTGTACCGCCTCAGCACGCTCTTTGGCTTTCCTCATCTTCGAGGACGCCACCAGCTGCATCGCTTTGGTGATCTGCATGGTGCTTTCCACGCTCTTTATACGGCGCTTAACGTCCTTCATGTTAGCCATAAGCCGCTCTCCTTACCTCTGCTTTAAAAACTTCTCCGCGAAATCTTTCAGCACTTGCTTCAGCGCCTTTTCGTTCTCTGCGGTAAGTTCTTTGGTGTCCCTTATGGAAGCCAGTATATCGGGGTGAGCCTCATCAAGGTGTATGAACAGATCCTTCTCGTACTCACGTATATCCTCAACAGGTATGCTCTTGAGATAGTTGTTTACAACAGCGTAGATTATCACTACCTGCTTCTCAACATCAACAGGGGAGTTCTTCGACTGTTTGAGTACCTCAACTATACGTTCGCCCTGTGCCAGTCTGTCTTTGGTATCCTGATCGAGGTCTGAACCGAACTGCGAGAAACTCTGCAATTCTCTGTACTGCGAATAGAGCAGTTTCAGCGGACCCGAAACCTTCTTCATAGCCTTTATCTGCGCCGAACCGCCGACACGCGATACCGAGATACCGGGGTTTACCGCAGGTCTTACACCTGAGAAGAACAACTCAGTTTCAAGGAATATCTGACCATCGGTGATGGAGATGACGTTTGTCGGTATGTAAGCCGAAACATCGCCCGCCTGAGTTTCTATTATGGGCAGTGCGGTTATCGAACCGCCGCCGTTCTCTTCATTCAGACAGCAGGCTCTTTCAAGCAGTCTTGAATGCAGATAGAATACATCGCCGGGATAAGCCTCTCTTCCTGTCGGTCTTTTCAGCAGGAGTGACATTGTTCTGTATGCCACCGCATGCTTTGAGAGGTCATCATAAACGCAAAGCACATCTTTGCCCTGAAGCATGAAGTACTCAGCCATAGCAACGCCCGCATAAGGCGCTATGTACTGCAAAGGCGCCATTTCGGAAGCCGTTGCCGAAACTACGATGGAGTAGTCCATAGCACCGTTCTTTGTCAGTGTATCAACGATGTTTGCGACCGTCGATATCTTCTGACCGATGGCAACATATATACAGATGACGTTCTTGCCCTTCTGGTTTATTATGGTATCCAGCGCGATAGTGGTCTTTCCTGTCTGTCTGTCGCCTATTATAAGTTCACGCTGACCTCTGCCGACGGGTATCATCGAGTCGATAGCCTTGATGCCTGTTTGCAGTGGTCTGCTTACTGATTTTCTTGTGATTATGCCGAAAGCGGGGCTTTCAACCGGTCTTGTTTCGTTTGTGAGTATCGCACCCTTGCCATCGATGGGCGCACCCAGCGCATTAACGACTCTGCCCAGCATAGCATCACCCACAGGCACAGAAACTATCCTGCCTGTACGCTTAACGTTCGAGCCTTCTCTGATGCCCTCCTCAGTACCCAGCAGAACACAGCCCACGAAGTCCTGTTCGAGGTTCATCGCCATGCCGTAGGTGCCGTTATCAAACTCCAGCAGTTCGCCCGACATGCACTTTTCCAGACCGTTTACTCTGGAAATACCGTCGCCCACTGTGCAGACAGTGCCGACATCGTCCAGCACCAGCTTGGTGCGGTAATTCTTGATCTGTGATTTTATCAGACCTGTTATTTCATCAGGACGTAAATTCATATTTTTCCGTTCCCTTCTGTACGTTTAAATAAAATAGCACTACGCGATAGTGTTTGTGATCTGTGCTTTCAGCTTGTCAAGCCTTGTCCTCACGCTGGAGTCAAGCTCTGTATTGCCGTAGCGCACCACGATGCCGCCTATTATCGACTTATCCACCTCTTCGGTCAGCACAATGCTCCTGCCTGTAGACTTTGACAGCTTATCAGTCAGGCGCTTTCTCAGTTCAGCCGACAGCGGTGATGCGGTTATGGCAGTTACTTCGAGTATGTTCTTCTTGTCGTTGTACATCTGCCTGAACTCGGCATATATCTCGCCCAGCCTGTCTGCCCTGCCCTTTTCAGCCACAAGGCACAGGAAATCCAGCAGCAGACCTTCCAGCCTGCCGCCGAAAACAGTGTTAAGGCTCTCAGCCTTCTCCCTGCCCGCGATAAGGGGCGATGACAGGAACTTTATGTAATCGGCGCAGTCGTCAGTCCGCATAAGTTCATCAAAATCGGTGAACCCGCCGAAAACGCTCTCCAGCTTATCCTGTTCAGTACACAGTTCAAACAGCGCGGTGCTGTAAACCTTGCCTACCGTTTCAGCCATCAGTTCTCACCCACATTGTCGATGAATTGACCGATCAGCCTCTCATTATCGGCACTGGAAAGATCCTTCTCGATAACAGCCTGCGCTGCCTGGAATGCGATATCTGTGATATCGTCCTTGATCTTGTTCACAGCGATCTTCTTCTCGCGCTCTATCTCGTTTCTCGCCTGCTCGGTGATGCCCTTAGCCTCGACCTTTGCATCAGCGATTATCTCATCACTTCTCTGCTGCGCCTTGCGTGTAGCCGCCTGTATTATCTGCGCAGACTCTTCCTTTGCGCCGCTTATGCGCTGCTCGTACTCCTTTTCAAGCTGCTTGGCATGTTCTTCCGCCTCGCCGGCTTTCTTGTAAGTTTCCGCGACCTCGTTCTTCCTGTCTTCCATGACCTTGTTCACTTTATCGAACAGGAAGTGTTTGAGCACCAGAAACAGTATGAGCAGGTTGAGCCATGTGGCGATAATGGTAGTGAGATTTATCGACAGAAAATCCGTCACATCTCCTGCTGACATTATCATCTGCAAAACCTCCCTTTATCTGTATGCAAAACCGTTATAACAATATTATGCTATATTACAGCTTGCCGATGAAGGGGTTGCCGAACATCAGTATCAGCGCAACAACGAAAGAGTAGATACCTGTAGACTCTGCCATAGCGACACCGATGAACATTGTTCTGGTGCAGTCGCCCTGTGCTTCGGGCTGTCTTGCGATGGACTCGATGGTCTTACCGACAGCGTAGCCCTCACCGATACCCGGTCCGATACCCGCTATCATAGCCAGACCTGCGCCTACTGCGGAACAACCTAATACAAATGCCTTGTCACTCAACATAATAAAATCCTCCAAAGTTTTGTTAACAATATTTTTTCGCAGAATATTTCTGCGCATCTTACTTATTTTTCTTACGACACACGCGGGTGTTCAAAGCCTTTATAGCCCACCGCCCGCAAAATGTCATCGCCGTTTTCAAGCCTTACTTCACCGACATCATCGCGCCTGCAAAGTTCCCCGAAAACATATCCTGCAACCCTTGCCGCACAGGAAGGTCTGTGCAGGTCAAGCACAGCATCCGCGCCGCAGAAAGTGCAGTTAACAGCTTCTATATTCGGCACGCCCGCAGGTACTCTCTGCCGCCGACAGAAAGTTCCCTCAGTTTCGGGCTTTTCATATCATTCCTCTGCCGCCGAAGCAACGTTGACCATCGTCAGCGTAGAGAATATGTATGCCTGTATACAGCCTGAGAACAGGTCGAAATATATCGACAGCACCGCAGGTATACCTACCTGCAACACACTGAATGCCCAGGAAGCAAACTCAAAATGCAGATGCAGTGCCTCAGAAGCCGCGCCCAGTGCGGAATACAGCAGTCCTGTTATTACCATGCCGCCCGCAACGTTACCGAAAAGACGGAACGCCATCGAAGCGGGAGTAGCTATCTCACTGATAAGGTTCAGCGGCAGTATGAAAGCCACAGGCTGTGCAAAGCCCTTGAGGTAGCCCAGAAAACCGTTCGCCTTTATCTTGTGGAACGTTATCAGTGCGAATGTGACTATCGCCCACGCCGCTGTAACGTTGATATCCGCCGTCATCGAACGCAGACCCACCATGCTTATCAGTGCGCCCAGCACCGCCGATATCAGCAGTGTGCCGATGTACGGGGCGTAATACATCATCTTCTCGCCCATCGATGTCCTGACCATGTTGTTTACAAAGCCCACGAACATCTCAGCCACTATCTGCTTTTTGCTTTCGGGCTTCTTTTTGAGGTCTTTGGTCAGCCACAGACAAAGCAGTGTGACCACAACAATTATCATCCAGCCCATTACCACCGTTTCGGTGAATATAAGCGGACCTATCGTAAAGACGATCTTGGGACCGTCACCTAATCCTTCCATAAACGCCTATCCTTTCCTGCCGATGAAGTGATCGGCTGTTAGTATCATTCGCGGGAAAAGCTGAGGTATCAGCACGCCCGTAAAGTTTGCAATACCTGTATATGCGGCGGCACAGCTTATCAGCACCAGCGCCGACATCCTCAGCGCATAGCAGGTGCGCATCTTCCTGACGGCGGCTTCTCTGTCCAGTGTGACAGCGATCTCACAGCACCGCCCGAAATAATGATACTGCCCGCACATGAAAGCGTACCCGATGCCGAAGCCGAGAAGCTGTGAGAACTTAAAGCCCCACAACAGCGTCACCGCAAAGCAGACCGCCGTCATTACAGCGCCCCACTTACATATCATCGACAACAGCGGTCTTATCACCGAACTGCCGCCCGAAAGTGCCGTATCTTCTTTGTTTTCCAAGTCTGATCTCCGCCTTTCGGTCACAGCACATAAAATTACTCGCACATACAAATTTATTATATCATCTTTTGCTAATTTTTTAAAGGGGTTTTCAAGTTATCTTCCGACATTTTACAAAATGTTAACAATTATCCTTGCCATTTCACTGACTGTCGGTCATTTAAATGCCGCTGATACTCTCAGAAACCATTCCGACTATGCGCATCTCTGCATTTTCCTGAAATCGGATCACGCGAGCCATTCATATTTTAGGCTTGACATTGTCAGGCGTATATGCTAAAATTAAACTACATATAACATTTATGGTATACGCTATGTAAATTTTTACCTGTCCGCAGTACAGGACTGCGGCGGATCGCTATATCTTGCGGGAAAGGAGGTCTTTCGCATGGCGCGGCGCACAGGCAAAAAGCGCGTAAAAGACAGCGTTGCGGGCTATAAACTGCCGAAATACAGCGTGCTTATGTCGGTCTATGACCAGGAATTGCCCGAAAATCTCAACCAGAGCCTTGAATCTATGCTTAAACAGACCTATCCTCCCTCGGATTTCGTGCTGGTCTGTGACGGCAAGCTGACAAACGAACTCGATGTTATCGTAAAATCTTTCCAGAACGAATACAAGAAGATATTTCACATAGTGCGCATAGACGAAAATGTGGGTGCGGGCAAAGCGGTCAACAAGGGCATAAAAGCCTGTCGCTGTGAGTACATAGTGCGCATGGACAGCGATGATGTTTCAAAGCCCGACAGGTGCATGAAAGAGATGCTTCTGTTTGCGGTCATGCCCGAACTTGACATCGTGGGCAGTTTCGTCGAAGAATTCGACGACTTCACCGACAAGACCATCTCACTGAAAAAAGTGCCGCTGGTGCAGAAAGATATACTCAGCTATTCAAAGCGCCGCAACCCTTTCAACAGGCAGACGGTGGCTTTCCGCAAAAGCAAGGCTATGGAAGTCGGCGGGTACAGCGACCTCAAGCTGTGCGAGGACTATGAGTTTGCTGTGAGAATGCTGGCAAACGGTGCTGTGGGGCAGAATATCCCCGAAGTGCTGGTGCGCTACCGCGTAAGCGAAAGCACCCCTGAGATACGCCGAAGCTGGCGGCTGACAAAAGGCTTCATCGCGGTACGCTGGAAGCTGTTCATGGAGGGATATATAGGTTTCAGGGATTTCTTCCCGCCATGCTTTTTACAGCTGATGCTTTTTGTACTGCCCATGCGCTTTACAAGATGGTTTTACAGGAAATTTCTGCGCGACACGAAGATAACTCCGCCCACTGCGGATAATGTATGAGAGAAGAAAAAGGATAAAAAGGGTATTTCAAACGGCATCATATGACGGGAATGCCGTTTGCTATAGGATAATGGTAAGAGAGTTTCATAAGGAAACGGGGGTATTAAAAATGAAGGGTAATATCAAAAAAATGCTGGCGATGACACTTGCACTGACCATAAGCGCGGGACTTTTCGGCTGTGGTGAAGACGGCGGCAAGAAAAATGACAGCAAGGCGGAAAACAGTTCTGCGGCAGAAAGCAGTGAGGTCAAGGAAAAAGAACCTGTGGTGGAAACTATAGGCGATTTTGACCTTTCCGACCTGACATCTGAATACGATGTGCCTGCCGATTTTGAACTGACCATCGAGGGCGAGAGCGGCGAGATGGTCAACCAGTCGTTCGTGATGGACAAGGCGTTTGCGGGCGATTTTTCGGGCGAGGGCTATGTGGCTGTACCCGAACAGGGCGATGAAGTCACCTTTGAGGTGGAACTTCCCGCAAAAGGCAGTTACGACATCATAATGACGCTGGCGACCGACAACAAGGGTTCGATGAACCTTATAACCGTTGACGGCAATGCGGCAGTCAAGTTCAGGGCAGAAGACCCGAAGTTCGCTGAGGTAAAGGCTGAAAGCGTGCTGATAGAGGGCGGCAAGCACACGCTGGGCGTGCGGGGCGACACGGGACATATCTACCTGGACAGCCTGAAGATAGTGCCTGCACCTGCGGTGGATATCTCAAAGTTCGAGGTCACGCCCGAACTCTGCAACCCCAACGCCAGCGACAACGCGAAAAGGCTTTACAGCTTCATGCGGGCGTGCTACGGCAAGTACACCATATCGGGTCAGTATTCGGGCGACAACGAGGGCAAGGACAGCCGCGAGTTCAAGGAGATAGACAAGCGCACAGGCAAGACTCCCGCCATACTGGGTCTTGATGTGGGAAATCTGGGCATATCCACAATGATAGACCATCAGGCGGGCGGCGGCGACATGGTGCCGCTCTATGCGATGGACTGGTACAACAACAATAACGGCATCGTTACAATGTGCTGGCACTGGCACGCACCATCAAAGTATCTGGAAGTCAACGACCAGCCCTGGTGGAGAGGCTTCTACACCGACAGCACCAGCTTTGATCTTGGCAAAGCCATGAGCGGTGAGGACAAAGAGGGCTATGACGCCATAGTTGCCGAACTTGACAATATGGCACAACAGCTGAAACCTCTGGCTGATGCTGATGTGCCGATACTCTGGCGACCTCTGCATGAAGCGGCAGGCGACCCGAAATATCCCGGCAAGGCATGGTTCTGGTGGGGCGCATCGGGCAAGAAAGCCTACCTTGAACTCTACAAGCTGATGTACGACAAGTTCGTTAACGAGTATCAGCTCAACAACCTGATATGGGTCTGGAATGCACAGAACAAGGACTGGTATCCCGGTGACGAGTATGTTGATATAGTTGGATACGACTGCTACCCCGCCGAGAAAGACAGTTCTTCGCAGAAGGAGTATTACGAATTTCTGGCAGAATGCTCGCCTACAGGCAGCAAGATAATAGCCGAGACCGAGAACGGCTCGATGTTCGACCCCGATGCCGCTTTCAATGAAGGCACAAGATGGTCGTACTTCGCCACATGGAACGGCGAATTCACCATAAAGGACAAACAGCTGTCAGAGCAGTATACCACCTTTGATATGTGGGATAAGATATACGCAAGTGAAAGGGTGCTGACCCTCGATGAACTGCCCGACCTCAAAAGCTGGCCCATCGACCTTGACGCTTATCTTGCTGATAACAAGTAGATATTATAAAATGTGCGCGGCTGATATCATCGGCGGCGCACTTTTGTCTGCAAGGGCGGATGGTATGCCGCAGATTTATGCGAAACAGGCTTTGCAGGGTATTGCAAAGCGCAGAAAAATATGTTATAATAAATGTTGGAATTTTTTTCGCCCGAAAGGACGGGCATATCATAACATTGCAAAAGGTGATGAATTTTAATGAAGAATTACGATTACAGCGCCATTGAAAAAAAATGGCAGAAGTATTGGGAGGAGCATGAAACTTTCAAGACAGATGTCTGGGATTTCAGCAAGCCTAAGTTCTATGCGCTTGACATGTTCCCCTATCCGTCAGGCGTGGGTCTGCACGCAGGTCACCCCGAAGGCTATACCGCCAGCGATATAGTTTCCAGAATGAAGAGAATGCAGGGCTACAACGTTCTGCACCCGATGGGCTATGACTCTTTCGGTCTGCCTGCCGAACAGTATGCGGTAACAACAGGCAACCACCCCAACGGCTTCACTCAGGAGAATATCAAGACTTTCTCCAAACAGCTGAAAGAACTGGGCTTTGACTACGACTGGTCGAAGATGATAGCTACCTCCGACCCTGAGTACTACAAGTGGACACAGTGGATATTCAAACAGCTCTACCTTGACGGCTATGCAAAATACATCGACATGCCCGTAAACTGGTGCGAAGAGCTGGGCACTGTGCTTTCAAACGATGAGGTCATTGACGGCAAGTCCGAGCGCGGCGGCTACCCCGTTGTAAGAAAGAACATGAAGCAGTGGGTCATTGACCAGCCTGCTTTCGCAGAAAAACTGCTGGAGGGTCTTGACGAGATAGACTGGCCTGAGTCAACAAAATCAATGCAGCGCAACTGGATAGGCAAGTCAACAGGCGTTGAGGTGGAATTCGATATAGTGGGCGGCGGAAAGTTCTCCATCTTCACCACTTGTATCGAAACTATCTACGGCATCACTTTCATGGTGCTCGCCCCCGACGGCGCTATCACCGAGAGCCTGCTCGACAGGGTGCAGAACCGCGAGGAAGTTCAGGCTTATATCGATGAAACAAAGAAGAAAAACGATATGGACCGCACTGAACTGAACAAGACAAAGTCGGGCTGTGAGCTGAAAGGCGTTACCTGCATAAACCCCGTAAACGGAAAGGAAGTGCGCATGTTCATCGGCGACTTCGTGCTGGCAAGCTACGGCACAGGCGCGGTAATGGCTGTACCGAGCCACGACCAGCGTGACTTTGAGTACGCGGTTGACCACAATATCGACATGATACAGGTCATCGACGGCAAGGACGGTCACATCGACGTTACCGATGCCGCTATGGAAAAGACCGAGTATCTGGGCAAGGGCTATAAGCTGATAAATTCTGAGGAATTCACAGGTCTGACCGTTGAGGAGGCTAAGGAAGCCATCACCGTCAAGCTGGAGAAGATGGGCAGAGCAAAGCGCACTGTCAACTATCACTTCCGTGAGTGGATATTCGCACGCCAGAGATACTGGGGCGAACCTGTGCCTGTGGTACATACCGAGAACGGCATTCATGTACTCGATGATGAAGAACTGCCCCTTATCCTGCCCGAACTGGACGACTATAAGGGTAAGAACGGCAAAGCACCTCTTGAGAACGCGACCGAATGGAAACAGTACGACAGGAACGGCATAAAGGGCGTTCGTGAAACTTCCACAATGCCGGGCAGTGCAGGTTCAAGCTGGTATTTCCTGAGATATATCGACCCGCACAACGACAAGGAGTTCGCAAATCAGGAACTTCTGAAACACTGGATGCCTGTTGACCTCTACATCGGCGGACCCGAACACGCGGTTGGTCATCTGATGTATTCGCGTATCTGGAACAGATACCTGTACGACAAGGGTCTTGCACCTACCAAAGAGCCTTTCAAGAAGCTGGTACATCAGGGCATGATACTGGGCGAGAACGGCGTAAAGATGGGCAAGCGCTTCCCGAAGTACGTTGTGAACCCATCTGATATAATCAGAGATTTCGGCGCGGATACCCTCAGACTCTATGAGATGTTCATGGGACCTCTGGAAGTTTCAAAGCCCTGGAGCCAGAGCGGTGTTGAGGGCGCAAAGCGCTTCCTGAACAGAGTGTGGAACTTCTTCACAGAAGAAAGCAATATCACCGAAGATAACAACGGTGCGCTGACTAAGGTATACCACCAGACTGTAAAGAAAGTCACAGATGACTATGAACAGCTGGCATTCAACACAGCGATCGCACAGATGATGATATTCGTGAACGCAGTTTACAAAAACGGCAGCTGCCCGAGAGAGTATGCTGAGGGTCTTATCAAGATGCTGTCCTGCATCTCGCCGCACATCGGTGAGGAGATATGGAGCATTCTGGGTCACGATGACACCATCGCTTACGAAAGCTGGCCGACCTACGATGAAGCTGAACTGGTAGAAGACACTGTCGAGATCGCTGTACAGGTCAACGGCAAGGTAAAGGCAAAGCTGAACATCGCTAAGGACGAAGCTAAGGACAAGGTGTTGGCTGATGCAAAGGCTGAGGAGAGCATTGCAAAGCTAATTGACGGCAAAACTGTTGTCAAGGAGATATATGTTCCCAACAAGCTGGTAAACATCGTTGTAAAGTAACATCGGCAGTTTTCTTTACCACGCCGCCCGATGTCGGTTTTTGTATGCTATTGTCAAAATAGCCAAAATATGAACGAAAATATTTGCAGATAAATTTTAAAAATATTTTCAAGGCTATTGACTTTTCGGGTGAAATATAGTATAATGAATTTGTAATTTATTCGACTGTCATGTTTCCGCAGATCTTAGACAGAGAATGACGTTTTTGCGTTACAAGTTTGCACAAAGCAGACCTTCACTATCACCCTTGTGGTGTGCGGGAGCGGTTGAATGATTACCTCTGTCACAGGTGGCAAAGGGAGGGAAACATTTTGGCAGAAATCCGTGTTGGCAAGAACGAAACTCTGGATACCGCTCTTAAGCGTTTTAAGAGATCATGCGCAAGAGATGGCGTTATCGCTGAGGTTCGTAAGAGAGAACACTACGAAAAGCCTTCGGTAAAGCGCAAGAAGAAGTCCGAAGCTGCTCGTAAGCGCAAGTATTGATAAGTTGATAAAGAGAGGGTATCTTTTGATATCCTCTTTTTTATTTTGTCACGGAGATCGGTTTTTGTGTATTTCTGAATTCACCGAAAATTGATCTGCGTGTTATTTTGTATAAAAGACTTTACTTTGAGAGCATTTTATGTTATAATGAATGTGAACAATATCTAAATAAAGGCAGGTATAATATGGTCAAACGGTTTGTCTGCTCTATCATATTGTCGCTGTTTATGTGTGTCCGGTGCCGGTTGACCTGACGATGTATGCTGTATATAAATTAAGAAAAAGGAAAGTTAAAGAATGATATTTTTTTTCAAGCCCACCTACGTGTTCGACAAGGTGGTGGATATAACCCCCGAATTTCTTAGGAAAAAGCAGATAAAAGGGCTTCTGCTCGACCTTGACAACACCCTCACGACACACAACAACCCCGTTGTGCCGCAGTCAAGCCTTGACTGGATAAAGAAAATGAAGTCGGCAGGCATAAGCCTGATGATAGTTTCAAACAATCACGCACCGAGAGTCACACCGTTTGCAGAACAGCTGGGACTTGATTTCGAGTGCGAGGGCGCTAAACCGCTGACTTTCGGGTACAGCAGGGCTATAAAGCGCATGGGGCTGAAAAAACGCGAGGTCGCGGCAGTAGGCGACCAGATATTTACAGATGTGATGGGCTCAAATCTCAAAGGGATACGCTCGATATTCGTTTTCCCCATAAAGCCCGAAGAAAGCCTGCCTTTTCGCTTCAAAAGGGCTTGCGAGAAGCCTTTTCTGCCGAAGCTGAGTAAATAACGGCGAAACGCCGAAATATATAAAACGGAGGTCATTGACATGAGTGATTTTTTCAGAGAACTGATAGGAGTTAAGTGCAACATTTCTACAACTGACGGCGAGTACCGCAACTATGTGCTGAGAGATATCTCCAACGACTGGATAGTTATCGAAAAAGCCGCTGAGTCCACTTACCTCAATCTGGCGCACATCATTTCAATAAAGGTGGCGGCAGACGGCAAGGACGAAGGCTGATGCAGGCAAAGTTCGGACCTGCGGGCAGCAGTGACAGATTTTCGGCTGAATGCAAGTCGTCGTTACAGCTGCCCGGCTGGGTCAGCCGAATGGGGCTTGACCACTTTGAATATCAGTGCGGAAGAGGTGTCAGGGTCAGCGATAAGCTGGCGGCTTCACTCAGGGCAAAGGCAGAGGAACATGGCGTGACCGTTTCACTGCATGCGCCCTATTTTATTTCACTTTCAAGCACTGAGTCAGAAAAGCGCGATAAAAGCATCGACTATATCTTGCAGTCGGCAGATGCGGCAAAGCGCATGGGGGCTGAACGGATAGTGATACACAGCGGTTCATGTGCAAAAATGACCCGCGCACAAGCCCTCGAACTGGCAAAAGATACCCTAATGCGGGCTAGGAAAGCGGCTGTTGAACAGGGGCTTGGCGATATCATCTTCTGCCCCGAAACTATGGGCAAGGTAAATCAGCTGGGCGACCTGAACGAAGTGCTGGAACTCTGTGTGCTTGACGACAGCTTCCTGCCTTGTATCGACTTCGGTCACTTAAATGCAAGGAAATTTGGTTGGATAAAAGGCAAGGCGGAATACGCGCAGATACTCGATGCCATCGGCAATAAACTGGGCGAGGACAGGCTGAAAGTTTTCCATGCGCATTTTTCTAAGATAGAGTTCACTGTGCCCGGCGGTGAAAAACGCCACCTGACTTTTGCAAAGAACAACGGCTTTGGTCCCGATTTCGAGCCGCTGATGGAACTTGTGGCTGAAAAAGATCTTGCGCCAACATTCATTTGCGAGAGCGCAGGCACGCAGGACGATGATGCACTGACCATGAAGCAGTGCTACCTTAAAGCGCTGGAAAACTGACTTACATCAGGGGGTAAAAAATGAGCGAATATGAAGTTGCGCTGGAATTGGACAGCAAAAGCACAGCAAAACTGATGATGATGATGTGCGGCAGTGCCATGATAGAAAAAGGCATAAGACCGCGCGTAAGCCTTATTAAGTTCCTTGCAGGCAATGAGGAAGCCGCTAAAGAACTGTTTGACAAGACCGCATTTTCGCAGGAACTTATCGAGGTCTTGTTCGACTCGACCACGACCGAGCGCTATGATGACGAAAACAAACTCTATTTTGCGGGGCTTGAATGCCGCCGAGCGATAGGCATAATGAGAGCGAACCTGCTTTTCTTCCGCAGTTTTGCCGCACATGTTGAGATATCACCGTCATACAGTCCCCAGAACTATCACCCCGCAGTCCTGCTGGGTACTGAACTTGACCCCGATGAAGCCCGTGAGAGTTTCAACATACTTACCGAGATGTTTTCCTCTTTCTCAGCGGCGGCAGAAAAAGTCGTGCTGATAAGGTGCGATGACATGTGCGTATTATCGGGGCATGAACTGGAGATCTTCGGCAAAGACCTTCCTGCGGCGAGGTTCACCTCTCTGCGTCCGGGCATGACAGTTGCCGAAGCTGAACGCACCCTTATGAAAAAACTGATATTAAAGCGTTTCAATGTCAGGTTCAGAGATGCGGGCGTTTTGCTCTCTTTCAGTGAGGACGCACTTACCCTGCGTTCGATACGCTTTGAGAAGCCTTTTGAACTGCCTGTACTTGGTCTTGACAGAAATGCGGTAAAGCGCGAACTGGGTCTTCCCGAACGCTACAGCACCCCCAACGATTTCTACAGCACAGGCTGGTTCTACGAGAACATCATCGACAACGCCGTACTGCGCCTTGACTTTGAAGAACAGCCATCGGGCAAGTGCTGTACCGTATCTATATGCTGATAGCACACCGACTGAAAATGCGGTAAACAAAAAAATTGAGCGTTGTACAGCCACATAACAAAAAGCCGTGTCCGATGTTTCGGACACGGCTTTTATTGCGTTATAAGGGAGTCACAGCTTACTGATATACGCCGCGACTATTATCTTACCATCATGTTCGATGCGCTGCCACCTTACAAAATGACTTTTATATTCACGCATAAAATCATTATATACCACGCTGAGGTCATCATGTATCGCATTCGGGTAGATGTATTTATCAACATCGTCAGCCTCTTCGAGATACCAGCCCTCAGCGGAGGGGTCAGCCACTTCAAAATAAACATTACCTGTTCCGCGTTCAATTGCACTTTCAAGCAGTGTCAGCACATCTTCGGGACTTTCCACAACTGCCAGTTCATGGCTGATGTAGCTGTCCTCAACGCTGTCATTTGCGGGGTCGGTACTGCTGTCCCACTCATGACGCGCCTGCATCACTTCCCGCGAGGTGTTGAAATACTTGTGTTCGATTGGTCTGCCGTCCTTATCGGGAACAGGGTCGTCCCACGTTACATCAACATAATACCAGTGACCGTTTATCTGCGCCATGTTCCACGCATGGTCTTCGCCGCCGTCAGCAGCCGCTTTCATCGAGATACATGGTATCTCCAGCATATCCATGAACATCTGGAAAGTGGTGGTGTAGCCGCTGCAAATGCACTGACCGTCATACAGCGCACCGTAGGGGTCGGCAGCATGTTCACCCGCTTCACCGAAAATGCTCAGTTCGCCTTTGTCATATGTCACATTGGTGATGATGTAGTCGTGTATCGCCAGTTCCTTTTCATAGTCGGTCATATCATCGGTCACGCACTGTGCTATGACCTCTTCTGCACGTTTGAGGATATCGCGCTGCATCTCATCAAGCGCCGAACTGTCCCCTGTCAGATACGCCTGCGAGATGGGCGTGGTGTCATAAAGACTGTCGTCCTCTTCTTCGGGAACTTCCTCCGCCGCACTTGATGTGTCCTCTGTTTCACTGAGAGTTTCCTCAGGCTCGCTCTCAGCTGCAACAGAAGTATTCGTATCTGTCTTTTCACTGTTTTTCTCTTCGGGGACTTCGCTGCAGCCCGCTGCCAGAACAACAGCAGCAGCCACAGCAGCCACAGCAGCCAGTATTTTTCTTTTCATTTTGTTTCTCCTTATTCCTCACTGTCAATGCGGGGCTTTTTTATCCTACACCCTTCACCCTTGCAGCCAGCTTTGCCACATCGGTGACCGTCACCTTGCCATCGCCGTTGATGTCAGCCCTTTCGAGTCTTTCATCTTTCAGCGGCTTTATGCCCTTGACATGCGCCGCCACCATCGAGATATCAGTTACATTCACTTTGCCGTCACCGTTGACATCATACTCGCCGTTGCCGATCGGCTGCGGTTCAACAGGCTCATCGGGTTCATAAGGGATATAATTGTCGGGGTCGAAATCCGTATCGCTTATATCGGGCAGTTCTATCAGGAATGTCTGAAAATTATCGCTTGGGTGATAGGGCGTGTGGTCTGCGCTCATAGAATATTCGCCCTTTGCGAAGTATGTGTAGCCGCCCAGCATATCGTCCCATGTGCAGTCAACATAGTAGCACATGCCGTCATCGAGTCTGACAGCGTTCCACGCATGCTCGCCGCCGTCTGCTGTGCCGCTGACGAAATAGTTGTCGATATCCAGATAGTTCAGCACCGTCTGAAAAGTGCGGGCATAAGTTTCGCAGACACCGCTGCCTTTTTCGGCAGCACCCGCGATGTTGTGCGCCCACGCTTCCGCCGATGGACTGCCATACTGGTCAAAGGCATACTCAAGGTCTTTCGTCAGCACATCATGTACAGCCTTAGCCTTGTCGTAAGCCCTGCCCGATGCTTTCAAAGCAGTATTTACTATGTAGTCCTCGATGTTCGACTGTACTCTCGCCCTGTCGCTGCCATAGATATAGGCATCATCGACGATCATAAGGAACTCTTCTTCACTGCATGCCGAATGTTCGCTGACAAAGTAGAATATCGGGTTGTCATCTCTGAAAGTGTAATACACTATCGAGGCTTCAGCGGCAGTCAGCCCGCCGTTTTTCAGTACCGAATAGCAGTTGTAACCGTAGTAGCTGCCCACTGTGCGGTCGGTATCGTTCCACAGTTCAAGGGCAACATCGTACATCTTGTCGTAGAGTTTCTGCATCTCTTCACCGTTCACCATAGTGCCGAGATATTCATAACCTGCGGTGCTGGTGCAGTCCAGCACGAAGTCGCTGCTGTCCTCAGTCGCGGGAATGCCTGCCGCCAGTGCATCAAATGCGCTGCCCGCTGCGGGCGAAAGTACCATGACCAGTGCTGCTGCGGCAGCTGTGAGTTTCTTTAACATAGTATCACTCCTTTATAGTATTTATAGCGATCCGCCTTAAAATTCAGACCGGATCTTGTGAATTTAAATAGTTGGATCGCTATAGTTGCTGTTTTCTACCAGCATAGAATATAGTTCGCCTTTCGAGAAGCCTGTTGCCCTCGCTATCTCACGGCAGGCATCGGTGCCGCGCACGCCTTTTTGCACAAGCGCCTGCACCTGTGCAAATGCCTGCTCGATAGTTTCCGCCTCAGCGATATCCTCTTCTGCCGCACCCTCTATCACCAGTACGAACTCGCCTTTTGCCGCCTTGTTATCGGGGTACATCTCCAGCGCCGCCGAAAGTGTGGTGCGTATGGCTTCTTCGTGGAGTTTGGTAAGTTCGCGGCAGAGAGATATCTTCCTGTCCCCGAAATATTCCAGCATATCCCTCAGTGTCTTATGCAGTTTGTGGGGGGCTTCGTAGAATATCAGTGTTTCGCGGGCATCTTTCACCTGCGCCAGATGGTCATACCTCTGCCGCTTGTTCACCGACAGAAAACCCTCGAACCGAAATCTTGAAGTATTCAGCCCGCTTATCGCCAGCGCCGATATCACCGCAGAGGGTCCGGGCACTACCTCGACTTTTATGTTGTTCTCAGCACACAGCCTGACCAGCTTTTCACCGGGGTCTGAGATGCAGGGCATACCCGCATCGGTGACTATTGCGGCATTTTCGCCCGCTATAAGCCTTTCGATTATCTGCTCGCCTGCATGTGCGGCATTGTGTTCCTGATAGCATATCAGGGGCTTTTTCGGTCTTATCTCAAAATGGTTCAGCAGTTTCATGGTAACTCTGGTGTCCTCAGCGCAGATGAAATCCACCTTTTCAAGCGTTTCCACTGCGCGGTAGGTCATATCGCCCAGATTGCCTATCGGCGTGCCGACAACGTAAAGTATGCCCATCACACACCCTCCCTGCGAACGACTTTGCCATCTACCATCACAAGCGCGGGGCTTGACATAACTTCAAACGGACTGCCCTCAAACAGCACCATGTCAGCCAGCTTGCGCGGTTCTAACGAACCTGTGATATCATCAATGCCAACTATCTTAGCCGCCGAAGAAGTCACCGCCTTAACGCCGTCATAGAAACTCAGCCCGTTCTTGATGCAGATACCCACCGATATCGGCAGATATTCTATAGGCACTTCCGAATGGTCGGTGCATACAGCCACTTCCAGACCGTTTTCTTTCAGCACAGCCGCATTTTTCGGGGTGAGGTTAGCCATTTCGGGCTTGCACCTGTCACATATCACAGGACCCACCACACAGCTTGCTTTCTCGCCCGCCAGTTCCTCAGCTATCAGATGACCGTCAGTGCAGTGTATCAGTATGTAGTCAAGGTCGAACATGTTGGCTATGCGCACCGCAGTGAAGATATCATCTGCGCGGTGGCAGTGGAAATGTGCCTTTATCTCGCGTTTCAGCAGAGGTATCAGCGCTTCCATAGCGCTGTCATAATCGGGCATGTCGCTTTCGCTCTCAGCCTGTTCCTTATCGCGCATATAGCGCTGTGCCTTGTTGAGGTTATCCTTTATGATGCTTGCCACAGCCATTCTTGTTACAGGCGACTGTTCATGGTCCATATAGGTGAGTTTCGGGTTCTCGCCCAGCGCCATCTTCATGCCGATGCGCCCCCTGCCCATGCTGTCGATGCGTCTGCCGTCGGTCTTGACCGCCACGATAGCGCCCGCTATGGGGTTTGTAGAACCGGGAGATACTATAACAGTAGTTATGCCCGCCTGTCTTGCCAGTTCAAAGGAATAGTCCAGCGGGTTTATTCCGTCAAGTATATCCAGCTGGGGGGTGCATGGGTCAAACTCTTCGTTGAGGTCTTCACCCTCTATGCCGACACCCGCGCTTGTCAGCCCCATATGGGTATGGGCATCGATAAATCCGGGATAGAGGGTCATTCCTCTGCCGTCGATATCGTCTTTTGTTTCATTTGCGGGCGAACCCTCACCCACTGCTGTGATGATGTTCCCCTCAATGGTGACATAGCCGTTTTCGATGATGGTATCGCTGTTATCCATCGTATATATCCTGACATTTTTTATGTTCATAAAAAGTCCTCCGTCATTATTCGGTAATAGACATTATACCATATACTCACGATTTTTGCAAGCAAAAACGGCGGGAAAAATATTCCCGCCGTCTGACATTTTCGCATCAGCCTATTACCGAATACTCGAAATTCTCCCATTTAAGGGTCATACCCTCGTCTGTTTCGTCAGGCAGAAGCGCCATAGCCACGAGGATATCCTCACCTGTTTCGGTATTGGTGAGGTGGGCATAGTCGCCGTCGATACGTGCGACCTTATATATTATCGGTGTCATATCTGAACATTCCTTTACTATCTTTATCAGCCGCGCTTTGCGACCAGCTTTTCTTCCAGCTTTTTCAGCGCTTCAGCCCTGTGGGATACTGCGTTTTTCTCCTCAGCGGGTATCTGCGCAAAACTTCTGCCCTTGTACATGAAAACGGGGTCATAGCCGAAACCGTTCTCACCGACGGGCTTTCTGCCTATCTCGCCGTAAACTCTGCCCTCGACGCATATCTCACTGCCGTCGGTATCGATGAAATGTATGGTGCAGACAAAGTGCGCTCCCCTTTTGTCATCGGGCACATCTTCCAGATTTTTCAGCAGATACTCGCATCTCTCGGCATCGTCATCGATGCCGCCGTACCTTGCCGAATACACGCCGGGCGCACCGTCCAGCGCATCTACCGCAAGACCGCTGTCATCAGCCAGCACCGCACAGCCCAGTTCGGCATGAGCCGCCCTTGCTTTAAGTGCCGAATTTTCGGCAAAAGTCGTGCCTGTTTCCTCGACTTCCAGCTTAAGACCCGCTTCCGACTGCGACACGACTTCGTAGCCGTGTTTTTCAAGAAGCTGTTTGTACTCCCTTATCTTGCCTTTATTATTGCTTGCTATCACAAGTTTCATAAGTCCACCTCATCACTCAAACAGCGCATCGACGAAATCCCTTGCGATGAACGGCTGTATATCGTCTATCTTCTCACCGACTGTCACCAGCTTGACAGGTATTTTCAGGTCATCGCAGATGGTTATTACGATACCGCCCTTAGCAGTGCCGTCCAGCTTTGTGAGTATTATGCCTGTGATATTTGCCGCCTCATTGAACTGCTGTGCCTGATTTACCGCATTCTGTCCTGTGGTTGCATCAAGTGCCAGCAGTACTTCCAGCGCACAGCCCTCAGCTTGCTGGTGGACTATCCTCGATATTTTTTCCAGTTCGTTCATAAGGTTCTTCTTGTTGTGGAGTCTGCCCGCAGTGTCGCAGATGACGACATCAGCCTGTCTTGCCTTAGCCGCTGTCAGCGCATCGAACACAACAGCCGCAGGGTCAGAACCCTCCTTATGCTTTATCAGTTCAACGCCTGCCCTGTCAGTCCAGACTTCCAGCTGGTCTATCGCCGCCGCCCTGAAAGTATCAGCCGCCGCCACGATAACGCGCTTGCCCTCATTTTTCAGCTGATTAGCCAGTTTGCCGATGGTAGTGGTCTTGCCAACACCGTTGACACCTATCACCAGTATGACCGATGGAGTGGTAGACAAATCAAGCGGCTGTTCCTCGCCCAGCATTTCAGCTATGACATCTTTCAGCACATCCTTTATCGCGGTCGGGTCGGTTATGCCTTTCTGCTTGACATAGTCGCGCACCTTATCGCATATCTTCACCGAAGTATTCACGCCGATATCCGACAATATCAGAGTTTCCTCCAGTTCTTCAAACAGATCCTCATCAATTTTGGTAAACGCATGCAGCAGTCTTTCGATCCTGCCCATCATTGATTCCTTAGTCTTTCTCAGACCATTTTTCAGCTTTTCAAAAAATCCCATATTTAACTCCTATCTTAAATGGGGGCGAAGCCCCCATACCCCCGCGCTCCGCCGCGCCGAGAGGGGTATCGCTTCGTTCCCAAAATGCCCCTACGGGTCATTTTGCTCACTCTCGCGATAACGCGGCGCGGGTCGCTCTTTGGCATGTATAAAGGCTTTGTTCTGCCCGCATATTATGTTTGTATTTTTCGGGCTTACTCGCCCCATACCTCCACGCAAGCCTTTTTGCGCTTTAGGCTTGACGCTTCGTTCGTGCGCGACTGTGTCGGCGTTGTTCACCTCTCGCGATAACGGGGCGCGGGTCGCTCTTTGGCATGTTTAAAGGCTTTGTTCTGCCCGCATATTATGTTTTAACATTTTTGGGGAAATTTCCCACGATTTCGGAAACGCATTCCCAATTTCAAAACAGAGAACTCCCGCCCATGTCAATAATTATGAATTATGAATTACAAAACCGTCTGTCCCGTATCCATTTTAAGCAGTTTGGAGATGCCTTTTTCCTGCATCGTCACACCGTACAGCACATCGGCTTCCTCCATCGTGCCGCGACGGTGGGTTATGGTTATGAACTGAGTCTTGTCAGTCAGCCTGTGAAGGTACTGCGCGTACCGTGTTACATTCACATCGTCCAGCGCCGCCTCTATCTCGTCCAGCAGGCAGAACGGTGCAGGCGAAAATCTGAATATCGCGAAGTATATCGCTATCGCCGCCATAGCCTGTTCGCCGCCCGAAAGCGACATCAGGCTGGTAATGACCTTGCCCGGAGGCTGTACGCTTATCTCGATGCCGCATTCAAGCACATTTTCGGGGTCGGTCAGTATCAGTTCGCCGCTTCCGCCGCCGAAAAGTTCCTTGAAAATGCTTTTGAAATTACGGTTTATCTCGTCAAAACTCTGCATGAACACCGATTTCATCTTCTCGGTCAGCTCTTCTATCAGCCTGCAAAGTTCTTCCTTTGAAACGTTGACATCGTTCAGCTGTGCCGCCAGAAAATCGTATCTTTCCCTGACTTCGGCATACTCTTCTATCGCGCCCAGATTTACACTGCCCAGCGACTTTATCTTGTTTTTCAGTTCGGTCAGCCTGCGCTCGGCTTCTGCCATGTCTTCAACAGGCTGAGCCTTTTCTGCGGCGGTCGAGCGGGTCAGTTCGTACTCGTCCCACAGTTTGTTTACCAGCTTGTCAAAATCCGCTGATATAGCGTTTTTGCGCTCTTCTCCGCGACTCAGCTGTGTAGCGAGGTTTTCCTTTTCATCCAGCTTGTTCTTCTGCGATGCCCTGAGTTTTTCGGCGCTGTCGCTGTATCCACGCTGTTTGCGGCGCTCTTCTTCCAGCTGAGTTTTAAGGCTCTCAGCCTCAGTGCCGCTGTTTGCTATCTTCTGCCTGATGAACTCGATATCAGCCCGCTTGCCTTTTATCTTTTCCTTTTCGTTTTCAATATCGAGAGTCAGCTTGCCGCTGTCGCTGTCACGGTCGGTGATGGTCTTTTCAAGCTGTGCGATGGAATCCTTGCAGCTTTCGATATCCTTTGCCGTTTCCGCACCCTTTATCCTCAGTTCGGAAAGTTCTGCGCTTATCTCGCCGCGCCGTGTTTTCAGCCTTTCCTGCTCGCTTTGCGAAGTCGTCAGTTCAGCTTCCTTTTCGAGTATCTTCTTATCGACCTCAGCTTCGTCTTTAAGCGTCTTGTCGAGGTCTGCATCAGCCTGCGCCGCTTTTTCACGCAGTTCATTTTCGCGTGAGGTACTGTCTGCCAGCGTTTTTTCGCAGGCTTCTTTCAGCCCGCTTACGCGCTTTATCTCCATCTCGATGCGCAGGCAGTCAGCGTTAAGGGTGTTTATGCTCTCTTTCACGCCCTCAATATCAGCAGACAGCTTGTTGGCTTCGTTTGAGAGCCTTTCTTTTTCGCCCGCCGCTTCTGCGCGGTCAGTTTCCAGCTTGACGCGCTTTTCTTCCAGGTCGTTTATCTCGTTTTTTCGGGTGAGTATGCCTGTGCTTTTCGACACACTGCCGCCCGTATACGAACCGCCCGCGTTGACCACCTGACCGTCCAGCGTGACTATCCTGAACTTATAGCCGTAATTACGCGCTATCCGCGATGCGGCATCTATGTCCTCTGCTATACATATCCTGCCCAGCAGATTTCGCACTATGCCCTCATACTTCTTATCATATGTGACTATATCACAGCCCAGCGCCACAAAGCCGTCCTCGTTTTCAAGGCGGTCATTTTCCAGCCTTGTGCCCTTTACCGAAGTTATTGGCAGGAATGTCGCTCTGCCCGCCTTGCCCTCTTTCAGCAGGCGAATGCCCCTCTTGGCAGAATCTTCATTCTCAACCACGATGTTCTGCAAAGCGCCGCCCAGCGCAGTTTCGACCGCCACCGAGTATTCCTTTTCAACGCCCACAAGCTGTGCCACCGTACCGCAAACGCCGCTTATGCGCCCCTGCCGCGTGGCATTCATTATGTGCTTTACCGAGTAGCCGAAGCCCTCCATCGAGCGCTCCAGGTCTTTTAGGATATTGAGTCTGCTGACCGTTTCAGTCAGCGCACTTTCAGCCTTTGCGAACCTGTCCACCGCACTGTCCAGCTTTTCGCGGCGCTTTTCCAGCAGTTTTGTCATGCCGCCCAGCACGTTCTCCTTTTCGCCCAGCGAGTCCTTTTTGCGAGTCTGCTCTTTGGTCAGCTTTTCAAGTTCTTTATCGGCATTCTCCTTGTTTTTTTCGGTATCTTTCCTGTCATCAGCTAAGTTTTCAAGCTGTTCGGAAGTTTCCTGCAAGGTATTTTTCAGGCTTTCCGCCGTGAAACTCAGCCTTGATTTTTCAAGATAAGCGGCGCTTATCTCGGCATTTACAGCCCCCACCGCCTTATCCGATCTATCGGCTTCGTCCAGCAGGTCATTGAACTCTTTCTCCTTGTCAGCCACAGCTTTTGCAGACTCGACCTGCTTTTTGCCCAGTTCTTCCAGCTCGTCCTTACGCTTTTTCAGCTCAGATTCAAGAAAACATTTATCAGCCTTTGAGTTTTCTATCTGCTCTTCCAGCTTGTGAATATTTTCCTCAATGTGCGCTATGTCGTTCTCACAGACGGCTATCTCAGCTTCACCGCCGCGGCTCGCCATCTCAGCATCATGTATCTTTGCGCTGATATCATCGGCGTTTGCCGCGCACTGAGCACTCTGCCGCAGGTCTTCCTCTATCTGCTTTTCGGCATCGGAAAGTTCATCACTAAGTGCCGAGTACTGCTCGTTCAGCAGTTTTATGCGCTCTTCCGTTTCAGCCAGTTTTGCGCGGTTCTGCTCCAGCTTTGTCACCCACACCGAAACTTCCAGCGCTGTTTTTTCATCGTCCAGCACCTTGAACTTTTTTGCCTTTTCGCACTGCTTTTCCAGAGGACCTATACGCCCCTCCAGTTCGGCAAGAATATCTGTCAGCCTTGCGATGTTGTCCTCAGCCTCCACCAGTCTGCGCTCAGCCTCCTGCTTTTTATAGCGGAACTTTGCCACGCCTGCGGCTTCCTCGAAAATATCGCGCCTGTCACTGCCCTTGCCGTTTACTATATCGGCTATGCGCCCCTGTCCGACTATCGAATAGCCGTCCTTGCCAAGACCCGTATCCATGAACAGTTCGTTGACATCTTTCAGCCTGACGGGACTGCCGTTTATCAGATACTCGCTGTCGCCGTTTTTGTAGAGTTTTCTCGATACCGACACCACCTCGTCATCAATGTCGAGCGCTCTGTCCTCGTTGTCGATTATGAGTGTTACCTGCGCAAAAGGCGACTCTTTCCTCGTTTCGCACCCGTGAAAAATAACGCCCGACATCTTCTCACCACGCAGTGCCTTTGACGACTGTTCGCCCATTACCCAGCGCATGGCATCGGATATATTGCTTTTTCCCGAACCGTTAGGTCCCACGACGGCGGTTATGCCCTTGCCGAAACTAAGCACCGTCTTATCGGGAAATGATTTGAACCCCTGCAGTTCAAGTCCGCGCAGATACATTATTCTTCACCGCCTTTCGTAATTACTTTATTATCTCTAATACTATGCCCGCCGCCATAAACAGCACAGCTATCCCCGCAAGCACGCTGAATGTCCACCATGTCAGCACAGCATCTTTTGTCTGCTGTTCGTCCAGTGCGAAAACACTGCTGTCGGTCTTTCCGACGATGACATATTTTTCATCGCCGCGCCTGAGTTCGCCAAACCCAACTGCGCAGACCGTACTGCCCGTTATCTTGCTTCCGCCGACTGTATACACTGCCCGCGCCATATAACTTCTGGTGCCTGCGGTTCTTGTAAATGTTATCCTTGTTTTGACCTTTTCGGTATTGCCTGCCTTTACATCACGCCGAAGCGCCCGCGCTTTTTTCAACATAACGATGTTCCGCACCAGCAGAGAGATCAGCAAAGTTTCAGCAATTATCGACTTTATCATATATTCATACATCAGAACCACCGCTCGTGCATCTTGTGCATGAAGTCTTTCGTAACGGGATAGCCGCTCGCATCGCCTATCACGCTGTCAACGCCGCAGTAGGGACAGACTGCTGTGCCGCAGCCCTCGTTTATCATGTTGCTTATCTCGGCGGGGGCGAAAATTCTTCCGCAGTAAAAGCACCCGCAGGACTTGCTTCGCTTTAACTGCTTTATGTTACGAACAGCATAGTCGTGTGCCGCTTCTTCATCGCTCAGCAGTTTTGCTTCATACAGACCGATATCCTCTTTTTCGATGATCTTCACCTTAAAGCCGAGTTCTTCAAAACCGCGCAGATTGGCACGTTTCTGCCCGACAGCCTTGCTGATACAGCCTTTTTTCACGGCAAAGACAAGTTTTTTATTTTCGGGGGATCTGCCCTCTTTTACAGCCTTGTCCAGTTCGCTCTCCATGCGAAGTCTGTACAGTTCGCCCTCGCAGAGTTCCCTGAAAGCGGGGTGGTAAAAGCCGCCGACCATATCCTGCTCGACTATCTCGCTGGCGTGCAAGCCGCATTTTATCACCCTTATACCCGCCGCCGTGAATTCCCCCAGCGCCCGCGTCGAGAGCGAAAGCACCTCATCGAATGACATGGGCTTATACTCGCCGCTTGCAAGCAGTTTTGCGAGCCTTGTGTTTTTCAGTATGACAACGGGGTAGATGCGCACCGTATCGGGGCGTATCGCCATTATCTCGTTAAAAGTTTCGTCTTCCTGCTGATGACCGCTTTTGTAAAGTCCCACCATCATTTGCAGACCAAGCTCAAAGCCGTACTCGCGTATCAGTCGGCTCGCCTGCCTTACATCTTCGGCAGAATGCCCGCGCTCGTTGGCTTCCAGCACCTCGTCCGACATGGACTGCGCACCAAGTTCGATGGCTGTAACGCCATAGCTTTTCAGGATATCCAGTATCTCGGCGTTTATGTAGTCGGGTCTGGTGGAGATGCGTATGCCCTTGAAACGCCCGCCGCCCACGAATTTTTTCGCGGCTGTCAGCAGTTCCAGCATATAATTGCGTGGTATTGCGGTAAAACTGCCGCCAAAGAAAGCTATCTCGGTATCTGAAATATCGTCCACCTGACTGAGTGCCTGCATGCAGGCTTTCTCCACATCGTCTTTATGGGGGAGTTTCTGCTTGCCTGTTATGGCGTTCTGGTCACAGAAAGCGCATTTGTGCGGGCACCCCACATGGGGCACGAAAATGGAGATGTTACTGTGCATTTGATCTTTCCCCTTATAAAACTTCTTCTGCGCCAATAATGACTAACAGGCTTTGTCTGCCCGTTAAAGTGAGCCGTTCTGACAAAGTGAGCAAGCTGTTCTCTTGAAGGGACTGCCTCCCCGCCCGCCCACCCGCAGGACTTTGCACCTTGAACTGTATATCTCAGACTTTTATGCCCATAAGGTCAAGGGCTTCTTTAGCGGCGTTCTGCTCGGCGCTCTTTTTAGACCTGCCTACGCCCTCACCGATGACATTGCTGTTGAGTTTCACCTGTACGGTAAACCGCTTGTCATGGTCGGGACCTTCCTCGCCCTTGAGAAAATACTCTATCTTCTCTTCGGGATTGCGCTGTATGACTTCCTGCAATACCGTCTTGTAGTCGTGGAAAGTTTCGGTGTGCGCAGGATTTATGTCCTTCGGCAGGAAGCCCATTATATGCTTTCTTGCCGCTTCCAGACCGCCGTCAAGGTATATCGCCGCTATGACGGCTTCCATCGCATCGGATACTATCGAAGCCCTCTCACGGCCGCCTGTCAGTTCTTCGCCCTTGCCGAGAAATATGTACTTGCCCAGTTCAAACTTGTGCGAAAATTCAAACAGCGCTTTTTCACACACCAGCGATGCCCTCAGCTTTGTCAGTTCGCCCTCAGGCAGATGCTTGAAATGCTCGAAAATATAGTCGGATACCACTATCGAAAGCACCGAGTCGCCCAGAAATTCAAGCCTTTCGTTGCTGTGGCGCTGTTTTTTGTTCTCGTTTGCAAAACTCGAATGCGACAGCGCTTCGTAAAGCAGTCTGTCATTCCTGAAGCTGTAGCCTATCCGCTTCTGGAATTCCGCCAGATTTTTCTCCTCGTCCATCAGCCGTTCTCCTTTTTCATCTGTTCAAGTGCGGCAGTTATGGTGTCGATAACGCCTGTTTCGGTGAACTGCTTTGCCTGCCTTACCGCATTGTAGAAAGCCTTAGCATCAGAACTGCCGTGTGCCTTGATGACAGGCTTTGCAGTACCCAGCAGAGGTGCGCCGCCGTACTCGGAATAATCCACTTTTTTCTTGAAATTGTTGATATCTTTCATCACCATCACAGCCGCCAGCTTTGACTTGGTACTGCTTTTGAAGATGCTTTTCAGTTCGCCTGAAAAGAACTTGCCCATGCCCTCGTACAGTTTCAGCATAAGATTTCCGCAGAAACCGTCTGCCACACAAACATCGCAGTCGCCCAGCGGAAGCTGTCTTGCTTCGATATTGCCCACAAAGTTGACAGGTGCGGTCTTTAACTGCTTGTAAGTTTCCAGTTCAAGTTCTCTGCCCTTTGACTCCTCAGCGCCGATGTTTGCCAGCGCGACTCTCGGCTTGTCAACGTTCAGTATCTTGTTCATGTAAGCACTGCCCATTATACCGAACTGCACCAGCATTTCGGGTCGGCAGTCGGCATTAGCGCCGCTGTCAAGCAGCATTGTAGGCTTGCCCGCAGTAGGCAGGACTGTTGCCAGCGCAGGTCTTTTTATGCCCTTTATCCTCTTGACGATGAATGTAGCGCCGACCACCAGCGCACCTGTAGAACCTGCCGACACGAAAGCATCTCCCTCGCCGTCTGCAAGCATCTGCATACCGACAGCCATCGAGCAGTCTTTTTTGCCCTTGATGACTTCGGTTGGCTCTTCACATATCTCTATTACAGTATCGGCGTGCTTTATTTTCAGCGCTGAGATATCAAGGCTGTTCTTCTTAGCACAATCCTTTATTTTCTTCTCATCACCGACCAGCGTTATATCAACGCCGAAATCTCTCTGCGCATCAACTGCGCCTTTTATTACTTCCAGCGGAGCATTATCCCCGCCAAATGCGTCCATTACAATATTCATTTCAAACTCCTATCCTAAATGGGGGCTGACCACGTTCATGCACTGTGATCTAAAACACTTTCTTCCAAAAACGCGGCGAACTTTCGCCCATGTCAATAATTATGAATTGTGAATTATGAATTATGAATTATGAATTAAAATTCTATCATATCTTTAAAGGCATCGGTTATCTCGATGTCTGTGGTGTCTTCGTAACTGCTGACAAGTATCAGTGTTCTGTCGCTTTCTATGCTTATAAGGATACCATCTGCGCTGTAGAGATAAGTATGATCTTTCTCACCATCGCTGAATATCTCTTCTATAGTGCCGTCGGAATAGCTGTCAGACGACACAAATTCCATATCCTGCGGTCTGCCCATCAGCAGTTCAGCGAACATCGTTTTGTCGGACTCGCCCATATCCTGCACATAGCTGTATTTTTCAGCACCGTCTTCGCGCGAGTACAGCTTGCCCTCGTATACAAGAAGTTCTTTCTCGACACCGCCTTCAGCCGTGACAGTTGACATGTGTACTATCTCGCCGTTTCCTCCGCCGTAAGTACTTTCGACCTCTTTCATGCCCTCATCGCCGTCAGTCACATACTGCACAAAGTCCAAGCCGAATTCAAGGTTGCTCAGACTGCCTGCGAATGCTTCTGTCAGACTGCCCTCATATGCTGTCGCAAGTTCAGGCTCTTCCTCTTTTGGGGCTTCTGTTTCGGAAGATACGTTTTCTTCCGCTTTGCTCTCATTATCATCTTCCGCCGCCGACTCTGTTTTCTCTGCCGCAGATGTGACTTTTGTTACCGCGCCGCCCGCAACAGGTCCTTCCTCGATGCTGCTGTTGTTTTTTTCGCCGCAAGCCGCCAGACAGACGCACATTGCTGCCGCCAGCATGACTGTAACTATTTTCTTTTCCATTATTGCTGTCCTTTCTCTATCTCTGATTTGAGCGCATCGGGCAGTGTGACCTCACCGATGCCCTCGACATATTCCATGACTTCGTAGTGTATCCCGTTCGCTTCGTAGCTTTTCAGCTGACCGCCCTCACCGTAGGTGAACAAATACTCCATGCTCTCGGAATTTCCGTATATCCGCTCGGTATCACCGTCAGCGCCGCCGAATTTATCAGCATCGTCCACAAAAAGGCAGTGGAAAACGCTCTCTCTCACATGTTCGTTAAAATATTCGTCCTTGCCGATACAAACGGGCTTATCACTGCCCTCGCTGATAACAGACCATATATTTCCGCCGACAATGTACATCTCGGCGGTCAGCTTGCCCTCAGAATCCTTGTAGGCATCGAGCATCACATCGCCGCAGACCTCGATCTCTTCGATGACCTCATTGCCGCCCGACTGCTGTGAGCGCAGTTTCATCGAAAAATCGTGCTTGTCTATCCTTGCAAGGAATGCCGCAGTCTGACTGCCCGCATAGCCGCCGTCATCGTCAGGCTGAACTTGTGTCTGCACCTCAGCCGTCTGACTTTCAGCCGTCACTTCACTGCTGTCTGTCACCTCAACGCTCAGCGAACAGCCTGTCAGCACAATGCAGAATGCCAGCACTGCTATTGTCTTAGATCTCATATTTTTCTCCTGTTCAGCGGAAACCGCCGCGTTTTTGTCTGATGATGTACATTGCCGCACTGACTGTCATACCTATCAGCGAAAGCAGTACACACCACTTTATGCAGGTCGGCACTGTAACATGCAGCACTGTGCCGTTCTCCCAGAAAAACTTCTTTTTCAGTTCAAACAGCACATACGCGCCGTACCATGCAAAAGCAAGCACCGCACCTGTTATGCAGTGTGCCATGAAGTTCTTGAAAATGGCAAGGGGTTCGTCCTTTATGCTGAAACTGATGTATTCTATCAGCACCGCCGCCCTTACGCCCAGCCATATCCACATTGTACTCTCGTCCCTGACGATACTGACAGTCAGCATTATCAGCACTGCCAACCTGAAGAACGAGCGCAGGAATTCTATCTTGAAGTCTTCTCTGCTCATAACATATCCTCGACTGTTATTGTCAGTTCGCCGCCGTATATGCCGACAGGTGCGGGGCTTTCAAAATTGTATATGCTCGGAAAATCGCTGTTGTCGAAAAAATAAACGAGTATTTTCTTATTGACAGGGTCAACTATCCAGTATTCCCTGACCCCATGTGACTGATATAATGCCAGCTTGTCAACAAGATCGTCTTTTCTGTTGGTGGAGAGTATCTCTATCACCATATCAGGCACACCGTTAACTCTCTTTTCACCGACCTTCTTTGGGTCACATACCACAAAAACATCGGGCTGTACCACGTTGCTGTCATCAAGCACCACATCAAGGGGAGATATAAACACCTCACATCTGCCGCCTTTTTTTCTGATATATCCATCTATTACTGCACTGATGCGCAGTGCTAACCTCTGATGAACAGCTGTGGGAGAGGCAAAGTCTATCACTACTCCCCCGCGAAGTTCGATATGATCGTCAGTTTCGGGAACTTTCTCAAAAAATTCCTTTGCTGTCATCTTTTCACCTTTGGGCATCGGCATAACTCAGACCTCCTCAATTTCGGCTATCAGCTTATCAAGATCTGCAAGACCGCGTTCTGCCAGCAGTTTGTATTTCAGCTTCTTATCCTTGACCCGCTCGCCCCATTCGGGCAGTATGCCCATATTACAGCCCATCGGCTGGAAATTCTCTGTATCGGGCGAACTGATATACTTGCTGAGCGCACCCAGCATGGTAGTCGCGGGCAGGCTTACGGGCGCAAGACCGCGCATCTGCCTTGCAAGGCTGAGTCCCGCGAAGATGCCGCTCGCCGCACTTTCGATGTAGCCTTCAACGCCTGTCATCTGCCCTGCGAAGTAAAGTTCGGGGCGCTGACGCATGTTGAACTGCTCATTCAGCAGTTTGGGCGAATTTATGAAAGTGTTGCGGTGCATCACGCCGTAGCGCATGAACTCTGCATTTTCAAGTCCGGGTATCATCGAAAATACCCGCTTCTGCTCACCGAATTTCAGATTAGTCTGAAATCCCACCAGATTGTACATACTGCCCGCCGTATTCTCAGCCCTCAGCTGTACCACAGCCCACGGGCGCTTACCTGTTCGGGGGTCGGTCAGACCCACAGGTTTCAGCGGGCCGAACCTCAGCGTATCCTCGCCGCGCTTTGCCAGCACTTCAACGGGCATACAGCCCTCGTAGACCTTGAAGCCGTCCTTTGCGAAATGCTCTTTATCATGCTCTTTAAGAGGTGCGCTCTCGGCTGATACCAGCGCGTTGTAGAACGCTTCGTACTCCTCCTTGTTCATCGGGCAGTTGATGTAATCGGCATCGCCCCTGCCGTAGCGCGATGCGAAAAACGCCTTTTCCATATCAAGGCTCTCAAAGGTGACTATCGGCGCGGCGGCATCGTGAAAATACAGGTATTCGCCGCATATCCCGCCGATGCTCTCCGCAAGGCTGTCAGAAGTCAGCGGACCTGTCGCGATGACAGCATAGCCGTCGGGCACTTCCGTCACCTCGTCCTCGATGACGTTTATCAGCTTGTTCTGACGTATCCGCTCGGTCACGGCATCGGAAAATTTCTCCCTGTCCACCGCCAGCGCACCGCCCGCCGAAACTCTCGCCAATTCTGCGCACTCCATCGTCACCGAACCCAGTCTGCGCATCTCCTCTTTCAGCATTCCTGCCGCCGACTCTATCCTGTCGGCTTTCAGCGAATTTGAGCAGACCAGTTCTGCAAATCCCTTATATTTGTGTGCGGGGGTGAACTTCTTCGGTTTCATTTCGTAAAGTTCGACCTCTATACCCGCATTCGCCAGCTGAACAGCGGCTTCACAGCCCGCCAGCCCCGCACCTATAACTTTTGCTTTTTCCATATTTATATTTCCTCAGGGCATCATGCCCTGCTCTGAGTATCCGTATATCTTACAAGATCGCGGTCACGCCGTCACTCTGCATTATCAGTGCCTTCGGTGTTCTCACCCGAAAGGTTCCGCTGATAGCCGCAGTCGGGCTTATGGCAGATAAGAATGCCGTTCTTGCCGCCTTTCTGGAAGAGCGTACTGCCGCATCTGGGGCATTTTTCCTCTGTGGGTATGTCCCATGTCATGAAACTGCATTCTGGATTGTTCTCACAGCCGTAGTACTTCTTGCCCTTTTTGGACTTTTTCAGCAGTACCCTTTTGCCGCAGAACGGACAGTCGCCGCCTGTTTCCATCACTATGCGCTTGGTGTTCTTGCAGTCAGGGAAGCCCGAACATGCCATGAACTTACCGAAACGCCCTATCTTTATTACCATCGGCTTGCCGCAAAGTTCGCATATTTCGTCTGTGGCTTCATCGGGGACTTTGACGCGCTTGCCCTCCATCTCCTTTTCAGCTTCAGTCAGTTCTTTATCGAACTCCTTGTAGAACTTCTGCAAGGTCTTGACCCAGCCCGTCTTGCCGCTTTCAACGTCATCAAGGCTTTTTTCCATGTTCGCTGTGAACTTCACATCGACTATCTTATCGAAATGCTCACTCATCAGTTCATTTGTGACCTCACCCAGACTGGTAGGTTTGAGTTGTTTGCCGTCACGTTCAACATAGTTTCGGTTGATTATGGTGGTGACGGTGGTAACATAAGTCGAAGGTCTGCCGATGCCTGTTTCTTCAAACGCTTTTACCAGCGTAGCTTCGGTATATCTCGGGGGCGGCTGGGTGAAATGCTGGTTGCCCAGTATCTCCTTAGGGTCGAGCTTATCGCCCTTTACCAGCGGCGGAAGAACGTTCTTCTTCTCCTCTTCCTCGTCCTTTGACTCTTCATACAGCACCGTGAAGCCATCAAACTTGACCGAATAGCCTGTTGCCTTGAACATAACGCCCTTAGCTTCTATATCCACCGACATCGTATCCAGCGTACAGCCTGCCATCTGCGATGCTATGAACCTTTCCCATATCAGCTTATACAGCTTATACTGGTCATTGGTCACGCCGCTCGCCTTTACAAGGTCGGGCGTTATGGCGGGATTTGTGGGTCTTATGGCTTCGTGAGCGTCCTGCGCACTGCCTTTTGTCTTGTAGACTCTCGGCTTGTCGGGCACATAGTTCTCGCCGTACTTCTCCTTGATGAAATCGTAAGCCGCCGCCCTCGCTTCATCGGATATACGCAGGCTGTCGGTTCTCATGTAAGTGATAAGACCTGTAGCGCCCATACCGTTGACCTCAAGACCTTCATAAAGTTCCTGAGCGGCTTTCATCGTTCTTCTGCCCTGAAAGCCCAGTCTTCTCGATGCTTCCTGCTGTAGGGTCGATGTAGTGAAAGGTGCGGCAGGATTTTTCTTGCGCACGCTCTTCTTCACGTTGCTTACAACGAATTCAGCACCCTCCAGCCTTGAAAGTACCGCATCAGCATCAGCCTTGCATTTAAGTTCGGGCTTTGCGCCGTCAACGGTATCTACCTTAGCCGCAAACGGCTTCTTGCTTGACTTTGCGGTGAACTGCGCATCTATCGACCAGTATTCCTGCGATACGAAAGCCCTTATCTCGTTCTCTCTGTCGCATATCATCTTCACAGCCACCGACTGCACGCGCCCTGCACTCAGTCCGCGCCTTATCTTTCTCCACAGGAAAGGTGACAGCTTGTAGCCCACTATCCTGTCCAGTATGCGCCTTGCCTGCTGTGCATTCACAAGGTCCATATCTATCGTGCGGGGACTGCTCATTCCCGCATCTATACCGCTCTTGGTTATCTCATTGAAAGTCACGCGGTTTTTGTCGTTCATATCAAGCCCCAGCAGTTGTGCCAGATGCCAGCTTATGGCTTCTCCCTCGCGGTCGGGGTCGCCTGCGAGATAGACATGGTCGCTGGCTTTAGCCTTTTTCTTTATCTCTTTGATAAGGCTCTCCTTATCCTTTATGTTTATATACTGCGGCTCAAAATCATTCTCTATATCAACGCCCAGCTTGGATTTCGGCAGATCTCTCAGGTGACCCATCGATGCTACCACCTCATAATCTCCGCTGAGATATCTTTTCACAGTTTTCGCCTTGTGGGGCGACTCTACAATTACCAGATCAGACAAATCATTCTCTCCGTTTCTTACCCAATGGTATTGATTTCTGTATTTTATACCCGCACTATCGGGTCATATATCATGTTCTTACGCACTGTCACGACACGACATATCTTCTGCCGGGCAGTGACTTCACCATGCCGTCTATCTCCAGCGATGTCAGTGCCGCCATGACTTCTGCCATGCCCATGCCGCACTTTGCAGCCAGTTCGTCAACATGCAGTTCGCCGTGTTCGTTCAGTTCAGCGAATATCCTGCCCTCACTGCTGTCGGCATCAATGGCGGGAGTTTTCTTGGCAGGAGATCTTTTCGCCGCACCCTTATCGCCCGCACCGTCAGCCGCGCTGTGACTTTTCACATTGCCCAGTGCATGACTGCCCTCAGCTATCACGCCGTTATCAGCCATCACCCGAACCGCATCGCCGCCATCGAAAAGCGGCATACAGCCGTTTCTCAGCAAGTCACGCTGACCGAAATACTCTTTCGCATACAGCAGATGCGGCGGGACTGCCAGCACAGGTCTGCCCAGCTTTTCAGCCTGTTTCGCGTTATCGAGCCCCTTGCTGTCAGCGGCAGCCTGCGTGAATATCACCGCGCCGCTGAGCGCCACCGCCAGTCGGTTGCGCCGCCTGAAATCGGGTCTTGCCTTGCTGTCGGGCGGTCTTACGCTCACAAGCAGACCGCTCTTCGCCACCCTTTCCGCCAGACTGCGGTCTTTCGGGTAACTGCCGTTCAGTGCGGCAGGCACTACGGATATCAATTTTCCGCCGTTATCGAGCACCGCCTCCGCCGTCAGCGCATCTGCGCCCTCAGCCAGCCCGCATGATACAGCGAAACCTCTCAGCACCAGTTCACGGCACAGCACGCTGATAAGCGATGCGGTGTACCTTGTGGGCTGACGAGTGCCTACCATATGTACCGCTGTCATGCTGTTCATAAGGCTGACATTGCCCATGCAGAACAGCACCGCAGGCGCATCGTCCAGCGTTCTCAGACTTTCGGGATAGTCCTCATCATCTATGCAGACCACCCGCTGACCCATCTCTTCGGCGCGGCATATCATCGCCCGCACCTCATCGGGACTCAGACCCTTTCCGTTATCAAGTTCTCTATCAAAGACCTCCGCAGGGTCGCCGTCCTTGCCGATATGCTCCCATATCTCCCCGCCGAAAGTCTGCTGTAACCAAAGCCAGCCGACCGTTTTATCCAAGTCAGTCACCCCGCCTTGTCATTTCCCAGAGGAATATTGTCGCCGCCGTTGCCGCATTCAGCGAGTCGATATGTCCGTACATCTTTATCGTCACCATGTCACTGCACATTTCCACATGTTCCTGTGACAGACCTCTTCCCTCGTTGCCGATGACCACCGCGCAGCCGCCGCCGAAGTCGAACTGTTTTATCTCAGTTCCCCCGTCAATAACAGCCGCCGCAGTGCGTATGCCCTTTTTGCCGAGCATTTCCGTAACCGCCTCGAAGTCCTTTTCTACGAATATATCCACTCTCGGCATGCTGCCCACCGCCGAGCGAACCGTCTTCGGGTTATAGAGGTCAACGCAGTTGCCTGACAGCACCACGCCGTCAAGCCCCACCGCATCAGCTGTACGTATCATAGTCCCCAGATTGCCGGGATCCTGTAATTCGTCCAGCACCAGATACTTGCCGCCCGCCTTCAGCCCATCAGCCGAAAGCGCCTTATCCAGCCTTTTCGCCGTAACGAAAACGCCCTGACAGCTGTCTGTATCGCTTATCCTGTCGGCTATTTCCCGCGTTATCACAAAGCGTCTGCTGTCGGGTATCTTCTCCAGCACCTCACCGAAGCCCTCTGCACTGTCGAAGGCGTTTTCGGTATAGTACACCCCATCAACTTTCAGCAGCCCGTCATGTTCCACGTCATCACGCACCGCATCGACACAGCCGCGCAGACCTTCTATGACGAAAAGCCCTGTTTCGCGCCGATATTTGCGGCTCACATACAGCTTTGCAAGCTGTTTTATCTTCGGGTTATCCTTTGATGTTATGACCAACCAAACTCACCTCTCCTATAGCGATCCAACTATTTAAATTCACAAGATCCGGTCGCAAAAGCTCGGACTTATGGGTTTTGTGACCGGATCTTGTCTGAATTTTAAGGCGGATCGCTATAGTGATATTGCATGAATTTTCAATGCAATTTCGTAACAATTTATACAAATATTACAAAACATTTACACATGCTTTCCGCCCTCATTATAGAACAAAACACGCATGGCCGCGAACGACCTGCGTGTTCATCTCATATTAAAGAGCAGCCTTAGCCTTCTCAACGATAGCAGTGAAACCAGCAGGGTCGCTGATAGCTATCTCGGAAAGCATCTTTCTGTTCAGGTTGATGCCTGCCTTGTTAACGCCGTTCATGAAGCTGGAGTAGTTGATGCCGTTCATCTTGCATGCAGCGGAAATTCTTGTGATCCAGAGTCTTCTGAAATCTCTCTTCTTCTGCTTTCTGCCGATGTAAGCATACTGACCGCTCTTCATAACAGCCTGCTTAGCCATCTTAAAATGCTTGCTCTTCGCACCAAAGTAGCCCTTAGCGAGCTTCAGTGTCTTATTTCTTCTCTTACGAGTCATCATTGCTCCCTTAACACGAGCCATAGTTATTACCTCCTAGTATTAAACCAAAATTTTACTTCCCTACAACTCGTCTTACTTCTTGTAAGGGATCAGTGCCTTTACGTTTGCTATGTTGGTATCGTCAGCGTAAGCAGCGTTTCTCAGAATTCTCTTTCTCTTGTGATCCTTCTGGTTCAGTCTGTGCCTCTTGTTTACGTGCTGGAACTTTACCTTACCTGTACCTGTTACTCTGAAACGCTTCTTAGCGCCCGAATGTGTCTTGATCTTAGGCATTTGATTTATCCTCCTTAGTATTATTACTTGCCTGCCTTAGGCGCAACGAACATTACAAGGCTGCGCCCCTCCATTTTAGAGGGCTTATCAACAATTCCCACCTCAGAAACAGCCTCCTTGAACTTCACCAGCAGTTCTTCACCGAACTGTGGGTGCGCTACGGTACGCTTGCGGAATCTTACTGAAACTTTCAGCTTGTCGCCGCCCTTGAGGAACTTTATTGCCTGATTGACTTTGGTATCAAAATCATGGGTGTCGATAGTCGAGGACATTCTGATCTCCTTGATCTCGATGACCTTCTGATTTTTTCTTGCCTCTTTCTCGCGCTTCTGCTGCTCGAAGAGGAACTTGCCGTAATCCATGATCCTGCACACGGGCGGTGTCGCCTGCGGCGCGATCTTTACCAGATCCAGATCCTTCTCAAATGCGATTTTCAGCGCTTCTTCTGCACTGATTATACCGAGCTGTGTTCCGTCAACGTCGATGACCCTGAGTTCCTTATCTCTGATCTCCTCGTTGAGCTGATGTTCCTTGCTGCTAATAGTCAAGCACCTCCAAAATAAAAATTAAACGGGCACAGAAAACTCCGTACCCGTGATGACATCAAAATAACACGACACCGCTGTGCCGCATGTTATGTTCACTGTTGACCCCTACGCTGCCAAACGGCGCTCAAGGTGAGAACGGAAGAGTTCTGCTTTGTTTACCCAAATAGTATATCACTTTTCTTTCCCTTTGTCAAGGGGTTTTACGCATTTTTTTGCGAAAATTTTGTTGTCTTTTTCTTTTGCCGTCTGCACGACATTTTTTCTGTATTATTTTCCCTCTCAGTCGTCTGCCCTTACTTTCAGCTTGAATATCATCAGCGCCACCGCCGCCAGCGCTATGCAAAAGCCTGCTTCCACACCGATGCACTCAGCCACCTTATCAGCACTGTACAGTTCCGCACCTGTCAGCATATCGTTGGCTTTTGTGTACCAGTACATCGGCATGAACCTGCCCACTGCCAGCACACTGTCACTCAGCATCGACTGCGGTACGAACACACCGCACATGAAACTCATCGCAAGCCCCACCACGTTGCTGACTATATTTATAGTCTGTTCCGTATTTATCAGCAGTGACACTATGACAGCCACCAGTGCCGAAGCCACTGCGAAAACTCCGCTGTTGAGCACCTGCACCCAGCCTTTTCCGTCAAAGCCGCCCCGCACCAAAGCACCCAGCACCATGAACAGCACCCACACTGCCATCACGAATGTCACACTGCCTGCCACAAGCTGACCGCCGTATGAAACAGGGCTGATGGCGGAGCAATTCGTGCGGAAGCGGACTTCTTTTTTATTTATCGCCACCATCACCGCCGAAAGGGTATACATCATGACCGATATTAATATGAATGGCAGATATCTGAAAAATCCGCCGCCGCTTTCAAGTCCGTTCATCTTGCCCGAATCTGCCGGGACCATTTTCACTTCAGTGTCGATATCCATTGCTTCTTCCGCGCTTTTCAGCGCCTCAGACATATCATCGCCCGCTATGACAGCCGCCCTGACACAGCCCACATATTCACCCAGAAAGTTCTCCATGTAAGCCGCACCGTAGTTCTCGTGGACATATTCTTCGGTAAACAGGTCATCGGTATCGCCCGCCGCCAGCTTTTGTGCATAGCCCTCATTGACAGTCAGCGAAAAGCTGATATGGTTGAAGTACAGCGCATCATTTTTGGACATTTTCGGCTCAGTCACCCTGCACCTTTTACCGATGTACTCCGTCAATGCTTTGCTCTCGGCAGTGTTGTCGTTATCTGTTATCACAATGCTTACCTTGCTTTCCTCAAAGGTCATCTCTCCGTCGCCTTTTGCTGTGAAAGCCAGACAAAGCACCATGAACAGCACCACATATATCATCGCCACAGGCATTTTCTTCTTTAGTATCTGCATGAACAGCTTAAAGACCTGCATATTTTTTCCTCCTTGTGAAGATGAAGCCCACCGCCGTGAACAACACCGTCATCACCAGCATCGTCACCATTTTGCCGATAAAGCGGTCATAGTCCGCATCGAGATTTAAATAGTAGAAACTGTCGCAGACCACCGCCGTAGGGTTGAGAGCGTTCACCAGGGGCGCTTTCTCCATGATATCGGGCTTTATGTCAGCTATCATCAGACCGCTCAGAAAACTTCCGCCCAGCGATATGACCATAGCGACGGCATTTTTCTTTTCGTAGCTTCCCTTTACCAGCGAGCCTATCATAAAGCCCATCGAAGTTCCCATTATGCCGCCCATCATCGCCGCCAGATAGACAAACCCCAGCCTGCTCCCGAAATCCACTTTCAGCACAAAAGCCAGAAAGCTGACACTTATCGCTGTACACATCATGCCTGTCAGCCAGCACCCTGCAAGCACAGCCAGTGTGCTTATCAGCTTAGGTGTGGGCGAACAGCCCTTTCTTGCGCCCAGCGGCGACTGGTCTGCCTGATTTTGCATGACAACGTTCAGCCCCGTCACCGAACTGCAAGCCGCCACCATCGCCAGCAGGTTGAAAAAGTAAGTGATGTACGGGTCACTGACACCATCGGTCAGCCGAACCTTTTTCACTGTTTTCAGGTCGTCCTTCAAAGCGGCTGTCAGCGCGGGAAGTTTCATCGGGTCTTTCTCCAGCGTGTCCTTTATCAGCTTTTCCTCAGTCAGGTATCTGTCGGTAAACGCTTTGAGTATCGTGGTATCCATGCCGTTTGATGCCACTGTCAGCCCCAGTGTTCCGTCCTTTGTTATCACGCCCGCGACCTTGCCGTCTTTCAGAAGTTTTTCAGCTTCTTCGGCACTGTCGGCATAAGTGACTTTCAGCAGCGCATCTTTGCCCTTCGACACCGATCTTATGACCTCTTTGAATATATCATCTTTTTGCGTCTGCACTATCGCAGTCGGTATGGGGCTGAACTTTATGTCATTCTCATAAATATCCGAGAATGCCGCCTTAAACAGCGAACCGAGCGCCATCGGGAAGAGTATCAGCCACATTATAAAGTGCCTGTCACGCAAAGTCGTAAGCAGGTTGTATCTGAATTCGTTAAAGAACATGTCAGTCCTCCTTATCTCTCAGCGCCTTGCCTGTTATTTCAAGGAAAACATCATTCAGCGTTGGCTGTACTGTTGTGACCTGACCAATATGCAGGTCATGCTTTTGCAGTACTTCCAGTACCCTTATCAGGTTGTGCCTGCCGCCCGAACATGCCGCCGTCAGTATACCGTCTGTGTATTCCGCACTGTAGATGTGGCTCAGTGCGCCTATTTCGTTCAGCACCTCATCGGGAAGTTCTCTCAATGCCACGTTTATCGTTTCGGTGTTCTTGGTCATGGCTTTAAGTTCTTCCTTAGTTCCCTCAGCTATCTTCCTTCCCCTGTCCATTATGGCTATGCGCGTGCATATCTGCTCGACCTCTTCCATGTAGTGGGAGGTGTATATGACCGTTGCTCCGTTTCGGTTAAGTTCCTCTATGCCTTCAAGTATCTTGTTCCTGCTCTGGGGGTCAACTGCCACTGTCGGCTCGTCAAGGATTATCAGCTTTGGCTTGTGGGCTATGCCGCAGGCGATGTTCAGCCTTCTCAGCAGACCGCCCGACAGCTTTTTCGGTCTGAATTTGCGGAAATCCTCCAGCCCCACGAACTTTATCGCTTCTTCGACGCACTGCCGCTTCTTCTGCTTGTCGGTGATGTACAGTCCACAGAAATAGTCGATGTTCTCCTGCACTGTCAGTTCCTCAAAGACCGCCACGTTCTGCATTATAACGCCGATATCCTTTTTGATGTCGTATGCTGTGGGCGACATCTCCCTGCCGAATATCCGTATACTGCCCTTGTCATAACTCAGCAGTGACAGCAGACAGTTTATAGTGGTGGTCTTTCCCGAACCGTTTGGTCCCAGCAGACCGAACACTTCGCCCTCCTTTATCTCCAGCGTAAGATGGTCAAGCGCCGTAAGTTCGCCGTACCTTTTTACAAGACCCTCTATCTCAACAACATTCTCAGCCATTTGATTACCTCCATATGACCCACGATGTGTGCGGCTTTGCGCCGCCGTTCTTTTCATTGTATACATTATAACACGCCCCCGACATAAGCGGTAGTGCCGCAGGTCACTTTATGATGTGACAAATGTAATTTTTCACAGCGGATATGTCTCAGCACCTCTCAGATGACCACAATAAAAAAGCCCCGCGCCCGTAAGACAGATACCTATATAGAAGTTTTGCCCCTGAGTGTTACAAAGCACTCAGGGGCATTGTGCATATTTATGTTGCTAAGCTAAATCAGAATTTGTCTATTAACGCAGAACGCAGTTATATCGAACCGCTGACCCGTCGGGGTATTCAATGACGATTCTCTCATCTGAAAAGCCGCATTTTCGGTAGAAGCCGATCGAATCATCATCTGTTTGAGCTTTGATGCTTTCCAGATTCTCCGATTCCATTACTCGTTGGATCAGTTGTTTTCCAATTCCCTTACGGCGGGCATTATCAGATACAGCTATTCCGACGATCTCCGCAGCAGCTTCTGACAGTTTCAAAACCATCATTCCTGTTTTCTTGTCTCGATGTTCACATACAAACACTTTTACCGATGAATCGGTCAAACAGTCTTCCATCTGTGCTTTATAGTCCTCGTATGTCGGTTGAAACATACAGGAAGCATAGATCGAGAACGCTTCTTCTGACAGCAGCCAATCTGCATCCTCGCATAACAAAACTTTCATAACCGTCCTCACAAATCCCGTTTTTTGTCAGTAACAATTATAGCACATCATCTCTGTACTGTCAATAGAAACGCCATAGTACTTCTGACCTTACATCAGAAATACTATGGCGTAAAACTTCTTTATGCGTACCGTTCTTAAGAGCGCAGAGCTTTGATGTTTACTGTATCTGTCACTGTCTGAGGTAAACGCCGTTTTCCTCTATGTAGTCCTCCATATCGTCCTTATATCCGAGGTGGAGCGGGTCGGTATTGTCGATAGCTTTCAGCGCACGCTGACCGATGTCTTTTCTGAAATGCGCACCCTCAAAGCTGATCTTGTCAACGCCTGCATATGCCTTTTCCAGCGCCGCTTTCAGTGTCAGAGCCTTTGCGGTAACGCCCAGCACTCTTCCGCCGCTGGTCAGGAACTTGCCGTCAGACAGCTTTGTGCCTGCGTGGAACACCTGCACGCCCTCAGCCTGCCCCTTATCGTCAAGACCATTTATCTCGATGCCCTTAGGATAAGAGAGCGGATAGCCGCCGCTCGCCATTATGACGCATGCACAGCTTCCCTCTGCCCACTCGACGTTCAGTTCGCCCAGCCTGTGGTCGTAGATGGCTTCCATGATGTCCACCAGATCGGTCTTGAGCATCGGCAGTACCACCTGTGTTTCGGGGTCACCGAAACGGCAGTTGTACTCTATCACCTTAGGACCCTTCGGTGTCAGCATAAGCCCGAAGTACAGACAGCCCTCGAAAGTCCTGCCCTCTGCATTCATGGCATTTATGGTCGGCAGGAATATCTTCTCCATGCACTGCTTTGCGATGTCCTCTGTGTAGTAGGGGTTGGGCGCTACTGTACCCATTCCGCCTGTGTTAAGACCCTCATCGTTGTCAAGCGCACGCTTGTGGTCCATCGAAGAAAGCATTGGCACAACGGTCTTGCCGTCAGTAAAACTCAGCACCGATACTTCGGGACCTGTCAGAAATTCCTCTATAACGACAGTCGCGCTGGACTCACCGAACTTCTTGCCGTCTATCATATCCTTGATGGCTTCAACAGCCTCAGCCTCGTTCTGTGCCAGTATAACGCCCTTGCCCAGTGCCAGACCGTCAGCCTTGATGACTGTCGGATAGCTGTTCTGCTGTTTTACATAAGCTATGGCAGACTCGCTGTCGCTGAAAACTTCATAGCCCGCAGTGGGTATGTTATACTTCTTCATCAGTTCTTTCGAGAACACCTTTGAACCCTCGATGATAGCCGCCGCTTTCTTTGGTCCGAAAGTCTTGAAGCCCTCAGCCTGCAAAGCGTCTACCATGCCCAGCACCAGCGGGTCATCGGGTGCAACAGCCACGAGGTCAACAGCCAGTTTCTTAGCAAGTGCTACCACGCCGTCTATATCGGTGGCGCTCACATCAAAGCACTCAGCCATAGCCGAGATGCCGCCGTTGCCTGGTGTGCAGTAGAGTTTCTCCACCTTAGGCGACTGTGCCAGCTTTGCGATCATAGCGTGCTCGCGTCCGCCGCCGCCAACTACCAGTATCTTCATATCAAACACGTCCTTTTTATTGAGATCATTTTTCAGCTGTCCTCTCAGCGTTCAGCCTGCGCGGGAACAGCCGCATTTTATCACGCAAAAGCGATGGTATCCAGCACCGCATCATAGTTTGCCTGCATAGCTTCGGTGCAGTCCTTGTATGAGATCACCCACACCTCTATCACCTGCGTACCCTCTGCCATTACGTTTATGTCAAGGTCAAATTCCACGCCATTGACGGTATACAGGCAGTCAAGATAATACGCCTCGTGACCGTTCAGCACACTGTCGCCCCGCGTATTGACTTTGACCGAATCGGTCAGTCCCTTTGAGTCGATAATGGCATCTGCGAGGTCACTCAGCAGTCGGTCTGCCATATCGGGCACAGTACGCGCATTTATCATTATGGTGCAGTTGCCTTTTGCGTACTGTATGTCATCGGCGTTGTAGGTTATCGCCGCGCTCACCTCGTCAGCAGTCACCGCCCACTTGCTCTCATCAGCCTTGAAAGTGAACGGCGCACCCGCCGCCTGCACAGCTTCCGCCTTGCTTTCAGTACCGCTCTCTGCGGGGTCTTTTATCTCAACGACCACCGCGCTCTCGCCGGATATTTCCGACTGCGGCACAGCCGTGACAGCACCATCTGTCACAGCGGAAGACACTTCCTCAGCCGAAGCCGCATCTTCTGCCGCTGTAGTTTCGGTAACGGGCGGCATTTTCTTCACTCTGCCCGAACCGTCATTCTTTTCTTTGTCGCCGCACCCCGCAAGGCTGACAGACATCAGCGCCGCCAGTGCCGCTATCGCAAATCTTCTCATGTATATCACACTTCTGTGTCCTGCCGACCGTTCCCGACCGCAAGACCTTCATCTTACTTTCTTTTAGCAATCCAACTATTTAAATTCACAAAATCCAGTCTCAAAAGCTCGGATCTATGGATTTTGTGACTGGATTATGTCTGAATTTTAAGGTGGATTGCTATTATACTGCAAACCGCCCCGCAGAACGCCGCCGCACAAGACAGCGTCCGCGATGCAGTGTATTTTTCGTTTATCAGTGGTGGAACAGTCTGATGCCTGTAAACGCCATAGCCATGCCGTACTTGTTGCATGTTTCAATAACGTTGTCATCTCTGATAGAACCGCCCGGTTCTGCAATGTAAGCAACGCCGGACTTCTTAGCCCTCTCGATATTGTCACCGAACGGGAAGAATGCGTCAGAACCCAGACAAACATCGGTATTCTTTGCAAGCCATGCCTTCTTCTCCTCAGCAGTCAGCGGTTCGGGCTTGGTCTTGAATATCCTCTGCCACTCGCCCTCAGCCAGTACGTCCTCGTACTCGTCACCGATGTAGACATCAATGGCGTTGTCGCGGTCGGGTCTGCGGATATCGTCCTTGAAAGGCAGTGCCATTACCTTAGGGTTCTGTCTCAGCCACCAGTTGTCAGCCTTGCTGCCTGCCAGCCTTGTGCAGTGTACTCTCGACTGCTGACCTGCACCGATGCCGATAGCCTGACCGTTCTTTACATAGCATACAGAGTTCGACTGTGTGTACTTAAGGGTTATCAGCGAGATGATGAGGTCTTCCAGCTTGTCATCGGGGATATCCTTGTTGTCGGTAACAACGTTTGAAAGCAGTGCCTTATCTATCTTAAGCTCGTTCCTGCCCTGTTCAAAAGTAACGCCGAATACCTGCTTGCGCTCTATCTCAGCGGGCACATAGCTTTCATCTATCTTGATGATATTGTAAGTGCCTTTTCTCTTTGACTTGAGTATCTCCAGCGCTTCATCGGTGTAGCCGGGTGCGATAACGCCGTCGGAAACCTCTCTCTGTATCATCTTTGCGGTGGGAACATCGCAAACATCAGACAGTGCGATGAAATCGCCGTAGCTGGACATTCTGTCAGCACCTCTTGCCCTTGCGTAAGCACATGCCAGCGGTGAAAGTTCGCCCAGATCATCAACAAAATAGATCTTCGCCTCAGTTTCGGTCAGCGGTCTGCCGATAGCCGCACCCGCAGGTGAAACATGCTTGAAAGAAGTTGCGGCGCACATGCCTGTTGCCGCCTTAAGTTCTCTTACCAGCTGCCAGCCGTTGAATGCGTCCAGCAGGTTGATATAACCGGGCTTGCCGTTCAGCACTTCGATAGGCAGATCCTTGCCGTCCTCCATAAAAACTCTTGACGGCTTCTGGTTAGGATTACAGCCGTACTTCAAAAGCATCTCATTTGCCATTGTGATTACCTCCGTTAATTATTATCTTTTAACGCGCATCATCCGCGTCTTTTTGCTTTGTAACTATCGGCACTTTGCCGAAGAAATCATCGGGATCGACTTTTTTCTTGTCTTCGTCCCTGCGTGCTACTCTTACACCGTTGCCATGATTATAAAAACTCGCACTGCGGAACATCGGGTCGTCGGGGTCTTTTACCATCATCACATCGTCATTGCTGTTGATCCTGGCATCTATCTGCTCAGCCGACAGCTTGTCAAGACGCATCTGGTCAGCCACCGCATCGCCCATCGCGGCTCTCACCATGCTGTCCATCTCCTTGCCCGACGGTGCGCCCGCAGGTTCGTTTACTGTCAGTTCGACGGGAGAAACGCTCTTCACATATTCGATGAATTTTTCGGTTTCCTCGCGTGAAGAAAATTTGATAACATCAATGGGTCTGTCATAGATATTCTTGCCGTAGATATACAGCTCGAATTTCTTGTCGTTGTAGCTTTGCTGACCGTAGTATCTCGGCTGGAGATGGTCTATCTCGCTGTACAGCGACAGGTGACATGACCCGAAATAGTAGATGCCCTGATCCAGCAGTGCCACGTTGTTCTTCACGTTGCGGCAGTTTTTCAGTGCTTCATCAAGGTTGCCTTTGTACACCATTTTAGAACGCTTGTGTTCTTTGCGCACGCCTTTGGTGAGATAATAGTACAGCCCCCATATTATCAGCAGGAAAGGCAGTGTCCCAAGCACCGCAAATATCAGTTCTTCGCCTGCCGCCAGTTCTATAACTATCGGCAAAAGTGATAAACCGATGCACCAGCCCAAAGCCTTTTTTCTTCCGCTTGTATATTCATTATTGTTCATCTTTTGTTACCTCCGAAAGCGCAGTAGTCGCCGCAGTGTGCCAGCCGATATTCCTGCTGCCAGCCGATGCAGCCGGGAGTGCGCTTTGTAAGTTCCTCCGTCTTTGCGGGGGCATCGACCTTGTCACAGCCTGCCGCGTCCTGAAATTCGCCGTCAAACTTTTCTGCGGCACTGCCGTCAGCTATGCAGTACGGGCAAAGACACTCCACATCTTCCGCCGAAAGGACGGGGCTTCATATACATGCTCAGTCTTTTTGCCGCAGCATTGACGCACGCGCGGCTCGTCCGCCTTTTTGAAAGCCTCAGTGCCTATAGGGTCGGAGTGATACTTAAATTTCGGGAACTCCGCCAAATCAGTCCTCGCTTTCAGTCCTTATTATCTCGGCTCTTTCTTCAAGGTTTGCTTTTGAGGGACCCAGTGCTTCGACGATGAAAGTCGATATGAAAGCACTTGCCAGCGCGAGCAGCATTGCCAAGCCTGCTATTTTTGCAGCGCCGAGAAGTCCCGACTTTATCCGCAGCTGATCTTCGACCTCTTTCGGGGCAACAGGCACCATTTGCGAGAAGATAAAGGGTACTGCAAGAAATGAAAAGCACAGCAGAATGAATATTACCCCTCCCAGTTCATAGCCACCCGAATGATTTTTGCAGCGGGCGATAAGCAGGAATGCAGTTATAGTCAGCAGGCACACCAAGCCGTAGTATATATAAGTGCAGCGCTTCCACCGCTTTGTCTTTTTTGCGTATTCCTGTCTGATACTCTTGATATCACTGAATTCTTTTTTTGCTTTTTCGAGGGCTATCTCAGCAGAGTCTGCCTTTATCTCCAGCAACGAATCGCAGTAGGGACATTTTACGGTACGATCTCCCGTTTTGAAATTTATGTCGCCTCCGCATTTCGGGCACTGTAACACCGTTATTTCCATTTACTTCTCCTATTTTTTATCTAACGATATAAGATGACACCTGCAATCAGTCCCAGGAACATTGCAAGAATGGAAAGTGCCACAAGTTTTATCGTCAGCAGGACAGAACCTTTCAGTTTCAGCTGTTCTTCGATGTTCTGAGGGGCAGGGGGTATTTTGGACTTTAGCCAGATAGGTCCTGCAAAAATGGAAACGAACACAGCCACTACCAGCATCATGCCAAAATTATACAAGCCTGTGCCTTCTGAATTTATCTCGGTGAGAAAGTAAGAGATCATGGTCAGAGCGAACTGCACTGCCAGCAATATCCTGCCTTTGGTTTTCCAGCTTCGCAGGTTATTCAGATAACCAACTCTGGCAGCATCGGCATTCTGATATTTTTTCTTCGCAAGATCAAGTGCTATCTCAGCAGGATCAGCCTTGATATCCAACGCAGAATCACAGTAGGGACATTTTACTGCCCGCTGTCCCGGTAAATAGTTTATGCTGCCCGCACAATTCGGGCATTTTATTGCGGTTATCTCCATAGAACTATCCCCTCTTTACAAGACCCGATATTTTGCCGCAGCATTGACGCAAGCGCGGCTCGTCCGCCTTTTTGAAAGCCTCAGTGCCTATCGGGTCGGGGTGATACTTAAATTTCGGGAACTCCGCCAAATCAGACCTCGCTTTCAGTCACCGTCACGACAGCCGCATATCCACTGCTCGCCGCTTCTCTTTCAAGCTGTGCCTCAGAGGGTGTCATAGAATTAAATATCACATATCCTGCCAGAAAGCCCGCAAGCACCGTCATCACCGCCAAGCCCGTCAGCTTTATATATCTCATCCAGCCGCCCTGTAACCTCAGCGGCTCTTCGACCTCTTCGGGAGCATGAGGCACTATGCACGTCAGGATAGGCGGCATGGCGAATCCTGAGATGAGCGCAAAGACTATCATCGTCATGCCGAAGTCATACGCATCCGAGTCCTCATAAGTGCGCTCTATGATGACAGAACCTATCGCCATCATCACAAATACCACCACATAGTAGACCCATGCTATTATTTTCCATTTTTTGACCCGCTGCGCGTATTCAGCCCTTGTGTCTGATATATTGCGGTATGCACGCTTTGTTTTTTAAAGTGTTACCTCTGCCGCTTCGGGCTTTATTTCCAGTGTCGAGTCACAGTAAGGACACCTCGCCGTCCGCTGACCCACAGCGAACGTTATACTGCCCGCACAGTTAGGGCAGTTCATTGCTTTTATCTCCATTATGTATCACCCTGTCAGGAAAACTGTGTCAGTCCCAGTCCACCTCATCGCCGTACTCACTTACGAATCGGAACAGCTTCTGTTTGTCTTCTATGAGCGACTTTATGATATTCACCAGAGTCATGGCGTTTCTCGCGCCCTCCTCAGACTTCTCAAAGTACGCCGCAAACATATCTGCCTCGCTGTCAGCTTCAAAAGCGAATGCCAGACCCGGTGCGAACTTTGTTATATAGCAGTCAAGCAAAGCCTGCCAGTTATAACCGTTCATGTAGGCATTTGCGTTTATCGCCGCAAGTTCTTCGCCTATAGCCATTATTTCGTCACGGTCAATGTAGAACATCACATCAAGACTTCCGTCATTTTCTATTATCTCAACATAATCACTCATCGTCTTCGCTCCTTATCTTTCGTTAAAATATCACTCGTTTACTTTGAATACTTGTTTACTATCTTTGAAACCGCCTTGCCTGTTTCGATGTCGATAAATCTCACGAACAGCGACACCTTGTTGTCCTCGTTCAGCGCATTCCACAGACCATCGGTGAACTCGTCGATGTCGTTGGGAACGGTTATCTTCTTAGGCTCACCCTCAAAGCTGGGCAGAGGACTGCCGTCACCCATGTAGGTGTGTATGAAGTGACCGTAACCTGCAACAGGGGTCGAATAGCTGAAAGTAAATCTCTCTACGCTGTCGGGGTCACCGTCAGCAGATTTCAGTATGCTCATGGCATAGTTATACTGACCGTCACCAACGTGCATTATGCCTGAAATTCTTGGGGTATAGTTGGGCGCATCGTCCTCATACTCCCTTGTGCGAAGGCTCTGCTCAAAAGTCTGCTGTTTGTCCATCAGTTCATATATAGTATCGGTCTGGTCGCCGTTTGTAACTATGGTCTTGTTGCCCAGTACCCTTACAGGCGAATAGATTATCAGATGGGGGTCTGACAGCTTGGAAGGATCGGCAGCCTCAGTCTTTATGCCGTCCTCAGTTTCGGTGAATACTCTGTTGCGTGAATTAACGCTCCTGCCCATGATGAAGTAAGCAGTCACCGCATTTTTGCCATCAGCGCTCTTGCCGATGATGATGCCTCTTCCGGGATAGGAATTGCTCTTAAGTTCCTCATAAATGTCAAGTGTTTTCATTTGAAATGACCTCCTTGTTATTGTATATGCTTATCACTGATATGGTTATCAGTGAGCCTTTTCAGTTTCTTGGATATCTCCCTCAATGCCAGCAGGAACGTTTCATACAGCCTGCACATCAGCTTTAAAAACAGTTCCAGCACCACTATGGCTATCAGACTCGCCAGCGGCATCACTATAAGGAATAGAAGCCACGGCACAGGTCCGCTCATGGGTGCGCTCCAGAACATACCGAATGTGATGTTGCAATACATACGCACCAGCTGTTCCATGACGTTGTGTGGGATAAAACACGGCAGAAATAATATCGCCCTAACCACTGCGGGGAGTGTTTCAGCAGCATCGAAAAGCTGATTTTCATGCCCCAGCGCAAACTCAGTAAGACCGCAGGCTGCCCTGATCATCACGCCTGTGACCATAAAGGCGATATTATCCGCCAGTATCTCCGCCACAAAACTCTCCGACCTGTAGTACAAAAACCTGAATCTTGGCTTTTTCAGTTCTACCCTGTCCTTCTCTTTGGCAAACCACCTCTTCATTAGAAAGGCTTTCAGCATCATTATTAAAGGGAAGAAGATAGTTGCCCAAAACCGCCAGTACTCTGGCGATATCTCGCTAGAATAAAACACGATATCGTTATCCACCTCATTTGGAAAGCCGTAGACCGTGTAGAAATCCACCATGCCCAGAGTCAGCAAATGCCTTGCGGCAAACCGAAAGTGAGGTACATCCTTTATCAGCTGGCTGGGGGCATTTATATCCACCATGTATTTGTAAAAATTTTCTGTCGGTTCGTAATCCTCAGTCCAGTAATGGTAGCTTTGTCCGTAATACTGCCTGTAGGTCACCGATATCTTCCACGGGTCGAACACTGTAGTGAACACTAGGCAGGCTATATATATCCCCGCAAGTATCAGATATTTTTTCTTAGTACGTAAAACTTCATTTATCTTTTCTTTCATAGCTAGTCATACTCATTCAGTATAAATCTGAAATCCGCCGCCTTGTTCAGCTTTGGAATAGCGTTCTCTTCGATGGCTCTCTGCATGATGAACGACCCGAAGCCGAACATATCAGCTCTTGTTTCGGGCGGACAGCAGACCAGCATCGTGCTCCATGTATCACAGTCACAGCTGATGCGGTATTCATTGCTGTATTCGCCGCTGTTGTCAGCCGCACTGTCACCGCCGACCGCTCTCACTGCCGCAACTTCTTCGGGGCTTGCTGTCTTCACCGAAAAATCCACCGATTCACCGTCATAGAACTTCTCGATAAAAATTCGTGACACCTTAGCACTGCGCTCTAATATGCTCTCGCAGAGCCTTTCGCCCTCTAAACTGCAAAAGTGATATATCACTGCTTTTGCCGAGTCATCATCTGCGATGTTGAAATAGACGGGACACCTGTATTTTCCGCTCATCACATCGACCAGCACTATGTCGCCCTCATCATTATATCTGACCCGCATGGTCTTTTCGGCATCTTCGGTCTTGACCGAATAGCGCCTGACCTCAGTTCCGTAAACGGGCAGCAGATATATCAGGTAATCGAACTTTGTCTGTTCGATGACAAGGCATTCGCCCTGTTTCGGAAGTTCTGCGGCTAGATAGTCGCCCGCCTTGTATTTAAGGGGGATGTAAAATGTCTTTTCCACCGCATATCACCTCACTTTATATTATACCAGATAATCCCGCCGATTGCAAGCATTATTTCAGATCAACGTAAGCCTTGCCGTCCTTTATGGTTATCCTGTCTTCGCAGAACAGCGACACCGCCTTTGGCAGGAGTTTCCATTCAACGTTTTCCATTATCTTGCGCTGTAAAGTTTCGGGAGTTTCATCATTAGCGATGTCAACAGCGCCCTGTAGTATTATCGCGCCCGCGTCAGCCTCTTCATTCACGAAATGTATAGTCGCGCCGCTGACTTTCACGCCGTATTCAAGGGCTTTCTCGTGTACTTTAAGCCCGTAGAAGCCCTCACCGCAGAATGACGGTATCAGTGCGGGGTGAACATTTATTATCTTGTATGGATAAGCCTTTGTCAGGCATTCGTCCAGTATTATCATAAAGCCTGCCAGCACCACAAGGTCAGCTTTCTGACGGTCAAGTTCTTCCTTTATCGCCATGCTGTAGCTTACCTTGTCAGCATAGTCCTTTCTTGGCAGTGTGACGGCGGGTATGCCCGCTTTAGCCGCCCTCTCCAGCGCATATGCGCCCTCTTTTGATGAGATGACACAGCTTATCTTTCCGCCCTTTATCTCACCGCGCTCCTGCGCATCTATCAAAGCCTGCAAATTAGTACCGCCGCCCGATACCAGTACAACTATATTTTTCATATCGTTCTTCCTTTCAGATACATTTTCCGCACAGCCGAGCGCTCCGATATTCACCCGCCGTGGCATTTATGTAGTTTCGGTGTCTCCCAATTTTGATGTGTATTGCTGATGATACAAAATGGCTGTTCTTTCGTATTGTTCCCCCGCCTTCGGCGGGGGAACAATACACAACCAAATTGGGATTTCGGTGCAGAAACTTTTTGAAAGCCACATGCTCAAAAAGCCAGAAAACGCGCGTTTTCACATTGTTTTATGCAGAACGTGCAGAAACTACATACATTTTCCGCACACCTATAGCAATCCGCCTTAAAATTCAGTATTCGTCCGCGCCCTCGTTTATGACCACCCGACTGACACCGTCCACGCGGTCGATGGCTTCGAGTATGTCGGTGATCATGCTTCCATCATCGGCATTTCCGAGATCAAGCACCACCATGACCTTTTCCTTGTCGAACGACTCGTCCTGCCACAGCGATATATCGCCGTAGCAGACATCTTCGCTGTAATATTCATACAGCTTGTCTATCTCAGCCGATACCGCATCGCGGTCAGCCTGTGTCACCTCATGGTCAAAATATACGCTGTAATCGAACATCTCGCCGTCAATGCCGTCCATGCTGACATCATAACCAAGCCCCAGCTTGTCAAAGCCCATGTACGCGCCCATGTCTGCTTTTTCAGTGACTGCGTCTTCCACCACGACTTCTTTCGGGTGAGCCTGCCGCCAGCCGATATACCATATCGCCAGTATCCCCGCCAGCAGAAAGCACCCGAATACCTGATGCTTATGCCGCCGCCAGAAATCTTTCAGCCCCTTTTTACGCTGATAACTCAATTCCATTCTACACCCTCCGCTTCACACCGCAGAGCATAAAACGCCTGAATGTACGGCGGTTCCGAGTGCATCTCATCAGCCATAGCCGCAAGCCTGCGCTTGCCCACCCGCCTGTCAACTATGGCGAATATGCGTATCAGCGGAAATTCGCTTTCAAGGCTGACCTCGATGGGCTGACTGTCAAACGCCTGAAACTCACGGTAAAAAACATGATGGTCAAATCCGCCTGCTTTTTCGGCTTCATCAAAGGCTTTCATCCAGCTTTCATGAAGACCCGCGCCGCGTCCTTCCAACTCATGGTATTTCTTAGAATGTATCATCATTCGCTCAAAATAATTGCTCTTGAAAACTTCGACACCGTCAACACGTATCGCCGCCCTGCCCTCATGGTCGGGGCACTTTGAGTAAGATGTGGCAAAATATGTCACCCTTCCTCTCAGCGATGGTGCGAGATATTCATTTTCAAGCCTGTGTTTTATCTTTGAAAATGGCATATTATCCCTTTCTTCGGCTGTATACCGACTATCCGCACAGACCGCATGCTTCGATGTTTCCGTCGCCGTCTATCTGCACATCAAAGGCATGACCCGCAAATATGTCGGGGTCACAGGTCAGATAAAGCTGTATGTTGCTTACCTTATCCGTGTCTTCACAAAACTCCAGCGAAGCCTCAGCGATGCCCAGCATACTCGTGAAGACTTCCTCGCTTATCGGCGTTCTCACCTTACGACCGTCTTCCATTATGTAGCAGTCCTCTTCATCGGGGTCTTCCTCCGCCGATGATGCCCAATCGTCAGCCATATCAAGTGCATCGTCATCTATCAGCGCCGCGATGATCTCGGCTTTGTGGCTGTTCACAAATCCGACAGCCCTTTCCACCTCAGGCAGTATCTCTGCCGCTGTGCTGTCAGTCACATCAATGTCCTCCGTCAGGATCTCTATTTTAAGCGACCTGCCCCACAGCTTAGTTTCAAATACAAAAGCCCATTCATCGCTGTCCTGTCTTTTCAATACGATGTCGCCCATAATATACCTCCGTTTTTCATTCACCACAGCCTGTACTTCAGCCTCAGATACAATATCCCTCCGCAGGCAAAAGCTATCAGTATAGCCACGCCCGATGAGTGGAAATCTGTGCGCTTGTCGTATCTGAGTTTCTTCTTTAACGCCCTGTGTATCACACAAACGTGGAACGCCGCCCCTACCAGAAACATCGCAAAGCCCACCGCCGTCATAATGGCGAAATGACCCTCCCTGTGCAGTTTGTAAAGTTCGGGACCAATCAGCAGTACCGCCGCCGCGCCGGTTGTTATGAACGGCGTGTTCAGACCGCTTGTTCTTTCTTCCTCTCTATCTCTGTAAGACCAATGGGCGGGATCACTGAAAACATCAACGATCTTTCCCCATATACCTTTCTTCATAATGTTCCTCCATCTGCCCTTATTAAGATACTCCCAATTCTGAAGTGTATTGCTGATGATACAGAATGGCTTTTTTCGTATTGTTTCCCCCGCCTTCGGCGGGGGAAACAATACACAACCAAATCGGGATTTAAGATAAAGCCACCCGACACCTGCCGCGCCGAGTGGCTTGCTGAAAATTTTTTAGCAGATTATAACGCCCATGTCGCTGTCTACCAGTTCGCCGAGAACATATGCGTCCTCGCCAGCCGCCTTGATAGCCGCGATAGCCGCATCAGCGTCAGCCTTATCGACTACAACGGTCATGCCCACACCCATGTTGAAGGTATTGAACATGTCCCTCTCAGGGATATTGCCTGTCTTTGCGATAAGGTCGAATATAGGCAATACCTGAACATCGCTCCTCTTTATCTGAGCCGAGATGCCCTTAGGCAGTGCTCTAGGAATGTTCTCATAGAAGCCGCCGCCTGTAATGTGAGATATGCTCTTCACCTTTACAGCGTCCAGCAGGCTCATTATCGCCTTTACATAGATGCGCGTAGGTGTCAGCAGAGCTTCGCCCAGTGTGGTGCCCAGTTCGTCATAGTGCTTGGCGAGGTTCTCCTCGTTTACATCGAATACCTTTCTCACCAGTGAGAAACCGTTGGAATGTACGCCGCTGGACTTGATAGCGATCATCACATCGCCAGCCTTCTGGGTGGTGGGGTCAAGTATCTTGTCCTTGTCAACGATGCCCACCGAGAAGCCTGCCAGGTCATACTCTTCCTCAGGCATAAGACCCGGATGCTCGGCGGTTTCGCCGCCTACCAGTGCGCAGCCTGCCTGCACGCAGCCCTCTGCCACGCCCGAAACTATGCTCGCTATCTTTTCGGGTATGTTCCTGCCGCATGCGATGTAGTCAAGGAAGAACTGAGGCTTTGCGCCGCAGCAGATTATGTCGTTCACACACATGGCAACGCAGTCGATGCCCACAGTGTCATGCTTGTCCAGCAGGAAAGCGATCTTGATCTTAGTGCCGACACCGTCAGTGCCCGATACCAGTACAGGCTTGTTTATGCCTGTCATATCAAGCTCGAAAAGTCCGCCGAAACCGCCGATACCGTCAATAACGCCTTTAGTGACAGTCCTGCCCACATACTGCTTCATAAGTTCAACTGCCTTGTATCCGGCAGTAACATCAACGCCTGCTTCCTTGTAGCTGTTAGAATAGCTGTTATTGTTCATAATTTGATCCTTTCGGTCTAATACGTCCCCTCAGACCGCGCCTGTCGGTCATCGGGTATCCTGTTAGTTTTATATAGTCGTCCATAATTATAACGCCGCTAAAAAGACGTTATAACGAGTAACATTTATTGATACGTTATCTTTCGTCAAGCCCGCCGAAAGACTGTACAGCCGTTGTGTCAGCGGGAAAGAATTATAGTTTTATCGTTATTTGCGTTGAAATAAATTTCCGTCTGCGGCTTATTCTCTGCCGTCCCAGCAGTAGGTACACAGACCGCATTCGGGCTTGCCCACAGCCTTTACAGTGCCCTCTATCGACTGGAATTCCAGCGAAGTCAGCTTCAGTCTGCGGCATATCTCATCTCTCAGCAGTTTGCCGCGCTCGGTATTGGTATCACTGTACTCGCTTATGTACTTAACGCCCTCAGCGCCCTCGTTCTCGTCGATTATCTGCCTTGCGATAAGTTCCAGTTCAGAAGTGCTTCTTGAGAAGTTCAGGTACTTGCACCCGTACATGATGGGCGGGCAAGCCGACCTCATATGCACTTCCTTAGCGCCGTTCTCATACAGGAACTCGACAGTTTCCCTCATCTGAGTGCCTCTTACTATACTGTCATCGACGAACAGCAGTTTCTTGCCCTCGATGAATTCGTGTACAGGTATCAGCTTCATCTTAGCCACCCTGTTTCTCATCGACTGATTGGTAGGCATGAAACTTCTCGGCCATGTGGGAGTATACTTGATGAACGGTCTTGCAAAAGGTATACCGCTCCTGTTGGCATAACCGATGGCGTGGGGCGTACCCGAATCAGGCACACCGCATACATAATCGACTTCGGGCAGTTTGCCGTTCTTGATGTCGTTCTCAGCCATTATCATGCCGTTGCGTATCCTCATGCCCTCGACGTTCACGCCCTCATAATTGGCGTTGGGGTAGCCGTAATAAGTCCACAGGAAAGTGCATATGCTCATTTCATCTGTGCCCTCAGCCATTATCTCATAACCGTCCTTAGTCAGCCTGAGTATCTCGCCCGCTTTCAGTTCATGGCAGGTCTTGTAGCCCAGCTTCTGGTAAGCAAAATCCTCAAAGGAGAAGCAGTAGCCGTCCGACCTCTGCCCTATCAGTATCGGCAGTTTGCCTGCCTTGTCCCTTGCACAGATTATGCTGTTCTCAGTCATTATCACCAGCGACATAGTGCCGGCTATCTTCTGCTGTGCATATCTTATGCCGTCAACGAAGCTGTCCTTCTGTGCGATAAGTGCGCCTATCAGCCCTGCCGAATTGATAGCGCCGCTGCTCATTGTTTCAAAGTTCGCACAGCCGCTCTGCAAAAGTTCCTGCGAAAGCTGTTCTGCGTTGTGTATAACGCCTATCGAACAGACAGCGTAAAGCCCCAGTTTAGAGCGCACCATTATCGGCTGAGGGTCGGTGTCGCTTATACAGCCGATGCACACCCTGCCGCGCATCACCTCTACATCTTTCTCGAACTTTGTTCTGAAAGGTGAGTTCTCGATGCTGTGAATGTTTCTCTGAAAACCTATCTCCGGCGCATAAGAGGTCATACCGCCTCTTCTTGTGCCCAGATGTGAATGATAATCAGTTCCGAAGAAAACGTCCTGTATACAGTCGTTCGACGAAACTGCGCCAAAAAATCCGCCCATATATTACTCTCCCAAGAATTCTATTCATCATTTCCCGAAAAGCGAACTTCGGGAAAACTTAATTTACATAATGCTGTCATTCAGCCGCCGCGATATGCCTGCCGCATTCTTCGGGTGACGCCGCCGTGAAAGCCGCCCCGCATTCAGCCGCTTCCTCCGCACTGCCGTAACCCCACAGAGCATACAGCCCGTCAATGCCGCACTGCTTTGCCCCGATGATGTCATGCTCTCTGTCGCCTATCATCAGCACTTTGCTTCTGTCAGGCTGACCCAGATTTTCCAGTACATATTCTATGACCAGCTTTTTATTGTCCCGCGTGCCGTCAACGCCCGAACCGCCGATATAGTCAAAATACTTATCCAGCCCGAACCTTTTCAGCAGACTCCTCGCAAAAGGCTCAGGCTTGCTTGTAGCCACGCCGAGAGTGTATCCCTCAGCTTTCAGCCCCGCCAGAAGTTCTTCGACACCATCGAACCTCTCCGAGTTATAAAGGTCGTCCTTCGGGTACTTTTCGCGGTAGATACGCACCGCCTGCCACGCACGTTCCTCGTCCAGACCGCAGTAGTCCATCATAGACCGCAGCAGCGGAGGTCCCAGAAACTTTTTCAGCTGAGGCGGTTCTTCCACCCCCAGCTTTGCCAGCGTGTACCGCACAGTGCTGAATATGCCCGGCGCTGTGTCCATCAGCGTGCCGTCAAGGTCAAACAGCAGAACTTCGTATCTGCTCACAGTGCAGCCAGCTTTTCCTGAAGAGCCGCGTCCTTAGCCTTGACGCCCTCTATCATATCAGCCTTAGCCTTTTCCAGCTTTTCAGCCAGACCTTCATCGGACAGTGCAAGCATCTGTATAGCCAGTATAGCCGCATTCTTCGCGCCGTCTATGGCAACGGTGGCAACAGGTATGCCGCTCGGCATCTGTACTGTAGCCAGCAGAGCGTCAAGTCCGTCAAGATTTGAGGACTTGCAGGGAATGCCTATAACAGGCAGTGTGGTATGACCTGCTATTACGCCTGCCAGATGTGCCGCCATGCCTGCCGCACAAATTATAACGCCGAAGCCGTTATCCTTAGCCTTGTCAGCAAAATCAGCCGCCATAGCGGGAGTCCTGTGGGCGCTCATAACATGGCACTCGTAAGGCACACCGTATGCTTTAAGCTCGGCACAAGCCTTGGATACCACAGGAAAATCGCTGTCAGAACCCATTATTACTGCGACTTTCTTCATATTTATCAAACTCCTTCCAAACCAAAAAAACTGCAACAATAGCGTTGCAGTTTCAAATTCGGTCAAACTTACTATGTGTTTTACCCATACAGATGTGACAAGAGTGCGCAGACACAAGACGGCAGCCGCACTCGGCACCGCCCATTGGATATGAGAATGAAAAACCGTTAGCTGTCATCATTATCCATTCGACTCCTGTCCCGCTGCATACGCAGTCGATATCACATTAATATTGTACAATATTATCGGAATAATTTCAACAGTTTTCCATATAGAATTTGTGAATTTATTAAAGCGTTTTCTTGTGTAAAATCAACTATAGCGACCCATTTCAGGACACTCCGACGACATCTCACCTGTCCCCGCCGAAAAGTTCCCGCCTGGCAAGGTAAGCCGCTTCACCGACCTTGCCCGCACTCTTTCTGCCGCCGCACAGCCTCGCCGCCGCCGACAAGTTTTCTGTACTGACACCCGCATACCCCCGATGTCCCGCCATGTATACCACCCTCGCAGGCAGTTCCACGCCTGCAAAAAATGCCGAATTATTCACATTTCCGCCGCCTTTCACGCCGCCGCACCACGTTTTAATTGTGCGTAACTTGCTTAATTTCAAAAAAAGTATGTCCGTTTTATGTGAAAATATTCAAAAAAGTATTGACTTAAAGAGCATGATATGCTAAAATTGTAATATCTGTGACCGTTCTGCATTTTCAGACGGCAATTCACACCCTGTTATTTCATAAAACTACGGGAGTTAACAATGGATAATCTTTCAAATATAGGCGTCATCAAGGACGTCATGCAGCGTCACGGCTTTACGTTTTCAAAGGCGCTGGGGCAGAATTTTCTGGTAAACCCATCGGTCTGCCCGCGCATAGCCGAGATGGGCAACGCTAAAAAAGGCTTCGGTGTCATCGAGATAGGCACAGGTGTCGGCGTACTGACAAACGAACTCGCAAAGCGTGCTGACAAGGTAGTAGCCATCGAGATAGATGACCGCCTTATCCCCGTACTTGAGGAAACGCTCGCAGAACATGACAATGTAAAGGTCATAAATGCCGATGTCATGGAGGTAGACCTGCACAAGCTGATAGAAGAGGAATTTGACGGGCTGGAGGTGGCAGTCTGCGCCAACCTGCCCTACTACATAACCTCGCCCATACTTATGATGCTTCTCGAACAGCGGCTGAGGATACGCTCGGTCACCGTAATGGTGCAGAAAGAAGCGGGCACGCGCCTCTGCGCCCCTGTGGGTACACGGGATATGGGCGCTGTCACGGTGGCGGTCAACTATTTCTCCGCACCGAAGATACTTTTCAATGTTTCGCGCGGCAGTTTCATGCCGGCGCCCAATGTTGACAGCTGTGTGGTGCGCTTCGACATAAAAGAGGACACCCCCGCAGGTGTCACCGATGAAGCGTTCTTCTTCAAGATGGTGAGAGCGGCATTCTCACAGCGCCGCAAGACTCTGGTGAACTCTGTTTCATCGGGTATGGGGCTTGACAAGGCAGCTGTCACAAAAGCTGTGGAAAACAGCGGTCTGCCCGCAGCGGTCAGACCCGAACAGCTTAAGATGGAACAGCTTGTCACTTTCAGCGAAGAACTAAAGAAACTCGCGTAGATACGACACTTTTCACACCCCCTGTGTGACAATGCCATTAAGCTAACAAAAACCAATCTCACCTAACCTCCCACGACCATCTTCACAAATAATTTTAGGCGCAGCAAAGCTGACAGTCCACAAGAACTGCCTTGATAAATATGGGGACCG
>Ga0129310_1000138_pt1 | contig 102054 bp, 83 predicted proteins | sample Go1ome_2_FD_94433 | JGI IMG/M metagenome (GOLD analysis project Ga0129310, IMG submission 94433) | Western lowland gorrila individual fecal microbial communities from Wisconsin, USA - Go1022A metagenome | ecosystem: Host-associated > Mammals > Digestive system > Large intestine > Fecal | place... | reverse complement strand
TTCTAAGTGCCGATACGGCGAGCGAGGTGCGGCAGATGCTAAGCCAAAAGCGCAGATAATGCTTTGTGCATTATCGAGCATTTTGGCAACGCAGATGCCGTGCCGCAGCCGCCGGAGCGGTGCCTAAGCCGTCAGGCGGGAATTGTGCGGTGTTGCCATGGAAACCGGATTCAATGGAATTACTATAGCACCGCGCAAAAGCATTGTCAAATATTTTTTTTGCTGAAATTTGCACAGCTTTTAGGCTAAAAAAGCGAGGATTTCTCAGCATAAAATAAATTGACAGCGCCCGCCAAAATGCGTATAATTCAAACTGTAAACAAGGGAGTTTACTGTGCAGAGGCAAGTTGCCTCTTGTTCAGTAACTCCTTTTTTGCTTTTATACGGATAGAAAACGCAAATGGATGCGTATAGAACAAAAAACTGCAAAGGGGAACCAGGGCTATGTTTTACACAGAAGAAGACGTATTTTCTTATATCGAACAGGAAGATGTAAAGTTCATTCGCCTCACCTTCTGCGATCTTTCGGGCAGGCAGCGCAATCTTTCGATTATGCCCCACGAGCTGAAGCGTGCCTTTTCGCAGGGCATTTCCTTTGATGCCTCGGCCATTGCGGGCTTTGGCGATATGGTGGAATCGGATCTGTTTCTGTTTCCCATTCCCGCCACTTTTTCGGAAATGCCGTGGCGGCCCAGCCGCGGCAAGGTGGTGCGTATGTTCTGCCACATTCGCCATCCCGACGGGCGGCCATTTCACCTCGACAGCCGCTATCTGCTGGAGGATGCCGTGAAAAAGGCGCGGGCGGCAGGCATTTCGGTGCAGTTTGGCACCGAGTTTGAGTTTTATCTTTTCAAAACCGACGAAAACGGCGACCCCACCGACCAGCCCTTTGACCGTGCCACCTACATGGATGTTTCGCCTGCCGACCGGGGCGAGGATGTGCGGCGCGAGATCTGCCTGACGCTGGAAAGCATGTCCATTTCGCCCGAAACCTCGCACCACGAGGAGGGCCCCGGCCAGAACGAGATCGATTTTCGCTACAGCGATGCGCTTTCCGCCGCCGACAACGCCATGCATTTTGTCACCGTGGTAAGCGCCATTGCCGCCGACAACGGCCTGTATGCCGATTTTGGCCCCAAGCCCATTCCGGGGGAAAGCGGCAACGGAATGCACATCAATATGTCGGTGAAGTCTGACGATGGCTGGGATGTGATGCCCGCCTTTATGGCCGGTGTGCTGAGCCATGCACGGGAAATGACCGCCTTTTTAAACCCCACCCCGGCCTCGTATCACCGGCTGGGTGAAAAAAAGGCCCCGCGCTATGTGACATGGAGTCACCAGAACCGTTCGCAGCTGATCCGCATTCCGGCGGCCGAGGGGGAGTATAAGCGCTTTGAGCTGCGCAGCCCGGACCCCACCGCCAATCCGTATGTGTGCTTTGCGCTGCTGATCCGCGCAGGGCTGGACGGCATTCAGAAAAATCTCACCCCGCCCGAACCGCTGAATGTGAACCTGTACACCGCCGGGCCCGAGATCACCGGCGATCTGCAGCGCCTGCCGGACTCGCTGGAGGAAGCACGCGAGCTGGCACGCAACAGCGAATTTATTCGCGCGGTGCTGCCAGAAGATATTTTACAATAAAATAAAAAGCACAAAGGAGTGGCTGCCATGGTAACAGGAAAAAGAAAATATCGTGTTCTTGTTGCCGGCGCCAACAATAAGCTGGGCGAGAGCATTGCGGCGCTTTTGCCCAAAAACGAGTACGAGCCCCCGGTGTTTGCGGCCAGCGTGGGCGAAATTCGCCGCCTTGCGCTGGAATCCACCATGGATCTGGTGGTGCTGAACACGCCCTTGAAAGATGAGTTCGGCACGCGCCTGGCGCTGGATCTGGCCGACTACAACATTGCGGTGCTGCTGATGGTGCAGGGGGATGTGTTCGATCAGGTGTGCTATAAGGTGGAGGATTACGGCGTGCTTACGCTGGCCAAGCCTGTTTCGCGCCAGAGCTTTTACACCGCCGTGAAGCTGCTCACCGCCATGCGGGCCAAAATGCTGCGCATGGAAAAAAAGAATCAGGCCCTGCAGGAAAAAATGCAGGATATCCGCACCATCAACCGGGCCAAGTGGCTGCTGATCACCAACCTGCAAATGACCGAGGATGAAGCGCATTATCACATTGAAAAAAAGGCCATGAACAGCCGCCTGTCACGCCGCGAGGCAGCCGAGGAGATCATTCGTACATACGATCCATAATACTTTTTTATACGCAGATTGAAGGGGGAACTTTGGAATGAAGAACACAAAGTATATTTTTGTTACGGGCGGCGTGGTTTCGGGCCTTGGCAAGGGCATTACCGCCGCATCGCTGGGGCGGCTTTTGAAGGCCCGCGGCCTGAAGGTGGCGGCGCAAAAGCTGGACCCATATATCAATGTGGACCCGGGCACCATGAGCCCTTACCAGCACGGCGAGGTGTATGTGACCGAGGACGGCGCAGAGACCGATCTGGATCTGGGGCACTACGAGCGATTCATTGACGAAAATCTGAACCGCTACTCCAACCTTACCACGGGCAAGGTGTATTGGAATGTGCTCAACAAAGAGCGCAAGGGCGAATATCTGGGCTCCACCGTGCAGGTGATCCCGCATATCACCAACGAGATCAAGGAGTTTGTATACCGGGTGGGCCGGCAAACCGATGCCGATGTGGTGATCACCGAGATCGGCGGCACCATCGGCGATATCGAATCGCAGCCCTTTGTGGAGGCTGTGCGCCAGATCTCGCTGGAGGTTGGCCCCGAAAACAGCCTGTTCATTCATGTAACGCTGGTGCCGTTTTTGCGCGGATCGGATGAGCATAAATCCAAGCCCACCCAGCATTCGGTGAAAGAACTGCAGGGCATGGGCGTGAAGCCGGATATCATTGTGCTGCGGTGCGATGAGCCGCTGGAGCCCTCGATCTTTAAAAAGATCTCGATGTTCTGCAATGTCAAGCCGGACTGCGTGATCGAAAACATCACGCTGCCCACCCTGTACGAAGCGCCGATCATGCTGGAGAAAAACAATTTCTCGGCCATCGTGTGCCGCGAGCTGCATCTGAACGCACCGGATATCGATCTGAGCGGCTGGAACGCCATGCTGGAAAAGATCCGCAGCCGCACCAAAACCGTTACCATCGGCCTGGTGGGCAAGTATGTGCAGCTGCACGATGCCTATCTTTCGGTGGCGGAATCGCTTCGGCACGCCGGGTATGAGCTGGGCGCCAATGTGAACATCCGCTGGATCGACTCGGAAACCATCACCGAGGAAAATGTGGCCGAGGTGCTGGGCGACTGCGCGGGTATTCTGGTGCCCGGCGGCTTTGGCGAGCGCGGCATCGAGGGCATGATCACCACCGCCAATTACTGCCGCAAGCGCCATGTGCCTTATTTTGGCATCTGCCTTGGTATGCAGATCGCCGTGATCGCCTTTGCCCGTGCCAAAGCCGGGCTGGCCGATGCCAACTCGGGCGAATTTGACCCCGAAAGCACCCACAAGGTGATTGATTTCCTGCCCGATCAGAACGATGCCGTGGCCAAGGGCGGCACGCTGCGTCTGGGGGCATACCCCTGCGCCATCAAGCCGGGCACCCGTATGCACGAGGCCTATGGCTGCGAGCTGATCAGCGAGCGCCATCGCCACCGCTACGAATTCAACAACGATTTCCGCGAAGTGCTCACTTTGTCCGGCATGGTGATCAGCGGCACTTCGCCCGATGGCTATATCGTGGAAACCGTGGAGCTGCCCGACAACAAGTTCTATGTGGGCGTGCAGTTCCATCCTGAGTTTAAGAGCCGTCCCAACAAGCCCCACCCGCTGTTTGTAAGCTTTGTAAGGGCTGCCCTGGAAACCGCCGAGGAAAACTGAGATCGGCGGCTTTAAGGCATCGCCGTATCAAGCACGCTGCTGCGGCGATGCCTTTACAAAAAAATCTTCGGCTGCATAACGCGCAGCCGAAGATTTTTTTACGGCAGCCTGCGCGCCGCAAATTCCAAAAATTTTTGCGCAGCCGGGCTGGGGCAAACCGCACCGGCAATGCCAAGCTCCACCGTTTGCGAAGGAAAGAGCGGCATCATTTTTACATGGCCGTTCCAGGACATACCGTTGATACCATTGTTCAGCGCCAGCCCTAGCCCGGCCTCTACCATGGAATAGGTGGCAAAGCTGTCCATGGTAGAAAACTGCAAATTGGGCCGAACGCCGCATTTGGCAAACACGCGGGCGTTGTCAATATCCACGCCGGGGTGGGTTTCAATATACGGCTCTGCGGCAAAGCGCTGGATCGGAAGCGCATCCAGTGCGGCCAGCGGATGCCCGGCGGGCACCCAAGCCATCATTTCATCCCGGCACAGCGGCAGCCAGCTGTGTTCGCCCTCGCGCTGGCTGATAATACACAGATCAAGCTGGTGCGCGTGCAGCTGGGCGGCCAGCTGGCTGCTGTAGCCGCTGCAAAGCTGCACCTGAATGCCGGGATAACAGCGGTGAAATTCACCGATCACACCGGCCAGCCAGTGATAATAGGCGCTGTAGGCGGTGCCGATCACCACGGTGCCCACATTCAGCCCGCGGATCTGCGCGGCAAGCTGGGCGCAGGCATCGCCGCTGTGCAGCAAAGCGTAAATGCCGGGCAGCAGCCGCTGGCAGGCAGCGGTAGGGCGCACGCCGCCATGCTCTCGCAGCAGCAGGGGAAAACCGCACTCTGCTTCCAGCGCACTGACCACACGGCTGATGCCCGAGGGGGTGTATTGCAATTTTTCTGCTGCCGCGGTAAGGCTGCCGCTCTCGATGGCGCATACCAGCGCACGGTATTTTTCCAGTTCCATGGTCTGCCTCTTTCTTTGCGAATCTGTCAAAGCAGATGTTCGATATTGTCACTTTACGCAAAGCATACCATGCCGCTATACTAAAAGCAACAAACCAATTCAAAAAAGGGGCAGCCATATGGCAGAAATTCGAGATCTTACCAAGGGCAGCATTCCGGCGCACATGGTGCGGCTGGCGGTGCCGCTGATCGCGGGCAATATTTTGCAGCAGCTCTATAACACGGCCGATGCACTGATCCTGGGGCGCTTTGCAGGCAGCACCGAGTTTGCCGCTGTGGGCGTGGCGGGCAGTGTGATGAACCTGTTTTTGTTTATGATCACCGGGGCCTGCACCGGTGTTTCGGTGCTGTTTTCACAGTTTTACGGTGCATCGGATCTGGATTCATTTCGGCGTGAACACGCGTTGGCTCTTTGGCTGGGGGCGGGAGTGGCACTGGTGTGCGGCGGCCTTGGCTTTGCGCTTTTGCCGCTGCTGCTTCGGGTGATCCAAACACCGGCCGAGCTGATGGCCCCCGTGAGCGCGTATATGAGGGTGATCTTCTCGGCGCTGCTGGCCACATTTTTGTATAATCTTTACAGTGCCCTGCTGCGTGCCATCGGGCAGGCACATATTGCGCTGCTGGCATTGGCTGCAGCGGTAGCCGTGAATCTTGGGCTGGATCTATGGTTCGTAGGCGGGCTGGGCTTCGGTATCTTGGGGGCGGCCTGGGCCACCGCCATTTCACAAGGGCTCTCGGCGCTTTTGTGCATTTTATATCTGCGCAGGGCTGCGCCGGAGCTGCTGTTTCACAAAAGCGATATGCGCCCGCAGCTTCGCCTTTTGGGGCGCACGGTGCGCCTTTCGGCGGTAACGGCCTTGCATCAGTCCAGTTTGTATATCGGCAAGCTGCTGGTGCAGGGGGCTGTGAATACCGGCGGAACCGAAATGATCGCCGCGTACACAGCCACCAGCCGCATCGAAGGGTTTGCCAATTCGTTTGGGGACAGCGGCTCGGCGGCAACCTCGGTGCTGGTGGGGCAAAATATCGGGGCAAAAAAATCGGAGCGGGTAAAGGGATCCTTCCGGGCCAGTCTGATCCTGATGATCGGCATGGGCATTGCCAGCTCGCTGATCCTGTATGTAAGTGCCGGTGCCGCCGTTGGCTTTATGCTGGGGCATACCGGCGGCATCGACTATGAAAATGCTGTAGCCTATATTCGCCTGATCGCGATGTTTTATACACTCTGCTTTATGGGCAATACCTTTGCGGGGTATTTCAACGGCATTGGCAGAGTGGATATACCGCTGATCGGGGCAACCAGCCATATCACGCTGCGCGTGGTTCTGTCGTGGCTGCTGGTGGGGCGCATGGGGCTGCCCGCCGTGGCGCTTGCCACGGGCCTTGGCTGGGTGCTTGTCAATGTTCTTTGGGCGCTGGTCAAACGCTGCAGCAGGCCCCTGCAATAGCCTTCACGGCATAGCCCTTTATAAAAAGTCGCGCCAGCGGTCGGCGGCGTTTTGCTCAAATTGTTCCAGCTCACGCGCCAGCCGCTGGGCGTTTTCGCTGGCGGCGGGGTTGTCACGCCGGGCCATCACACAGCCGGTTACCCCCAGGCAGCAGCCTTGGGCCAGCATTTGGGCCAGATGCCGGTTGCTGGGATCGGTGCGGGCTTTCAGCTGCACGCCCACATCCATGCACAGGCGGCCCACCACACCGGGTGTGCTGGCCTGGCTGCCCATGCTTTCCAGCGCGCGCTGTGCGGCGGCCTGAAACTGCCGGTACTTTTTCTGCTGCACGGCCATTTCGGCCTTCATGGCGCTGTCGGGTGTAATGGGCATCAGTTGGCTCAGCGCCGTGCAGGCGTTTTCGGCATTGCGGGCGATCCTGTCGTACAGGCGGGTGTCCGGCGTGGGCGCGGCCTTGTATGCATCCATAAAAAAAATCAGCCTCCTTTTATGGGCAGTATACCCAAAGGAGGCTGATTTTATGTATACGATCCGTTTTGGCCCGGCGGGCGGCATTGTAAAATGCGCCAAGCGCCAAGGGGGTTATTCCGTTACCAGGCAGTCGCCGCCCTTTTCGCGGGCAGCGCGCAGGCGGTCATCCAGCAGGTTGGCAACGCCCTGCCAGTCCCGGCGCTCGGCCCAATCGGCCGTGGCCACCGAGAAGGTGAACTTTACGCGCTTGTAAATATCCACCACGCATTCCTTGCGGGCGGTTTCGCACAGCTCCTGCATCCACTGGGTAAAGCTGGCATAGTCGCGCCCTTCGCAGCTAAGCACCACGCAGCTGCCGCCCAGCTTGGCCACCAGCCCGTCACGCACCTGCATATTGATCTGCTGCTTGAGCAGGCTGACCACATAGCCCATCACGATATCCACCGCGCTGCGGCCATACTGGTTGTGAATGTTGTCCAGCTTATCCACCGACACCATGGCAAAGCACACATCGGTGCCCTGGGCGGCTTTCTTTTTTACGATCTCGGAGTACACCGTGTCCAGATATTCGCGGTTGAAGGCGCCGGTCACATAATCGCGGTACACATTGCGGTTCACTTCCTGCAGGCTGCGGGCAGCGGCGTGCATACCGGCTTCGTCCATGGAAAGGCTCTCGGTCATCACGGCCTTCAGGCTCAGCACCAGCTCGCGGCCTTCCACATTCACATAGTGGCACTGCAGCTCTTTGGTGTGGCCGTTCTGGGTCATCAGGCGGGTCACACGGCGCTTTTCGTGCAGGCAGCGAATGTCGGTGTGGGGGCCATGCTCCTGACTATCCTCCCAATAAGAGGGATATTCCGAAACAGGCTGCAGGGTGTGGGGGTCCAGAATTTTGCGCGCATGAACATCCAGCAGATTCACTTCGTCAAAAAAATTCTGCAGTATGTCAATGGTTTGGTTCAGTTCGGCAACGGTATACTCTGTTTTCATTACGCTTGTCCTCTTGCTCTTACTCTTCTGCCCCGGAAAAGGGGCTTTTTACCATATAAAATCAATAAACCCAATATTATAAACCCAACCGGCTTGCATTGCTCGCAATACAAACTGTTGTAATTTTACAGATTAAACAAATTGTATTACACCCGCAGGTAGGTTTCGCTCAAATCGCGGATCTGCCTTGCCAGCGCCGGGGTGCATTGGCCTGCGCCCACACGCCAGCACCAGTTGTTTTCCACGGTGCCGGGGGTATTGATGCGCGCCGCCGCGCCTTCCTCCAGCCAGTCCTGCAGGGGAATCACCGCCAGCTTGGCCGGGCTTGCCAGCGCCGTGCGCACAATGGCGCGCACCGGGCTTTCGCCCTTGGCGGCGGGCATATATCGCTTGGCAAAGCTGCGCTCATGCTCCGGCGCATGGGCCAGCCAATCGGCCAGCGTGGTATTGTCGTGCGTGCCGGGATACACCACGCAGTTTTGCATATGATTGTGGGGCAAAAAGTCGTTTTCGCCGCCCGAAAAAGCAAACTGAAGCACCTTCATGCCGGGAAAGCGGCTGTCGGCCAGAAGCTGGCGCACCGAGTCCGAGCTTTCGCCCAGATCCTCCGCCACCACGGGCAGCGGGCCGATGGCATGCTCCATGGCTTCAAAAATTTCCAGCCCAGGGCCTTTTTCCCATTTGCCGGCGCGGGCGGTCTTGGCCTCGGCAGGAATGGCCCAATAGGTGTCAAACCCGCGAAAATGGTCAATGCGCACAAGATCAAAAATGCGCAGCGCGGCGCGCATACGGCGAATCCACCATGCATAGCCGGTTTTTTTGTGGTTGGGCCATGCATACAGCGGGTTGCCCCAGTGCTGGCCGTCGGCACAGAAAAAATCGGGCGGGCAGCCTGCCACACGGGTGGGAAAGCCCTTTTCGTCGGTTTCAAACAGATCGCTTCCGGCCCAGGCATCGGCGGAATCGGCCGAAACATAAATGGGCATATCACCCATGATGCGCACATCGCACTGGGCGGCCTTTTGCCGAAGCAGCTGCCACTGGCGGTCAAACTCATACTGCACAAAGCGCCAGTATTCCAGCTCGTCGCTCTTTTCCTGCTGCACGCGTGCCAGGGCCTCGGGGCGGCGCGCACGCTGTGCCTCGGGCCAGTGCTGCCAGTCAAGGCCGCTGTTTTCGGCTTTTAGAACCATGTACAGGGCGTAATCCTCCAGCCAGTCCTTGGTGCGGCACAAAAAGGCATTGAACTCCTCATCGCGGTGGGTATCGCAGCCGGGCACCGGGCGGCGGGCCTTCCATACGGCATAGGCTTTTTGCAGAAGCAGGGCGTGGTTAGCCTGCACCAGCGCATAATCTACGCGGTTTTGGTTTCGCCCCCAGCGAAGCGCCGCACAGTCTGCCTTTTGCAAAAGCCCGTCGGCGATCAGAAGATCCATGTCGATCAGATCCGGGCTGCCTGCAAAGGCGCTGGGGCTTTGGTAGGGGCTGTTGGCACATCCGGTGGGGCCAACGGGCAGAATCTGCCACACATGCTGGCCTGCCGCCTGCAGAAACTGCAAAAAGTCGTAAGCAGGCTGGCCCAGGCTGCCCATGCCCCACCCGCCGGGCAGAGAAAAAATGGGCAGCAGAATGCCGGCAGTACGGCGCAGATAATATTGCTGCATGGCTGGCGTATCCTCCCTTGTGCAAAACCATGCCGCACAGGCAGCACGGTGCCGCGTGGCGCGGCGCAGATTCTAATTAGTATTATTATAATCAAAGGTGGCTGATTTTTCCAGCACTTTCACCCCGGGGAGCGTATCTTTTACATTATCACCAATTATTGCTTTGTGAAAAAGCGTTTTTTCGGGCTTTTGATTCCGGCACTGTGGGCGGCGCGCCCGGCGGGGCTTTTTTCTTGTGCTTTTGCGGGAATCGTGGTAAAATAAATTACTTATGAGATCATTTTCTTGCAGAAAGGAAGCAACCCCTATGCCGCAAACCGAACGCCTGTTTCAAGAGGACTCCTTCTGCCGCCGCTTTACGGCGCAGGTGGTGGCCTGCGAGCCTTACAAAAGCGGCTGGCGGGCCGAGCTGAGCCGCACCGCGTTTTTCCCCGAGGGCGGCGGCCAGCCGTGTGATCTGGGCACGCTGCAGCCCCAAAACGGCCCCGAGGCCCAGGTGCTGGATGTGCAGGAGAGCGAGGGCCGCGTGCTGCACACGCTGGATGCCCCCCTGCCCGTGGGCGAAAGCGTAACGGGTGAGATCAACTGGCAGCGCCGCCGGGATGCCATGGAGCAGCACAGCGGCGAGCATATTCTTTCGGGCCTGCTGCATACGCTGTTTGGGGCCGACAATGTGGGCTTTCACATTGGCCCCGATCAGGTGCGCATGGATATGAGCGTGGAGCTTTCGGCGGCCCAGCTGGCCTGCGCCGAGGAAAAGGCCAATGCCATCGTGCGTGAAAATGTGCCGGTGCTGGTGTCGGTGCCCTCGCCCGAAGAGCTTTCGGCGCTGACTTACCGCAGCAAAAAAGAGCTGGAAGGCCCAGTGCGCATTGTGGAAATTCCGGGCGCCGATGTGTGCGCCTGCTGCGGCACCCATGTGGAGCGCACCGGGCAGGTGGGGCTTGTGAAGATATTGACCCACCAGAATTATAAGGGTGGCACGCGGCTGATGATCGCCTGCGGGCAGCGTGCCTTTGCGGCCCTGGCGGCCGAGCATGATGCCCTTACCGCAGCCTCGCAGCTGCTGAGCGCCAAGCTGCCCGAGGTGCCCAGCGCGGTGGAACGGCTGCTGGCCGAAAATCAGGCGCTCAAGGCTGCGCGCGCCGAAGCCGAAAACCGCTGGTTTGCCGCCGTGGCCGAAAGCGCACCCGCCGAAAAGCCGTTCTGCACAGCTGCCGAGGGCCTTTCGGGCGACAGCCTGCGCCGTCTGGCGCTGGCCATTGCCGAAAAAACCCATGCAGCGGCTGCGGCGCTTTGCCCCCGCCCCGAGGGCGGCTTTGCCTATGCGCTGGCCCCGGCCCCGGGCGGGGATGCCCGTGCGCTGGCCAAAGCGCTGAACCTTGCGTTTGAAGGGCGCGGCGGCGGAAAGCCCGCCCTGTGCCAGGGCAGCATTGCCCGCGGCGATTTGCAGGAAGTAAAACAATTCTTGGAAACAACGGAGATCTGACACTATGAGAATGCGATTCAAACCCTATGCCCGCCCCGAACTGCTGGCCTGTGATTTTCATGTACACGAGCCCCTTTCCATGCAGGGAAAGTGGAACCAAAGCTATGCCCGCCCCGAGCAGCCCTTGTATCTGGAGCTGGGCTGCGGCAAGGGCGGATTTATCAGCCAGCTGGCCTGGCAGCACCCCGACATCAACTATCTGGGTATTGATATGACCGATAAGGTGCTGATCCTGGCCAAGCGCAAGCTGGAGGCCGCCTATGCCGCCCACGACCAAAAGCCCGACAATGTGAAGGTGTGTACGTTTGACATCGAGCGCATTGCCAATGTGTTTTCTCCCAGCGACCGCGTGGGCCGCATCTACATCAACTTCTGCAATCCGTGGAGCAAAAACAGCAGCAAGAAAAAGCACCGCCTCACCCATGGCCGCCAGCTGCTGAGCTACCGCACCTATCTGGAGGATGGGGGCGAAATCTGGTTTAAAACCGACGACGACGATCTGTTCAACGATACGCTGCAGTATCTGCCCGCCTGCGGCTACGAGATCACCTGGCAGACCCGTGATCTGCACGAAAACGAGCCCAGCTGGAACCTGCGCACCGAGCACGAGGGAATGTTTACCGAGCAGGGCATCAAGATCAAGGCGCTGATCGCCCGCAAGCTGCCCGACGGCGAGGGTGTGATCCGCTGGAACAAGGCGCTGGAAAAGAGCATCGACGGCCCGTTTTTGCCCGAAGAATGACCCCCGCTGCCCTGCGCCGGAACAAAGAAATGCATATTCCGCCGTTTGGGGGGCATTCCTAAAGCAAAGCATTTTTCAGGGCGCGCTGCCCTTTTTTCGGGAGGTTTTGTATGGCCATCACAAGCCCTTTGCAGGCCCTTTGCCTGTTTTTTGTCTACAGCTTTCTCGGCTGGGGCGTAGAGGTTGCCTTTCACGCCGTTTCGCTGGGCAAGCTGGTGAACCGCGGCTTTTTAAACGGCCCGGTGTGCCCCATTTACGGCTTTGGGATGCTGGGCATCCTGACATTGCTTGCGCCGCTGGAAAATAACCTGTTCTGGCTGTTTTTGGGCGGCATGGCTGTCACCACCACCATCGAGCTGGTGGGCGGCTGGGCGCTGTATAAGCTGTTTCACACCCGCTGGTGGGATTACTCTGATCTTCCCATGAATCTGGGGGGCTATATCTGTGCGCAGTTCAGCCTGTACTGGGGCATCGGCACGCTGCTGGTGATCAAGCTGGTACACCCCACCGTGCTTTTGATGCTGCATCTGGTGCCGGGGCCTGTAAAGATGATCCTGTGCGCGGTGTGCAGCGTGGTGTTTCTGGTGGATATCGGCGTTTCGGCCAGCACGGCTGTGGGGCTGGACAAACAGCTGCGAGAGCTGGATGATATTCGCACCGGCCTGCGCAAAACCAGCGACATGCTGACGGAGAAGATCGGCACCACCGCCATGACAGCCGACGAACTGCTGGACGAAAAGCGCCTGCAGCTGATGCTGGCCAAGGCCGAAGGGCTGGACGATCTGGAAAACTGGCGCGGCGAGATCGAACAGCGCGCCAGGGACCTGCGCGCCCGGCGCACGGCGGTGCTGGAAAAGGTGCGCGGCAATGCGTGGTTTGGCGAGCAGCGCCTGCTGAGCGCCTTCCCGGGGGCACGGCGCAGCAAGGAGGGCAGCACTGCTTCGCTGATCCTGCTGCGCGCCGAGCTGGAGCGCACCCGCCGCGAACTGGCCCGCACCCAGAGCGCGCTGGCCAAAGCACAGGCCGAACTGGAGCAGCTGCGCAAGGCCTCTTGATACATATTGATGAACAATGTGTAGTCATTGATTGGATTTTTCGCAAAGCAGGGCAGTTTGGCTGCCCTGCTTTTTGCTTTATTTCGCTGCTTTTTCTGCTTTATCGCTCTCGGCGCTAACGGTTATCGCAACAAGAGATAACAAAATGTATGGCATTTTAGGGAAAACTATAGTATATTATGTACAAAAGGGGAACCGGTTATGGACTGCTATGACATCAATCTGAAGCATCTGGCCTATTTCAGCAAGGTGGCCCGGCTGGGCTCAATCAACAAGGCGGCGCAGCTTTTATACATATCGCAGTCCCATCTGGGCAAGATCATTCACGATCTGGAAAAAACCGTGGGCGCGCCGCTGCTGAACCGCAGCCGACAGGGCGTAACGCTTACGCCCGAGGGCACCGCGTTTCTGGAAAAGGCCACGCTGATTTTAAGCGAGATGGAAAGCCTGCATTTTCACCCGCAGGCCCCCGGCACCACCCCAGAAACGCTTTCGGTATCCATGACAAAGTTTTCGCATGTGATGGAAAGCTTTATCTCGGTGGTGCAAAAGCACAGCGAACAGCCCGAATTCACCCACCGCCTGTACGAGGGCCAGGTGAACGAAGTGGTGGACGATGTGCTGCAGGGGCGGGTGGATATCGGCGTGCTGCATTTTCACCGGGCCCGGCGGGAGGCTTTTGCGGCGGATCTGGCGGCCAAAGGGCTCAGCTATCATTTTTTGGCCTATGCCGAGCCGCGCATCGTGATCTCCAAGGATCACCCGCTGGTGCGTGCCCGCAAGCCTATGACGCGCGAAAATCTGGCCCCCTACGGCTTTGTGCGCTATTTGGGGCTTTACGATGATGTGCTGGCCCAGCTGTGGGGCAGCGCCTTTTCGCAGGACCGCTTGGGCGGCAAAAAGGAAATTTTTGTCACCGGGCGCGCAACGCTGATGAATCTGATCTCGCAAACGGATTTTTACAGCGTGGGCATTCACGATTTTGACAAACAGCTTTCGGATTTCGGCGCGGTGTCGCTGCCGATTCCGGGGTGTCAGGCATCCGTGGAATTCGGCTACATCACGCTGCAGGGTGTGCCCATCACGCAGATCGGGCAGGAATTTCTGCACGAGGTGCAGGCCGCGCTCACCCACGAGCAGACCGACTGAGTTTTTTATGGTTTCGCAATACCGCAATCACACAGGAAAATGGAAAATATGGAAAGGGAAGGATCGCTATGATCGAACAGCTTTTGCAAAAGGCCGTGCAGGTTGGCCGCCCGTTTATTGAAAAGGGAGAGGTTGCTACTTATATCCCCGAGCTTGGCAATGCCGATAAAAACAAACTGGGCATTTGTGTTCACACGCTGGACGGCGGGCGTTTTGCCTGCGGCGATGTTCACGACCGCTTCAGCATTCAGAGTATTTCCAAGGTGATCACGCTGGCCGCTGCTTTGGAGCTGTGCGGCTTTGACACCGTGTTTGAAAATGTGGGCATGGAGCCCTCGGGCGATGCCTTCAACTCGCTGATCAAGCTGGAAATTTCCGGCAGCCATCCCTATAACCCCATGATCAACTCGGGCGCTATTGCGGTGGCCAGCTACACCCAGCCGCGCATTTCGTTTAACAATATGCTGGCGCTCACCCAGCAGCTTTGCCACGATAAGGGCGTGGTGCTGGACGAAAAGGTGTATCACTCCGAAATGGAAAATGTGGCCCGCAACCGCGCCATTGCCTATCTTTTGGAGAGCAAGGGCGTGATCAAGGGCAATGTGGAGGAAGCGCTGGATTTCTATGTGCGCATGTGCTCGCTGAGCGTTACCGCCGAGGGCCTTGCCAATCTGGGCCTGCTGCTGGCCAACGATGGTGTTGACCCCAACGGCGGCGGCCGCCTGCTGGAATCGGACACCGTGCGGGTGGTGAAAACCATTATGCTCACCTGCGGTATGTACGATGGCTCGGGCGAATTTGCCGTGCGCGTGGGCCTGCCCACCAAGAGCGGCGTGGGCGGCGGCCTGCTTTCGCTGGCCGATGGGCAAATGGGCATTGGCATTTACGGCCCCGCACTGGATATCAAGGGCAACAGCATTGCGGGCGAACAGATGCTGCGGTTCCTTTCCACACAGCTGCATCTGCATATGTTTGACAGTTCCCGTTTTGCCATTGACCCCAAAACCATGCTGTGATCGTGCAGTTTGCCAATGGTAGACCACAGTTTTTAAGTGTATTTTGTGCGTGTACAGGTAGTTTTTGCCTCGTTTTGTACAATTTGCAAAAAAATAGCTGGTAAAGTGAAACAAAATACGCTAAAATAGTACTAAAGTTAAAAAAATGTTCATATTTGGAGGTGAGGCACACAGTCAGCCCGTGTAGAAAATCTGCAGAGCTTATATACGGGGCTCTGCACGGAAAAGAAAGTGAGAATGAGTTATGTTTACTGAAATTATCGGCGTGATCAGCGGCTTTATGTATTCAAAACTGTTGATCATCCTGCTTCTGGGTGCAGGCATTTATTTTACCTTCCGCACCGGCTTTGTGCAGTTCCGTCTGTTCGGTGAGTCGGTTCGCGTGGTATCCGAAAAGCCCGACAAAGAGGGCTCGGTTTCCTCGTTCCAGGCACTGATGGTTTCCACTGCATCCCGCGTGGGCACCGGCAACATCGTTGGCGTTGCCACGGCGGTTTGCCTGGGCGGCTACGGCTCTGTGTTCTGGATGTGGGTCATCGCCCTGATCGGCGGTGCTTCGGCTTTCATTGAAAGCACTCTGGCACAGATCTACAAGCATCGTTATCCCGATGGCACCAGCTACGGCGGCCCTGCCTATTACATTGAGGCCGCTCTGCACAGCCGCCCCCTGGCCATGCTGTTTGCCTGCAGTATGCTGGTTACTTACGCCGGCGGCTTTAACATGCTGGCTTCCTACAACCTGCAGTCTACTTTCAGCATTTACTCTTTCTATAACCCCACCGTGACCCCCTGGATCATCGGCGGCATTCTGGCTGTTCTGGTTGGCTACTGCCTGGTTGGCGGCGGCAAGCGCATTGTAAAGGCCACCTCGACTCTGGTTCCCATCATGGGCGTGATCTATGTGGCAGTGGCTCTGTTCGTGATCATCACCCACATCGGCCTGCTGCCCGGCGTTCTGGCCACCATTTTTGCAGAGGCATTTGATTTCGCTGCTATCTTCGGCGGCTTTGCCGGTTCCTGCGTGATGTACGGCATCAAGCGCGGCCTGTTCTCCAACGAAGCCGGCGTGGGCAGCGCTCCCAACGCAGCTGCTACTGCTGAAGTAAGCCACCCCGTTAAGCAGGGCCTCGTGCAGATGCTGAGCGTGTTCATCGACACCCTGCTGCTGTGCACCTGCACCGCTATGATGTGCCTGTGCTCCGGCGTGCAGCCCACTGCCGAAATGGCAGGCGCCCCCTATGTGCAGGCCGCTCTGGCCAACGCACTGGGCATGGCTGGCCCCATCTTCATCAACATTTCCATGGTGCTGTTTGCCTTCACCACCCTGCTGGGCAACTTCTACTATGTTGACGACCTGATCACCTACATTATGAACAAGGTTCCTTCCAAAACCTTTATGACCTGCTTCCGTCTGGTTGCCGCCGGTGTTATCTGGCTCGGCGCCGGCATGAGCATGAGCCTTGTCTGGGATCTGGCCGATGTGCTGATGGGCGTTATGGCCATCATCAACATTCCTGTTATCTGCATTCTGGGCACTCCTGCCATCAGGGCCCTCAAGGACTACACCGCTCAGAAGGCAGCAGGCAAGAACCCCGAATTCAAGTCGGCAACGGTTGGTCTGGAAGGCAAAACCGAATGCTGGGAATAAGCTGAATCTGCCCTTGGCCGTTTGCAGCGCCTGAGGGGCTGATGCTCGGTATGTTCTGCCGCCCGCTCGATCTTTCGCCGAGCGGGCGGCTTTTTTATCAGTTTTAAAAGGAGAATGGGTATGTATCCAAGAGTGGTCGTTCGACTGGATCATCTGCGCGAAAATGTAAAAGTGGTGCGCGAACTGTGCGAAAAAAATCATATCTCCATCACCGGCGTTACCAAGGTGTTTCGCGGCGATCCTAAAATTGCCCAGTGCTATCTGGACGGCGGGCTTACCATGCTGGGGGATTCCCGCACCGAAAACTTAGAAAGAATGCAGTCGCTGTCCGCCGAAAAATGGCTTATTCGCCCGCCCATGCTCAGCCGTGCCGCCGAAACCGCCCGCTTTGCCGATGCCGCGCTGCATTCGGAATGGCAGGTGATCGAGGCCGTGGCCGCCGAAGCCGAAAAGCTGGGCAAAAAGCATAAGGTGATCCTGATGGCGGACTTGGGCGATATCCGCGAAGGCTATGTGGATTACGACGAGCTGCTGCGGGTGGCAGCCCGGGTGGACACACTGCCCGGGGCCGAGCTGTATGGCCTGGGCGTCAATCTGACATGTTTTTCCTTTATTCAGCCGGACGAGGAAAAAATGCAGCTGCTGGCCGAGCTGGCCCGAAAAGCCGGGGAAGCAGCCGGGCACCCGCTGCAGGTGGTGAGCGGCGGAAATTCGGCCACGCTGGACCTGATGCTGCGCGGCGGCATTCCCACCGGCATCAACGATCTGCGCCTGGGCGAAAGCCTGCTGTTCGGCAAGGAACGCGCCAAATACCAGTATCTGCCCGGCACCCACCGGGATGTGTTCACGCTGGAATGCGAGATCGTGGAGCTGAAGGAAAAGCCCTCGCTGCCCTGGGGGCAGGTGGGCGTGGATTCGTATGGCAACAAGCCCACCTTCTGTGACCGCGGCCAGCACCGCAAAAAGGCCGTGTGCGCACTGGGACGGCAGGATTTCGATGCCGAAACCTGCACCCCGCTTGACCCCGGCGTGATCATTCTGGGCGCAAGCTCGGACCATTTGATGCTGGATGTCACCGACAGCGAAAGGGAATACTGTGTGGGTGACATTGTGCAGCTGCAGCTGGGATATTTTTCTACCATGCGCGCCTTTACATCGGAGTATGTAGAAAAGGTGTATCTGGGATAATGCCCCGGGAAAACCCCGCATAAAGCAAAAGCCTCTGCTTTTCCGAAATGAAACATCGGAAAAACAGGGGCTTTTTTGGAATATCACAGCTGCAAAAGCGCAGCGGCATAGCAGGCGTAGGCAAGGTTCAGCGCGGCGCATAGGCCCATCACGCAAAGGCAGCACACAGCCGAGCCCAGCCGAAACGGCTTGCCGTGGTTTGCGCCCCACAGCACCTCGGCCCCCAGCACCACCAGCATGGCAGGGGAAAGCCTGCAGGCCAGCCAGCCGTTAAACCCCGGCAGAAAGTAACACCCAAGGCCCACCAGCCCTGCTGCGATCAGCGTAAGGCCAAGGCTCAGGCTGCCCACCCAGCGGGTGCAAGTGCTTTTTTCGCTCATGCATTATTCCCCCTCGTGCGTATCGCTTTGCGGCTGATATTCTTCGTAATCCGGCTTTTCGGGCTGCTGGGGGCCTTTTACCAGCCACACACCCACAGCGATCACCGCCATGCAGCCCAGCAGCTCGGGCATACGGTTCAGCACGGCATACACATTGCCCAGAATGCCGTTCATCAGGCCCATATCCTCAAGATACCAATACAGTTGGCCTAAAATGAACTTATTATACAGTGCGTATACACCGACGAACACCAGCCCCCAGCCCACCAGCTTGTGGCGGCGGGCCACCAGCGCCTTCATACCGGCCCAGCTGCCCATATCAAACAAAAAGTCATCCGGCTCGGCCATGCCGCTTAAAATGCGGCTGCGCAGGTTGAGGGAGTCAAAAAAGCTCACCATCCACACAACGCCCAGCAGCACGCCGAAGGCATCCATAAAGCAGGTAAGCCAAAAGGCTGCGCAAAAGGCCAGCAGCACGGAAATGCCGCGGCGCATATAGCACTGATACATTTGCCCTGCGCCGGGAACAAACGAAAAGCACAGGGTGAGAAATCCACTTTTATTTTTCATGATCGAAACCTCCTGTGGTTGATTGAATGGTTTGCAGGGCCTGCTCCCACACGGCCCTTACCGGTGCGGCAGGGCTTCGCGGTTGCTTGGCGGCCTCTAAAAATTCGCAGGAATCCGGTGCGGTGATGGCCGGGCGCTCGGGCGGCAGTGCCCGGGCGGCGGGGCTCAGCATCAGCGTGTTGGCGCCGCTCCACAGCCCAATGGCCATCACAGCCGCGGCACACGCCACCACGCCGCGCCCCAGCCGGGTTTGCATGGCGCGCACCCACAGGCTTTGCCGCACGGCTTTGCCCAGGGGCTTGGGCGGCTGCTCCAGCGCCGTCTGCGAGAGCAGCAGGGTGTAGCGGTCCATACAGCGGTCACAATAAGCCAGATGCTCGGCGGCTTCCAGCCGGGCCAATTCGTCCAGCGTGCCCTCTTGCAAGGCGGCCAAAGCCTCGTTGGTCAGGCAGCCTTTTTCGTTAAACAGTTCCATCCCGTGCTCTCCTTTCCAGTATTTGCTGCTGCAGAATCTTTCGGCCGCGGCTCAGCTGTGCGCTCAGCGTTCCCGGCGGCCGCCCGCACAGCCGTGCGGCTTCGCCGGGCGATTTTCCCTGCAGCAGACACAGTGTGCAGGGCGTTTTGTAGGGCTCGCGCAGCGCCAGGATCAGCTGCTCCACCTCTTTGGCACCGTCACGGTTGGCCAGCAGAGCCTCGGGGCCGGGCGCAGTGTCCGGCACATCCTGCCCTGGGGTGGAGCCGTCTGCCGAAAGGCTTACCCGGCGATTCCATGCGCTGCGCAAATGGTCTTTGGCCTTGTTGGCGGCGATGCGCGCAAGCCACTGGGATTCGTGCCCTTCGGGGCAGCGCTCTATGCTGCGCCACGCCGAAAGAAAGGTTTCCTGAGAAAGATCCTGGGCCAGCTCACGGTCACGCACCAGCTGCCAGCACACGGTGTATACCAGCTTTTCGTATTGCTCCACAAAGCTTTCAAACTGCGCTGCGTTCACGGGCGGCCCTCCTTTCTCTTTTTAAATGCGGCCTTCAACCGGCTTCATACAGTAATACGGGCCCAGGCGGGCATTTGCTGCAAAAATTCTGAAAAAATAAAAATTCCCCAGCCGGTGTTTTGCAAAAAAACAGCCGACTGAGGAAAAAGGATCTGCTCAGATCCTGGGGCGGGGCAGTTTGGCGGCCAGGCGCGGCGCAAAGCGCTGCAGCAGCAGCATGGCCATGCCCCACACACAGGTAAAGTTTACGGCGATCACCGCCGCCGTCAGCCCAAACACCACGGCGCTGCCGCCGGGCAGCGAAAGCAGCAGCCATGCGGCTTCGGCCACCAGCAGCGCCAGCGTGAGCGCCACGCGCTTTACGCCGATGGTGATGTATAAAAGCGAGTGGGTGCTGCGCACACGCAGCAAAAACACCAGAAACAGGCTCAGCATACTGGCGGCTGTGGCACCCACGGGCCCCCACACCCGAATGAACACCCAGTTCATAAACAAATTGCTGATGGCACCGGCCAGCATGGTGAGCAGCGAAAGGGTGCTGCGCTTGTACACCATGTATACGCTGTTTAAAAACAGGTTCAGGCAGGTGAAGGCTGCTGCAATGGTGAGCAGGGGCACAAACTGCCATGCATCGTAAAAGTTTTCTTTAAAAATGTGCATCAGCGGCTTGCACAGCCAAATCACGCCCGCCGCACAGCAAAACATCAAGCCGGAGTACAGCTTGAACACGCGGCTGAAAAACTCCTCGCGCTCGCTTTCCTCGGTCACGGCGGAAAGCTGCCATGCCTCGTTGAAGATCTGGCCCACCGTGTTTACAAGGGTGGGCATAAAATAGCCGGTGGAAAGCAATCCGGCCCAGCTTTCGCCCGAAAGCCCGCCCACGCCTGCGCACATGGCGCTTACAAAAAACAGGTCGCTGGCGTTGATGATCCAAAAGCTGGTCTGCGCGGGGATCATGGGCAGGCTGTAGCGCAGCATATCCTTTAACAGGCGGCGGTTGAAGCGCCGAAAATTCAGATAGCGCCGCAGCCCGGCCACCGTGAACACAAAAATGGTGCTCAGGCCGTCGCCGCAGATAATGGCCAAAAGATAGCCTGCCGCGCCCAGCTTGAGAATGTTCAAAAACAGAACATAGAACATCAATGTGCCAAAGGTACACAAAATGCCGTCAATGGCCACAAGGCGGTTCAGCATACGGCTGCGCACAAACTGGGTACACAGCGTGCGCAGGCAGCTTACCAGCACATAGGCGCACAGCAGCATCAGATAGCCGTTTACACCCGGCAAAAAGCGCAGCAGCGGGCTGCACAGCAGCAGGATCAGAAATCCTGCAAGAATGCTCACAAAGCCGTTGGTGAACACCTGCGTTTTGCTCACGCCCTTATCCAGCCCAAAGCGGATCACCGCAAAGCTCATGCCAAGGCTCACCAAAGGGATCAGCAGGTTGGCGCACTGGCTGGCCAGCTTGGTCACGCCCATCACGGCGGTGTCACCCAGCGCAAAGGAAAGATACGGCTGCACGATCACGCTCAGCAGCTTGCTGGAAAAATTGGAAATAGCAAACAGCAGCGTGTTGCTGATCAGCGTATTATATTTTTTCCTGTCGGTTCGCGCCACAGCGGGCCTCCTTGAAACAACTGGCAGGCAGTACTCCATGTAAGTACTGCTGCAAATGGTGAAAGGTATCTGTATGATATTGATACAATAAAAAAAGCGGAGCAGTCCGGAACGTCGGACACATCTACCGCTACACCAATATTAGCAGACAAAAAAATAGATGTCAAGCCCAATTCCAAAGAAAGGTTTTCTGTTTCAGATAATGACCGGCAGCATACAATTTAGTGCCGTTTAAATATCACTGCGCAGCAGGGCACGGCGGGCCTTCCAGTCCGGCATGCGCTTTTCCACCTCGGCCCAAAACAGCGGGCTGTGGTTGGGCACAAGCAAATGGCAAAGCTCGTGTACGGCCACATATTCCTGTGCGGCCAGGGGCTTTTGCACCAAACGCAGCGCAAAGGTGATGCGCCGCCGCCTGAGATTGCACACGCCCCAGCGGCTTACCATATCCCGCATACAAATTTCGGGCAGGCCCTGCGGCACACTGTCGGCAAACAGCGGAAACAGCCGCTCGCAAATGGCCTGCATCTGCATAAGCGCCTCGGCCTTATCGGGAAGCGGGGCGCTTTCGGCCTCTGCCTGTGCGGCACGGGCCTTTTTGGCATGGGCGATCCAATCGGTATTCTGGGCCACAAAGCGGTCTGCCTGTGCAGCGCGGGCCCTCAGCGGGGCCGAAACCGAAACATCGCCATTGCGGTGTACATGCAAATGCATCTGCTTAATGCTGCGGCGCACCAGCTGGTATTCTATGCCCGCCGCACAGCGGGCCTCGGGGGCGGGGGAACTCTTTTTCACAGCCGCACTCATGGCGTTACCCCCGCACACTCTTGCGGCAAAGGGAAGGCATGGGCAGCTGTGCCAGCAGCACCGCGCCAAACATGAGCAGCCCGCCAAACAGCTCGCGCCCGGTCATGCTTTCGCCCAGCACCACCCAGCCGCTCAGCGCACTGAACACGCTTTCCATGCTCATGGCCATGCAGGCCAAGGCGGGGGGCACGCCCTCCTGCCCAAGAATTTGCAGGGTATAGGCCACGCCGCTGGAAAACACGCCCGCATAGGCAATGGCCCCGGCAGCCGCCATCAGGCTGGCCGGTGTGGGGGCTTCCAGCACCAGCATCAGCACGGTGCTTTCCACGGCCACCACCAAAAACTGCACCCACGAAAGGCACACGCCGTCTACCAAGGGGCTGAAATGGCTCACGCACATGATCTGCACGGCAAATAAAAACGCGCACAGCAGCAGCACACCGTCACCGGCAGCCAGTGCAAAGCCGCCGGGCTTGATGCACAAAAGATACAGCCCCACCACGGCGATCCCCACGCAGGCCCAAATTTTGGCCTCGGGGCGCTTGCCCAGCACCACACTGAGAATGGGCACCAGCACCACATACAGCGCCGTGATAAACCCGGCTTTGGCGGTGCTGGCATCGGCCATGCCCAGCTGCTGGCTGGCGCTGGCCATGCAAAGCGCACTGCCGCACACAAAACCGCCCAAGGCAAGCTGTTTGCGCTGGGCGGGGGTCTGGGGCAGCACCGACTTGCCGCCGTTTCGGGCGGCAGCGCGGGCGCGCACGGCGATCACGGGCAGCAAAACCACCACGGCGATCCAGCTGCGGCCCATCAGATAGGTGAAGGGGCCCACAAGCTCGGCCCCAAGGCTTTGCGCCACAAAGGTGGTGCCCCACAAAAATGCTGCCAGCAGCAGCATCAGCAAATGGCTGGTTTGTTTTTTCATGCTTCCCTCAAAATTATGCCACAGCGGCATCGTTGCCGTCATCGCTGAGCATTTCACCGTTGGCAATGCCCTGCACCTTCATGGCACCCGTGATATAGTATTTCGAGCTGTCATAGCTCAGCGTGATCTTGTAGCGCTTAGAGGTGTCCAGCCCCGAAAAGGTGCCGGTGTAGCAGTCACCGCCGGTGGTGAAATACAGCGTGCAGCCGTTTACATACTGGGCCTGGTTGTCGCCCGTAAGCTCCCACAGGCCGGCCTTGAATTCCAGCAGGCCGGTGCTTTCGGTGGTGGCGTAGGCAGTCAGGGTAAGCGTGTCGCCCGCGGGGCTGAAATAGCCCGTGTTGCGCACCATCACGCGGTTGAAATCAATATACATGGTGTCGCCCTCCAGCTGGGTGTTGAAGCGGCGGCTGGTGTCCATGCCTTCGGGCAGCGTGATCTCGCCGCCCTTTTCGGCGTAAATATCGTTTACCGTGCTTTCGCGCTGGCTGCCCAAGCAGGCCGTCAGGCTGAAAGCCAGCGCCAGCGTGAGCGCCAGTGTGATCAGTTTTTTCATGTCTACCTCCCCGCAGGGCGTACACCCTGCGATTTTATGCCGGGGGCTCCCGGCGTGACTTACAATTATAATAGTATGGCGGGTTTGGATTCCCTAAATCCTTATTATATTGCAAATCGCCACACCGCACAAGACATTTTAGCGATTTACCTCGGCCAATGCCGCACATTCGGCCTCGGCCAGGGCGGGATAGGCACCGTTTTTGAACAAAAAGTCATAGCGGTACAGCGCATAGCCCTGTGCGCCCGCCTCGCGCAGCGTGCCCACCATGTCGGCCAGCTCGTGCCCGGTGTTCCACTGGTCGGTGTTATGGTCATAATTGCCGCCGTCACCATCGCCAATGCGGTAAGCGCCCAGCCCGAAATACAGCGAAACGCTGGCATCCCGCGGCATGGCCGCCCAGGTGCGGGTCACATTTTCAAAGGCATAGTCCGTGCTGCCGCCCTTGGTGGTGTAGCCGTAGCCCCAGTATACCTGCGGCATCACATAGTCCACATAGCCGGGGGTTTGCAGCCACAGCGCCACATCGCTGAACTGGCCGTTGTAGTTGTTGCTGTTGTTGCCCTGCGGCGAAATGCCAAAGCGGCAGGCCGGGCGAATGCTTTTGATGGTGCGATAGGTTTCGCTTACCAGCGCATTCACATTTTCGCGCCGCCAATCCTCCAGCGAAAGCCCGGTGTTGGCATCGGCGTAGTCCTGGCTGTCAAAGGCAGGATCGGTGGTGGGGTAAAAATAGTCATCGTAGTGAATGCCGTCCACCTCATAATTCTGCACGATCTCGGCCACGCCCTCGCAAATGTAATCGCGCACCTCGGGCAGGGCGGGGTTCAGATAATAGCCCTCGCCGTTTGCCTTCACCCAATCGGGGTGGGTGTACAGCAGGCTGTTTTCGGCAAAGCTGCCGGGGGTAGCGGCGTTGAGTGCCACCCGGTAGGGGTTCAGCCATGCCTCCAGCTGCAGGCCGCAGGCGTGGGCCTCGCGCACCAGCACGGCCAGCGGGTCAAATCCGGGGTCGGTGCCCTGCGCGCCGGAAAGCACATGGCTCCACGGAAAAAGCGCCGAAGGGTACAGCGCATCGGCAAAAGGCCGCACCTGCGCGATCACGGTGGTGCAGCCAAGGAAAAGGCAGTTTTGCATCAGCGTTTGCACCTGGGCGGTAAAGGCATCTTCGCCGGAAAAATCAAAGCTGCCCCATTCCAGATAGCTCACCCACATGGCGCGGTATTCCCCGGCAGCCTGCGGCTGCACATCGGGGGTGCTTTGCACGGCTTGCGAAGAAGCCGAAGAATCGGCAGGCTGGGGCGATTTTCCGCAGCCTGCCAGCCCCAGGGCCAGAGCGGCAGCCACCAAAAGCGAGGCGGCACGGCGAAAAGAATGTTTTTTCATAGAATTCCTCGTTTCACAGCGCCCGGCACGGAATATAAAAATACCCCTTGGCGAGCGGTAAGTTTTCTGCTATAATATATTGTTGTATCATGTTCTTATGAATTTGTCTACTCCGGGCCAGTAGCTCAGTTGGTCAGAGCTGGCGGCTCATAACCGCTTGGTCGCGGGTTCAAATCCTGCCTGGCCCACCAAATCATAAAAATTCCCGCCAAAAGGCGGGAATTTTTTTAAAAAAAGAAAGGTCGGGCAGGATTTGAAAGCCCGGCCCGACCTGCAGGCGGCAGGCCGGGAAAAAAACAGCCCGGTGGGCTGTTTTTTAGGGCGTGGGTGGCCGGTTTCGGCCTGGCCCACCAAATTGTAAAAATTCCCGCCAAAAGGCGGGAATTTTTTTAAAAAAAGAAAGGCCAGGCAGGATTTGAAAGCCCGGCCCGGACTGCGGGCTAAGGCAACCCGGAAAACGGGCTGCCTCTTATTTAAAAATCAAGAAGGACATGTCTTATGAAAAAAACATCGTATTTTCAAATAAAGTCAAAAATATATCATTATTATTGGGCTATTGTGGTATTGCTTGTGACTGCAATTATGACGGCGGCATGCATTAATGAAGTAATCGGAGTAAACAAGGCAGCAAATCTGCCTCTATCAAAAATGATATATCAAAGCGATGCTGCTACGGTACATCGAAGTGATAATACTAAAGAAAGGTATGATATACCGGTTTACATGGAAATTGCGAGAGTTTCAAAATACCTGTTTTATCAACCGCCGGACAGATATCACGCAGAAGCTTTTTATTTTGAAGTAACGGATACAGACAACAACAAGTTTATAATGCGCGCTGTCAACGACAACGGAATAGAAAAAGCGATAGAGATCAAGGAGGCATTTGCAAAAAATGCGGATAATGAAGAATTTTTTATATATGCCACGGGTGCAACGAGAGGGCTTGGAAAAGACATATTAAAGTCAATAAAGAAAGAAACTAATAGCCCACTTTCGTTGGAACAGCTTCGAGAGAAATATGGATATTCTTTATTTAATCTTAATCAAAAGCCACATACTCATTGGAGTTCGGGAGTTGGTATCATTAGCTTAAGTTTAATTATATGCTTCCTGTTATATTATCTGATTTCCAGCAACCTGAAATTTGAAGCTTCCAGAAAAAGTATCGGCTATACAAAGCAGGCCATTGTGCAGGAATGGCAGAATGTAGATACAAAATTCCGCGTCTGTGATGTATATCCTGGAGAAAAAGTGATTTTTTCTACAGATGGCTGTGTTTTGTATTCGGATATTCGATATGTTTATGAGGGATCACAAAAATACACTGAGCCAGTGATAATCAATCCCGGTAATCTGGTAACAGCAGAGCTGAAAAACGGGAAAAGGGTGAAGATCGGCAAATATATCAGCTTTGATAAACAATATAAGCCCCTACTGCTGCCGTTGATTGCACAGATCAAAGAAAATGTGGCAAAAGTACAGCAGCAATAAAGGCAATGGCATCAGCCAAAGCACTGGAAGATGGCAATGATTTTTAGCAATATTATGTGATCAAAATACAGGAGCCACCAAAACTCCGTTTTGCATCACCTCAAAATGCAGGTGGTTGCCGGTGCTATCACCAGTGCTGCCTACATAACCGATCACTTGACCAGCCGTCACGGTTTCGCCCGCCGTGACGGCTGTTGCTGTCATGTGGGCATAGCGCCGCACAATGCCAGCAGATAACAAGAAAAGCAGAAGAAACACCATAGAGATAAAAGCAACACTTAACCAAATAGCTGTATCTCAACAAAATATCCGAAAATTTGTGAATGCTAATATATAATTGAGCCACTTACCTGCAAATTTTTTATACAATAAAATATAAGATGTTGCAGTTTTATACGATAATTGTTATCCTAAATATAGAAAACATCAAAAGGGAGGTTTTATATATGGCAAAAAAGAAATTTGTATGCGCTGCCTTTGCCGCCTGCCTGGCATTATCCGCTTGCGCTGTAAGCGGTGACAACCGTTCTGCATCAATGGCCGCCGGCAAAGCAATATCTGATTCACAAGTCCAAGGCTCAGATTTTTCTGAACCAGAACCGCCTTATGTTTCGGAATATGGCCATCATACGCCGTATACGCCCGATTTTCTATCCGAAGATCAGAAAGATCTGTTTCGCCGCGCCGACAAAATGTATGCTGCATTTGTAACTGGCGTTGGCGGGATCGAAAATGAAGACTCTTTTCCTATTTTGGAAAATGATGAATTTGAAAAACTTCCTCTTATTCCCATCGAAAAGTATGGAGGTGAATTTTTCCCTGCAAACGGTCGATACCATAGCTGGGAATTTTTAGATGAAACGCTTCATTCTCTTTTTACAGATGATTTTATCCAGCAGCATTTTTATACATCGAGCGGATATATCAATATTCTCAATGTAGATGGCCGAACTTATTATGATTCAACAGATCGCGGCTATACCGCAGGATATGATGAAGATATCCCCTGGGATTTTAATCTCTGGTATGCCGATGATGATTATATAAAATTTTCCATAAGTGCCTCTTATTATTACCCAAGAGCCGATTCCAATGCAGAGCCTAAATCTTATTTTTCCTATGCCAATATCGCCATGATAAATACCGATTCCGGCTGGCGATTCAGCTACTTTGATTCCGTCTATTGATAAACAGAGCAAAGCTTCTCTCAGAAAGTACCTTCTGAGAGAAGCAAATGCTTAATGATTCGTTACGCTTGGTCTGGATATAGTTATAAACCGTATCTTTATGACCATTTTTGAACATGGCATCCTCAAGAGTGCAAGCGCTTCCTGTACCAGGATCGAGAACATAGAAATCGGAATTCTTGCTGCCGTCGTTAATAAATTTGTAGGCAGCGACAAATTGTATACGGCCCGTTGAATTTTTCACAAAATAGAAAAATAAGAGGTTAATATGAAAAACAGACTTCTATTATTTGTGGGATTCGGTTTAATATTTTTAATTTTCACATTAGTTAATATTAACATATTTCCAATTGCACCATCCGCAAAGTCTGATTCTTCAATGACCTCTTCCGAGTCGATGATACAATCCAATAGCATTTCTTATTCATCTGCTATTGATCAAGCTCTCTCTATAAATTCTGACGATCTAAGTAATTCTTATATCGATGAATCTATCTTTTATGGCGGAGGATCTTTGATGGGAAGTAATGCTTTTACACTCCCGGAGGTATTAGAGACTTCTAATTTCAGAAATTTCTTTTTCTGGCTGGAAACAGCCGTCAACAATCCTGTTGCTTCAATATATAGCCTAGACGCCAATGAACAGTCTGTATTAGCTTATAATATGTTACAGTGTTTTTATTTTAACAATCAAGACAAGTATACTATGACCCAAATGATGGAAACAAATATTGATGGCAGCATACACCAGTTAGTATATACGCATATTCCCGTTGCAGATTTTTTACAATTTGCTCAAACACATTTAGGCATTAACGATCCATCATTCTTTACAGAGGCACTGAATGGCGCCCATTATTCAGTCCTACTGAATGAAGATTATAGCGAATTTCTTATGATTCCCCTTATGGAACCACCAATCGGAATTTTTCAATACTTTTCTGCTTCTTTGAATAAAAATGTTTTATCTATCTACGCACAATCAACCGAAGGCTTTAATTTGAAATACAACTTTGATATATCGGCCGGAATGGATTCATATTCTTTTCTTAACAGTGAAATTTATGAATGAATTTCAATTATAAAACCTAAAAAAATTATTAAAATTCGGCCGTTTCCGCTGCGAACGGAAAAACAGTCTATCGGCTCGAGTCTATTACAGTGCAGTAAATGGACTGCTATTATTTTGTTTTTGCGAAGCTGTTTTAGGTCGTTTTATTTTAAGTAAACTAAGCCCGCCAAGGCTTAGTTACAGCCCGGAAAATGGGCTGCCTCTTATTTAAAAATCAAGAAGGACATGTCTTATGAAAAAAACATCGTATTTTCAAATAAAGTCAAAAATATATCATTATTATTTGGCTGCTGTGGTATTGCTTGTGACTGCAATTATGACGGCGGCATGCATTGATGCTGCAATCGGGATACACATTACAGCAAATCAGCCCCCATCAAAAATGGTATATGAAACTGATGCTGGTATACCGGGTTACATGGAAATTGCGAGAGTTTCAAAATACCTGTTTTATCAACCGCAGGACAGATATCACGCAGAATCCTTTTATTTTGAAGTAACAGATAGAGACAATAACAAGTTTATAATGCGCGCTGCCTACGACAACGGAATAGAAAAAGCGATAGAGATCAAGGAAGCACTTGCAAAAAACGCGTATAATGAAGAGTTTTTTGTATATGCTACAGGCGTAACTGCAATGCTTTCAAAAAATGAGTTAAAATCAATAAAAGAAGCCAGCAACAGCCCGCTTACTTTGGATCAGCTTCGAGAGAAATATGGATATTTATTATTTGATCTTAACCAAAAGTCAGATATTGGTTTGGGCGAAGGAATTGCTATCATTATCTCAAGTTTGATTACATGCTTCCTGTTATATTATCTGATTTCCAGAAATCTGAAATTTGAAGCTTCCAGAAAAAGTATCGGCTATACAAAGCAGGCCCTTGTGCAGGAATGGCAGAATGTAGATACAAAATTCCGCCTCTGTGATGTATATCCTGGCGAAAAAGTGATTTTTTCTACAGAAGGCTGTGTTTTGTATTCGGATATTCTATATGTTTATGAGGGATCACAAAAATACACTGAGCCAGTGATAATCAATCCCGGTAATCTGGTAACTGCAGAGCTGAAAAACGGGAAAACAGTGAAGATCGGCAAATATATCAGCTTTGATAAACAATATAAGCCCCTACTGCTGCCGTTGATTGCACAGATCAAAGAAAATGTGGCAAAAGCGCAGCAGCAATAAGGGCGAGGGCATCGGCAAGAGCACTGGAATAAGGCAATGATTCTTAGCAATATTATGTGATCAAAATACAGGAGCCACCAAAACTCCGTTCTGCATCACCTCAAAGTGCAGATGGTTGCCGGTGCTGTCGCCCGTGCTGCCTACATAACCAATCACCTGCCCTGCCGTTACAGCCTCACCAGCTGTAGCGGCAATTTTTATCATGTGGGCATAGCGCAGTCGAAGCTGCGGTTTGGACAAAGAAACGCAGCTTCCCGAAAAATCGCACGCGCTGTAAAAGATTTTAAAAATGATGGAACAGCCGGACTGCAGCGCATGGGAAATTGTCAAGCGTGCAGCGCTTGTCTAATAAAAAACTTTTATTGGCTGCGATTCAGCGAGGGTGAACCCTTTAAGGATACCACCCGAGGACGAGCCGGAAGAATCATGTGTTGGGAATGGATCGAATAAATCTTGAAAAAATTCAAAACACCTCACTCGGATTTTGATTTTTGACTTCACTTTTCCGGATCAAAATTTAGAATTTCATAGCCAGATTTCACTTATCTGGCCGGATTTTGATCTTGATTTTAATTTTTGGCTTTGATTTCTTCAAATTCTGATTGACATTCTACTTTCTCTTCGCTAAGATAGAATCAAGAAAGGGGAGATTGCCATGTTACCGGAAGAACTCGTCGATCTGGTGTCCAGAACCGTCCATCAGAAAGCCGAAACACAAACGCTGGAGCTAAAAGCTGCCCATGTGGACTGTCCCAAACGCCTCTATGATACCTTATCCAGCTTTTCCAATCAGGACAGCGGCGGTGTTCTGCTGTTTGGAGTTGACGAAACCAAGTCGTTTGAAATCGTTGGCGTCTACGACTTGCAATCTCTCCAGAAAAAGGTCACAGAGCAGTGCAGCCAGATGGAACCACCCGTCCGGGCTGTGTTCACGGTGGCAGAGGTGGATGGAAAGCCTGTTTGTTCGGCTGAGATCCCGGCCATCGACCTCTCAGAGCGGCCTTGCTACTACAAGGGCGCAGGCCGCGTAAAAGGTTCCTATATCCGTGTCGGCGATGCAGACCTACCAATGACCGACTACGAGCTTTACAGCTATGAGGCATTCCGAAAGCACCTATATGATGATGAACGGCCGATCAAGCGCGCTTCGCTGAAAGCCTTGAATCAGGATGTATTGCAGCGGTATGTGCTGGAAAAGCGCATTGACCGCCCCGGATTCGGAAAATTGAGCGAACCGGAACAGTATGAACTGCTCAACATTACCTGGAACGGGGCACCAACACTTGCAGCTGTTCTGAACTTTGCGATTTATCCGCAGGGGTATCTGCCGCAGCTCGGCATCACGGCGATCGTCGTGCCCGGTACAGAAATCGGAAGCCTTGCGGAAGACTCAGCGCGTTTTCTGGACAACAAGCGCATTGAAGGCACCATTGCAGAAATGGTCGAGGAGGCTCTCGCTTTCTGCAAACGGAACATGAAAACGCGAACGGTCATTGCGCCGGATACCGGATTGCGTACAGATCGGACGGAGTATCCGATCAATGCGCTGCGTGAGATCATTCTGAATGCGTTGATCCACCGGGATTACAGCCTTTATACCGAAGGCACGCCTGTTCAGCTGGACTTTTTCTCTGACCGTGTTGAGGTGCATAGTCCGGGCTGTTTGTATGGCCGTGCCACCATCGAGCAGCTGGGTCACTCCCGGCCTGACCTGCGCAACCCTGCACTGGCAGTCATGGCGGAAAACCTGACCGATTCCGAAAACCGCTACTCCGGCATTCCCACCATCCGGCGAGAAATGCAGGCCTACGGCCTGCCTGTTCCGGTGTTTGAGAACCGCCGCGATGAATTTGTGGTAACGCTTTACAATACACCGATAAATTCCGATACGGCACCTTCCTCTGCGAATGCCGCAGAGGCGCTGCTGGCCTTTTGCAAAACACCGCGCAGCCGCAAGGAAATTGCGGATTTTCTGAAGCTGAAAACGACGACCTACGCTATGCAGCGATATGTAACGCCGCTATTGAAAAGCGGCAAGCTTAAAATGACGGATCCGGAGCATCCCGGCAGCCGCACGCAGAAATATTACACCTGAAATTTCCAGTATATTCTGTCCATCGAAAGAGGAAAGCCGGTGCTGTATGGAAATAACCGATCTTCAGAGAAAAGTTTTGCTTACGAATAGAAAATGATAAAAAAGTGCCCCTTAAGAAACTGCAATGAGGCAACAGCATAGTTGGCCGATTGCATTTGTAGTTCCTTGAGGGGCGTATATCTACATCAGGAAAATAACTTTCTGTCTGGCGAAGACAGGAATGTAACCATTTTTCGTGTGAATACAGGATTCTGAAAAATGTGAGCTGAATCAGGCCGGGAATCACGGACAGCAATATACAGAGCATGGAGTATGCGCTCGGTGCCATTACACACAAAGAAACGATGAAGCTCATTTATAAGCGATCCATAGAAGGAAAGAAAAAACCATGCATTGTGGGAAAAATAATTTGCGAATGGTTCTGCTGCTGGCAATACTGGGCATAGCAATGCTGTTTTGCGGAATGGCAACAGAAAAAAGTAGTAACATAGATAAAATGGTTGAAAATATCAGCTTAGAACAAGAGCATAGTACGATCGACTTAATGAATTTCCCTCAAATTCCAAAATGCATTGCGCTCAATAAAAATGGAGATGTTGCGATTGAGTATAAAATGAGCGGCCGCACAAAAATCGCAATTCTTTTAAGCAATGGAGAGAAAGTGCAATATGCACTTTCTCCAACAGGAAATTGCGCAATAGATTTAACAGAAACAGAAATATTGATTTATTTGGTTCGTTCGCAGGCCATTCTCCATGTCGATTTGCAGTCTGGGGCCATAAATACCATAGAAACAGAGCAAAATAATATGGGGAAATTATATAGCGAATTGTGTGAGCTTTCAGAAATTCAAAAGGGCGAATACACCGTAAGAAAAGTGGAATCCGGAAAGGATTATCACATAGAACTGAATGGGAAAATCATATTGCAAACCGTGCGTGGAGCCCGATATTACCCAATAGTTATTGTCGGGCTGACAGTGGTACTCATAGCCATTATCAAATGCCCGAAAATGCATTTGAAATTTCTGCCTGAACGAAAAAAGTGATTTAAAGGATATTCTCTAAAGTTTACATAACACCAGCTGCACAACAAAGTGCATCCTAAAACTGTGCCCAATGTGCGGATGGCATGGTTACACTTATAAAACATTGCTTCTCGTAGTAAAGTGATACTTGGAGGAATTATATGAAAAAGTGTGTGCGCCTTTGGCTGATTGCTTTTGCAATCGGCGCAATAGCATCAGCATTTATTGTAAGCAGGCTCGACCGTATGATTACAGTATCAGAAGTGCAGATAACGAAAGATTATACGATTGAAGAAACACCGTATAAGGATTCTATTGTTTGTACGGAGGACGGAACGCTATTAGGAAGTGTCCAAAATTCTTACACAGGAGAGAATTATATTTTCATTTCAAATGCAAATGCCGAAAAAGCGTTATCCTCACAGGTACAGGCATATATCCCAGCTGGAACATTGTTTTTAAATAATACAAACTATGCTCAGCGAGAGGATGTATACTATTTGCTCCTTAAAGATATTCAAGCTAGTAATGAAAATGACAAAATCTATACTTTTATTAAATTTGATACCCAAACTGCTGATATTGAGAAAATCTATAATTTTTGTGCAGTAGGGGTACCACAGATCATAGATACAGGAACAGATACATTGTTACTATCCTATTGGGTACAAGGGGGTGCATGCATAGAAAAATATTCAATTAAAAACAATAAAATGACTGATAAATCAATCTCCATAGAGTCTTGCTATGAAGAGGCAGTTCCTTTGAATGAACAACAGTTCGTTTGTGGATATAATCAGCTTACTGGCCCTAAAGGAACAGACGAAAAATATAAAAGTTATCTTGGTTGGGTGGATATAGAGGGAAATGTTTTAACATCCTATAATTTGGGGAAATATTCTGTAGAAAAAGTTATTATCGATAAAAGTAAAATATATGTGCTTTTAACCCACAGAAATACAACAAGAAACAAGTTACTAACGGCAGATTTGGATTTTGAAAACGTAAAATTTAAGAATATTCGGGTTTATAGACTTCCCGAAATTCTTGATGCTAAATTTACTATGTATCGGGAGATGACATATGATGCTGAAAAGCATCGGCTAAATTTTATGATAGAAGGCCCATTTGCATGGGATTGGAGCTCCAGTCTTTTGGGGGCGGCATACATAAATTTGAAGGATGGAGAAGTTGTGCCCGAGGTGAAGGCAGAAATTATTGTAAATCCTAAACAAAGTTTTTATCCAGAGTATGTATATATAGGCGATCAAACCATTTTTTGCTTTACAACCGCAAAAGGTCAAGCACTTTATATGAAGGCATCCAGTTAAAGGGTCATATGCTGGCAACAGCAAAGTCTGTGCTGGATTTTGCTGCAGAATTCTTTGGCCGGGGTATTGAGGCCGAAGCCAATACGCCCACGGCAAATCTGGAAGCCCCCGATACCAAGGCCGCAGGCACGGCCCTGCCTGCGGCGAAAGATAAAATTCCAGCAAAAACAAAGAATAACCGGCAGCCCGTCCAAGCTGCCGGTTATTAAAAAAGCAGGTGCTGTCAAATGGAAAAAATACGATACTTTAGAATAAAGTCAAAAATGTATCACTATCTTTTAGCTTCTTTGGTGATGATTTTTATTATGTTGGGGACTATATTGAGCATAGTTGTTGCCAGAGAGATAGTGCAATCTGCAAACAAGGAAACAACAAAAATGGTTTATGATAATGGGAACCGCAAATTTGATGAACCGGTTTATGTGAAAATTGCAAATGTTTCCAAGGTCCTCTTTTATCAAAAGCCAGAAAGACATCGAGCGGAGGCTTTTTATTTTGAAGTAACGGATACAGACAACAACAAATTTATAATGTATGCTGCCAATGACAGTGGCATAGAAAAAGCAATAGAGATCAGGGAAGCACTTGCGAAAAACGCGGATAATGAAGAATTTTTTGTATATGCTACAGGCGCAACTGCAATGCTTTCAAAAAATGAGTTAAAATCAATAAAAGAAGCCAGCAACAGCCCGCTTACTTTGGATCAGCTTCGGGAAAAATATGGGCATTCTTCCTTTGACCTTAATCATAAGCCACATACAGGAGAACCTGAGACGACTATAATTAGCGAAATATTGATTATTTTGTGGTTGCTTTATTATCTGATTTCCAGCAACCTGAAATTTGAAACTTCCAGAAAAAGTATAGGCTATACAAAGCAGGCCCTTGTGCAGGAATGGCAGAATGCAGATACAAAATTCCGCGTCTGTGATGTATATCCTGGTGAAAAAGTGATTTTTTCTACAGAAGGCTGTGTTTTGTATTCGGATATTCGATATGTTTATGAGGGATCACAAAACAAGATTAGTGAAGTAATAACTCCCGGCAATCTGGTAACGGCAGAACTGAAAAACGGGAAAAGAGTGAAGATTGGAAAGTATATCTTCCCAGATAAAAGATATCCGTCCTTGACGCTGCCGCTGATTGCACAGATCAAAGAAAATATGGCAAAAGTACAGCAGCAATAACGGCAATAGCATCAGCAAGAGCAGTGGAATATAGTATAAATAATGCAGTCTATGCCGGGTAAGCAACCCCCAAAAGCCGGTGTGGGGATCAATCAATTTGAAGGGTGCGCAGCATAATGAAGGACTTTTTTCATCCGACTTTCAGAAAGCTTCGATGGAAATTATGTGGGTTTTACTATATTGTTCCGATATTCCTTTTGGGAATTGCAATAATTGCTTGGGGCGCAGTTGCCTTGGCAACAGAAAAAGCCGAAGTGATAGATTTAGCTGAAGCACGTAAGCAGGGAATCCGGCCATCAAGCTATGATTCTATATACTTAGATATTGCCTCTATTTCAGAGCAATTTCGTCACCGAGAACACAACCGACATAGAAGCGATGCAAATGATTATCTGATAGAAGATATAAATGGAAATAAGTATATCTTGCGAGTATTTTGCTCAGGCCAAAAGCTTTTGGAACAAGCCCAAAGACAACTGGAGCAGAACAAAAATCTTGAAAACTCTGTTCGGATAACTGCTTATGTGGGAATGTATGAAAAACCTGACATAGAGCCGATAATCGCTGCATTCCACTTAAATATGTCTGCGGAGGATTTCAGAATCATCTATGGCGATTACCTTATCAATTTCGATGGAACGGGTAAGCCGCTGAAAGATGTGTTCCCATACGAGCTTTTGTTTATTGGAATAGTAATTTCAGGAATTGCCTGTGTGCTTTTGGTTTGCCGAAGCAGAAATTTCAGTGCATCCATAAAGGAGATCAAAACGCCTGTTTCAGAAAAAATCCTTTTATCAGAGCTGAAAAATGCAGATGCTATCTTTAAGAAGTATAACTTGTATCTTGGGTCAGGATTTTTATTTCTTAAACCGCAAGGCGTGATCGTTCCGTATGGTGAAATCGAAACGATTCAGTGTTACGATAAGGTGATTATGAAAATCCCCATGGCAGCTTATAATTATTTGATCACGATGCATACCAAAAGTGGCAGAAAAATTGTATTTGGAAGCATATCAAGTGAACTTAAGCCGGAGCGCTATTTTAAAATGGCAATGATCGTAAAGGCGGAAATACAAAATCACATAGAACCACCCAAAACCATTGGCTAAACTCAAACGATACGGCACACGCCGTTTCTCAATTTGACTTTTACGCTAAATATTGCGCGCTTGTTTAGCACAAAAGTTGACTGGAAAGGTTCACTTACAGAAGCATATAAAGAATATTCCTGGCAGAAAAGGCTTGCGTTCGGCGCGGTTTTTCCGTTATTCAATGGCGCGGTAGGCAACCACGCTTTCAACGCCTACGCTGGTGTTTGCTTTGCTGAACATGGTGGAAAATCGGCTTTGCTCACGGTTCAGCCTGCCAACATCAAAAAAGTAATCGCCGCTTTTGCTTTTCCAGATATAAGCGCAAAAATCCGTTTGATATCGCTCGGGGATCGGCGATTCCTTTACCAAAAACAGCCAGGCAATGGGCGAAGGCGCAGCAGATTTTTTGCTCCACGGCAGGGCGCGGCAAAAGCATTGCACCCGATAGGCAATGCGCAAAATCACACTGCTCTGCCGCTTTTGCAGCGCAAGATCCTGGCTTATAAAATACCGGCATGCGGCCTCGATCTGCGGGCGGAAGGGCTCGATCTTTTTGGCTATGATATGTACGGCGGGCTCGTAGCGGTCAATGCAATGGAGCGCCGTTTTAAACGAGATCAGGGTATTCTCTGAATGCTGGCGGTGGAAACCGCCGCAAAACACACGCTCGTGCTTTCGGTTTACATAGTAGTTGTTGTGCCACAAAATCACGCCTGTTCCGCTGCCTGCACGCTCGATCTTCCATTCGTCCTGCCGGTGCCACAAAATCAGGGTATCGTTCATAAGGCGGGTCTGCACACCCATGGTGATATACATACGGTGGTATAGCTCTTTGGGAACACCCGCGGCATCAAAAAAACGCTGGTACTGTTTCAGGCGCATCCCATCGCGCGCACCAATGCGCAAACAGCGCCGCAATTCGCACGCCGGGCATTGTCTGGCTCCGGGCACAAGATCGTGCAAAAATTGAAGATCCTCGGTTGCAATGGATTTTACGGAATCGCAGCTTTTGTCATGGATCGTGTTCCATTTGGGAACATACACAAAGCGATTGGTCTCGTCGCTCATTTTTCGGCTGCGCTCGGCATCGAAAATGACAGGCTGCGGGGCAGGTTGGCCCGCCAAGGGCATGGCATTTCCTGCGGGCGTATTTTGGGCCTGCAGCTCACGAAGCGAAAGGCTGTAGTTGGTTCGGCAGGGGGCTCGGTTGGCTCGCGGCATAAACTCATCACCACTTTCCATGAAAATTGCGGTTTCAGGCAAACAGCGCTTTGCCATGCCCGGCGGATATGGCGGGCCGAGCGCTGCTTTGTGATTTCATTGTACAAGGCAAGCAGTCCGTTAATTGGTACTTTTGATAAACGGGGCAAAAAAACAGCATATTGCACAGAAGCGGCCCAAGAAAATTGTGCAGACTTTCTCACCGATTCCTGCAATGCGGCATGAAAAGCGAGCCTGCGCGATGCGCCGATAACTGGCTAATAATACGGTTGTCTGAGCGCATACGATTCGTCCAAACTATCTCCTATTTTTCATCAATCGCACTTTCAGTATGGCTTTTCGTATGCCGATTGCGGTGCAGCTCTGCCGCAGCAGGAGCAAGCGGGCGCTCACGGCCCGTATCAGAGAGCCGCGGCGGCAGGCTGCTGCTTGTGCTGACATGGAGATGAACTGCGAGATGGTGCAGGATAAGGTGCAAAGAGCGGCGCAAATGCGGGATAAACCGCCCCGCGAAAGGATGAATCGCCGCGGCCATTGACTTTTCTTTCTTTCTCGTCTAAAATGAAAAGAAAGAAAGAAACGAAAGGAGCCCCGCGATGCTGTCATTTGAAAATCAAAACATCGAATTCAAGCAGGAGTATGTTCCGGATATCCGAAAAGAAGTGATGGGCTTTGCCAATGCAGAGGGCGGAACGGTTTACATTGGCGTTCGCAGGGACGGGGCGGTTGTAGGGGTGAACGATCCCGACGGCGTGATGCTGCAGATCGTGAATTCTCTGAAAGATTCTTTATCTCCGGATGTGATGCCGTTTGTCAAGGTAAGCGCGATGGAAATGGAAGGAAAGCCGGTTGTCGAAATCAATGTGACAACCGGCACCAATCGACCCTATTATCTCCGGGAAAAAGGGCTGAAACCCAGCGGCGTGTATGTTCGCAAGGGCAGTTCCACGCAGCCTATGACCGAGGAAGGAATCCGGGAAATGCTTTTGCAGAACAGCGGAAGATCCTATGAATCCGGGCGGAGCATGAATCAGGACCTCACATTCCAAACGCTTTTGGCGGAAATGCGCAAGTGCTCCATCGAGATCGGGGCAGCGCAGATGAAAACCCTAAAGCTTATCGGCGAGGATGGGCTGTACACCAATCTGGCCTTGCTGCTCTCGGATCAGTGCGAGATTACCACAAAAATTGCGCTCTTTCAGGGCACGGATAAAGAGCTGTTCCGTGACCGAAAAGAGTTTACCGGCTCTATCCTGAAGCAGTTGGAGGACGCCTACCAATTCATTGACCTTCTCAACAAAACCAAGGCGACTTTTTCCGGGCTGAATCGAACCGATTGCAAGGATTATCCGGACGAGGCCGTCAGAGAGGCGCTGCTGAACAGCATGGTTCACAGAGATTACGCTTTCAGCGGCAGCAATCTGATCAACCTGTATGAGGATAGAATGGAATTTGTTTCCCTTGGCGGCCTTGTGCCCGGATTGGAGCTGAAATCTATTTTTCTCGGCGTTTCGCAGTCCCGAAATCCGAATCTTGCCGCTGTTTTTTACCGTATGCGTTTGATTGAAAGCTACGGCACGGGAATCGGAAAGATCGAGCGCGCCTACAGATCCTGCCCGATGCAGCCGGAATTTGAAACAGCAAAGGGCGTTTTCCGCGTGACACTTCCGAATCGCAATGAAGTGCAGGAAACAGGCGGCAAGGCGCAGCCCAGCCGGGGGTGCAGCATAGCCTTGAACGATCAAAAGCAAGGCCTTGTCCAATATGCGAAGGAAAACGGCAGCATTACCCGAAAACAGGCCGAAACACTGCTCGGCGCCGGAACCACGAAAGCATATCGCCTGCTGAAAGAACTCTGCGATGCAGGCGAACTGGTACAAAAGGGAAACGGAAAACAGAGCTGCTATGTCATACGATGAACCAATCCAGTAGGAGGCATTCACTTTACGCGAGCCTCCTGCTCGATCATAGTGAAAACCCACAGGCGGGGTGAACCCCCGGCCTGTGGGTTTTTGGCTTTTCGTATGCCGATCGCGGTACGGCTCTGCCGCAGCAGGAGCAAACGGGCGCTCACAGCGTAAACATCTTTCTATCGAAAAATGCAATGTGATCGGTGTCTATGTGTGGGGGGAGAACAAAACCAAAAAAGAGCAGCACCCCGCGGGGTGCTGCTCTTGGCGCAGACGGTGGGATTCGAACCCACGTGGCATTGCTGCCAAATTGATTTCGAGTCAATCTCGTTACGACCACTTCGATACGTCTGCCTATTCCGTGCGGCTCTGCCAATGCGGCAGAATCACTTAGTATAGTTTAGCAAAATACCGTGCATTTGTCAATCAAAAAAATCAGCGGGCAGAAAAGCACTCTTTTCTGCCCGCTGAGGCGTTTTATGGGATAAAACCGAAATCAGAACAGGCCGGTGATCACGCCGTCGTCGGTTACATCAATGTTTTCTGCGGCGGGCTTTTTGGGCAGGCCGGGCATCGTCATGATATTGCCGCAGATCACCACCACAAATCCGGCACCGGCCGAAAGGCGAACCTCGCGCACATTCATGCGGAAGCCGGTGGGGGCAGCCAGCAGCTTGGCGTTATCGCTGAAGCTGTACTGCGTTTTGGCAATGCACACGGGCAGATTGCCGTAGCCCAGCTCGGTCAGCTCGGCCAGCGTTTTCTGGGCGGCGGGGCTGTAGTCCACGCCGTCGGCGTGGTAAATCTTCTTGGCAATGGCCTCAATCTTTTCGGTCAGGGGCTGCTCCAGCTCGTAGGTGTAGTGGATCTTGGCGTTTTCGTCCATAATATCCAGCACGGTCTGGGCCAGGGCCTTGCCGCCCTCGCCGCCCTTGGCAAACACTTCGCTCAGGGCCACGGGCACGCCCTTTTCGCGGCAGTAAGCATCCACAACGGCCTGCTCCTCGGCAGTGTCGGCAGGGAAAGCGTTGATGGCCACGCACACGGGCAAGCCAAACTGCTCTTTGATATTGTCAATGTGGCGGCCCAGGTTTTCAATGCCCTTGCGCACGGCATCGGGGTTGGGCTGGTTCAAATCGGGCTTGGCCACGCCGCCGTGGCTCTTGAGGGCGCGCACGGTGGCCACCAGCACAACGGCGCTGGGGGCAATGCCGGCATAGCGGCACTTGATGTCCAAAAACTTTTCGGCGCCCAGATCTGCGCCGAAACCGGCCTCAGTCACCACATAGTCGGCCAGATTCAGGCCCGCCTGCGTGGCCATAACGCTGTTGCAGCCGTGGGCAATGTTGGCAAAGGGGCCGCCGTGAATGATGGCGGGGTTGTTTTCCAGAGTCTGCACCAGGTTGGGGTCAATGGCGTCCTTCAGCAGGGCAGCCATGGCACCGGCGGCCTTGATGTCACTGGCGGTCACAGGCTTGCCGTCGTAGGTGTAGGCGCACACGATCTTGCCAAGGCGCTCTTTCAGATCCTTCAGGCTGGTGGCCAGGCAGAAGATCGCCATGATCTCGCTGGCAACCGTAATGTCAAAGCCGTCCTCGCGGGGGGTGCCGTTCACCTTGCCGCCGAGGCCGTCCACAATAAAGCGCAGCTGACGGTCGTTCATATCCATGCAGCGCTTCCACACGATGCGGCGGGGATCAATATTCAAAGCGTTGCCCTGCTGAATGTGGTTGTCGATCATGGCAGCCAGCAGGTTGTTGGCTGTGCCAATGGCGTGCAGATCGCCCGTAAAGTGCAGGTTGATATCCTCCATGGGCACCACCTGGGCATAGCCGCCGCCGGCAGCGCCGCCCTTCACGCCGAACACGGGGCCCAGCGAAGGCTCACGCAGGCACAGCATGGTCTTTTTGCCCATGGCATTCAGGGCATCGGCCAGGCCCACACTGGTGGTGGTTTTGCCCTCGCCCGCAGGGGTGGGGCTGATGGCGGTAACCAAAATCAGCTTGCCCTTGGCATTGTCCTTTTTGGCCAGTGCGCAGGGAATTTTGGCTTTATATTTGCCATAGGGGATAATGTCGTCGGCCGAAAGGCCCAGCTTGGCAGCAACTTGGGTGATGGGCTGCATCGTGGCAGCCTGGGCGATCTCGATATCAGATTTCATGGCTTTTTCCTCCTTAAAAGAAAAAAAGACACCCTGCGCACAGGGAAAAAGAACCCCCATGCTCAAACAGGCTGCCCAGACGGTCGGCAATATGACCCGCAGCACCACACTGTGTTGAACCACATGATACCGTCAGCAGTGCAGGGGTATAAACTGTAAAGTTAGAATAGCATGAAAAAATGGGCCTGTCAATAACAGAAAACCGCAAAGGCGGCCCAATGCCTGATTTTATAAAAGCATCACCGCACACCCGGGGGCAAAAGGGCGTGCGGTGATGCGAAAGATCGGCTATTTCAGCCCGGCGCAAAAGGCATCGGGCGGGGATTCAAAAATCGATTGTTCAGCCTGCATCGGCGGCAAGGGCCTGATCGATCAGCTTCTGCAGGGCTTCGGCCTGGTTCTTTTCCGTGATGGCGCCCATGATGGGATCGCCCACAATGTTGCCGTTGCGGTCTACCACATAGGTGGTGGGGTAGGCAAAAATGTTCTGGATAAAGGTCCCGGCGGCGCCGCTGGCATCAAAATACACATTCTGGTAGCTGGCACCCTTTTTGGCCAGAACTTCCTTTGCCTCGGCGATCGAAGCCTCGTCGCCGTTCAGGGTGGTGGTGTTGATGCCGATCAGCGCACCGCCCTTTTCGGCCAGCTCACGGTTCAGCGCATCCAGATCGCCCAGCTCACCCACGCAGGGCTTGCAGGCGGTAAACCAGAAATTCACCACGGTAACGGCGTTGGCAGAAAACAGATCGTCGCTGTTCACGGTGTTGCCGTCCAGATCCTTGCCCTCAAAGGCAGGGAATTTCTGCAGGCTGCCCTCCTCGGGCGAAACGCTGGCACCGCCGTTCATGTAGGCCTGCTGGCAGTCCGGGAATTTTTCTTCCAAGGCGGTCAGCTGGTTTTCAATGTCACGAATCTCACCGGCGGCCTTGGTCAGCACCTCCAGCTCTTCGGCGCTGAACTCGGATTTGGCAGTCTCGATGGTGTCCAGCAGGAAATCACCATAGTTTTTGCCGTCCTCCACCATGGCCATGCCCTTGTTGGCCTGCAGGTAAACCTTTTCCCAAAGATCGGTATTTTCCGAGAAAAGTGCGTTTTCCTGATCCATCAGCTTGGCATACAGGGCAGCGGCTTCCTCGGTGGTTTGGGGCTCATCGGTCACGGCAGCGCCGGAAGCAGCCCCCGCTGCGCTGCTGCTGGCTGCGCCGCAGGCGGCAAGCGTCAGCACCATCAGGGCGCCCAGCAAAAGTGCGGCAAATTTTTTCATGTTCATTTTCAGTCCTCCATCGTTGTTTCGGTTGTGTTTTGTCTGCCGTTTCCAAAGCCGTAACGAAATGCCACGGCGTGGGTGGGGCAGGCGCGAACGCACATTCCGCATCGAATGCACTCGGTGTGGTTGGGCGTTTTGGTGATATCCACATCCATCTGGCAGGCCTTGGCGCATTTCCCGCAGGAAATGCATTTGTTGGGATCGACCTGCATCTGGAATAAGGAAACCCTGTTGAGCAGGGCGTAAAATGCGCCCAGCGGGCAAAGCCACTTGCAGAAGGGGCGGTAGAACACCACGCTCAGCACCGCCACGGCCAGCAAAATGCCGAGCTTTCGGGTGAACAGCGTGCCCAGCGCTGCCCGAATGCCCGCGTTGGTCAGGGACAGCGGAATGGCACCCTCCAGCACGCCCTGCGGGCAAAGATATTTGCAGAAGAAGGGGTCGCCCATGCCCACCTCGTTCACGGCCAGCGCCGGCAAAAGAACCACCATTACCAGCAAAACGGCGTATTTCAGATAGGTGAGGGGCCGCAGCCTTCTGGTGGAAAGCTTTTTGGTGGGCAGCTTGTGCAGCAGCTCCTGAAACCACCCGAAGGGGCACAGGAACCCGCAGATGAAACGCCCCAGCAATACCCCCAGCAGGATCAGCGTGCCCGTGATATAATAGGAAAAACGGAACTTGGAAGAGCCCACCACGGCCTGAAAGGCACCGATGGGGCAAGCGCCCGAGGCCGCCGGGCAGGAATAGCAGTTGAGCCCCGGCACACACACGGCTTTTCCGGCCCCCTGATACAGCCTGCCCCTAAAGAAATTGGGCAGGTGCAGGTTGGTCAGCAGGGCAGCGCCTGCCTGCACCCAGCCGCGAAAGCGGGCCAGCAGCAAAGAGGCCCGGCAAGAGTTTTTGTTATCCAATGCCCACACACTCCAAACATAAGTTGATCGCCTTGCTCAGCACCGTGGCGGCTTCGCCCCGCCAAGCGCCAAAGCACAGCATGGCCGCGCCTGCGATCAGCAGCAGGGCCTGCACGGCTGTTTTACGGATATGGCTCAAATTCATCACCCTTTTCGTTTTTCTGCCGCTATCATAGCACACCGGGGGTAAAATTCCTGTTAAGAATTGAAACTTAACACAAAACTTATTTTACCCTGTTATAATAAAGGCAGCACCGCACAATTCCCGCCTGACGGCTTAAGCACCGCTCCGGCGGCTGCGGCACGGCATCTGCGTTTTCAAAATGCTCGATAATGCACAAAGCATTATCTGCGCTTTTGACTTAGCATCTGCCGCACCTCGCTCACCGTATCGGCACTTAGAATTATGCGGTATTGCCTAAAATCACAATATAAAACATCTCAGGCAGCATAGCCCCCGGCGCACCGGCGCAAAGGGGGCGGCATTGCCTTTATAAAGGAGGGGCTTTTTATGCATCTTTTGGTCGTAGAAGACGAGCGCGCCCTGTGCGATACCATTGTGCGCAGCCTGCGCCGCCTTGCCTACAGCGTGGATTTTTGCTATGACGGAGACCGCGCGCTGGAGCTGCTGGCCGCAGAGCAGTATGATCTTGTTTTGCTGGATCTCAACCTGCCGGGCAAGGACGGCATGACGGTGCTGCGCACCCTGCGCCGAACCGACCGCGAGACCCGGGTGCTGATCCTTTCTGCCCGCGGCGAGGTGGAGGATAAGGTGCAGGGGCTGGATGCCGGTGCCAACGACTATCTGGCAAAGCCCTTTCATCTGGCCGAGCTGGAAGCCCGCATCCGCAGCCTTACCCTGCGCCGGTTCACCCAGCAGGATGTGCTGCTCCGCTGCGGAGAGCTGAGTTTTGACACCCGCTCGCGCACAGCCGCCGTGCATGGCGAACCTTTGAGCCTTACCCGCAAGGAAACCGGCATTCTGGAATATCTGATGGTACACAAGGGGCGGCCGGTAAGCCAGGAAGAGCTGATCGACCATGTGTGGGACAACAGCGTGGACAATTTCAGCAATTCCATTCGTGTGCATATTTCGGCCCTGCGCAAAAAACTGCGGGCGGCGCTGGGGTATGACCCCATCCGCAACCGCATTGGCGAGGGCTATCTGATGGGAGGCGAGGAAACATGAAGCGGCTTTCCCTGCAGTGGCGCATCACCTTGATGACGGTTTTGCTCATTGGCGCAGCCTGCATTTGCATGAAGCTGTTGCTGGGCTTTTCCGGCGTATATTATATGGATTCCATCGGCCAGTCTATTCAGGATTTTACCATTGGGGCCGAGTCTGCCTGCTTTGACCCGGCACAGGCAGGCCCCGGGCAGGACATCACGATTGTGATCAACGGGGCACAGCAGGAGTTCAGTGCGGCCAACTGGTACATAACGGCAGGCGTAACGCTGCTCAGCGGCATATTGGCCTATTTTGTCAGCGGGCACGCCCTCAAGCCGCTGCGCAGCTTTGCCGCACAGGCCGAAAAAGTGCAGCTGAACAATCTGGCAGACATGAAGCTCAGCGAGGATGTGCTGCCGGAATTCCGGCAGTTCAGCCGATCCTTCAACCAAATGCTGGAGCGTCTGAACAACGGCTTTGCGGCCCAGCGGCAGTTTACCGGCAATGCCGCCCACGAGCTGCGCACACCGCTGGCGCTGATGCAGGCGCAGGTGGAGCTGTTTTCTGCCGAGCATCCCCATGTGCAGCCGGAAACCGCAGAGTTCCTCGGCCTTCTGCAGGAGCAGACCGAGCGCCTGACCCAAATGACCAAGACCCTGCTGGAAATGAGCAATCTGCAGCAGGTGGCGCGCGAGGATGAGATCCAGCTGGCGCCCATGCTGGAGGAAATCTGCACCGATCTTGCCCCGCTGGCGGAAAAACGAAACATCACACTGGAATGCGGCGGTGATGCCGCCATGATCGGCAGCGATGCACTGATCTACCGGCTGCTGTTCAACCTGACCGAAAATGCCATCAAATACAATCGCCCCGGCGGCAGGGTGAAGGCAATAGCAACGCAAACGGAAACCGAGGTTTTCATTCGCGTAAGCGATACCGGCTGCGGCATTCAGCCGGAATTTCAGCGCAGCATTTTTCAGCCCTTTTTCCGGGTGGATAAATCCCGCAGCCGACAATACGGCGGCGCAGGGCTGGGGCTTTCGCTGGTTTGGGAAATTGCCAACCTGCACGCAGGCCGCGTTTGGGTGGAGGAAAGCTCAGAAAAAGGCACCACCATGGCGGTGCAGCTGCCGGTGGGAAAAAAGGAATAACCGGTCAGTCCCACTCGATTTTTGCCAAAAGCCGGCACAGCGCCGCCAAAGGCAGGCTGTGCGTTTGGGCCATTTTGGTCAGCGGCCAGTCGTTGCTGATCTCATTTTTCAGCTTGCGCAAAAGGGCGGCCTCGGTTTCGGGCGATGCTTCCGCGGGGGCTTTTGGCTTGGGCGGGGCGGCGCACACCGTGCTTCGGCTGGCAAAGCGGGGCAGGGGGTCGCCGCCTTTTTCATTCAGGTATTCGCGGATGCAGCGGGTGAAGGGGGCGGCGTATTGGGCGGCCTTGGCCGTGCCCACGCCCTTTACCTGCAAAAAGGCCTGCTCATCGGTGGGCTGCTGCTGCGCCATGGCAGCAAGGGCCGCATCGGAAAAAATCACAAAGGCAGGCACCTTGCGCTGGGCGGCAAGCTCAAGGCGCAGCGCCTTCAGCCTGGCCAGCAGGGCCGGATCTCCCTGCCACTGGGGGCGGTCGGCCTCATCGGGCAGGGGCACATGCTCCCGGCGGGTGCGGGCAGGCTCGCCCTCCCAGTCGCTTTCCGCCGCATCGCTGCGCCCTAAGCACACGCTGCAGTTGCCGCAGCTTTGGGGGGCGTGTTCGCCAAAATACCGCAGCATCCGCGCCCGCAGGCAGGTTTTGCCGGTGCAGTAAAAGGTCATCTGCTTTAAGCGCTCACGGCTGCGCTGAGCCAGCTGTTCGCGCAGCGCGGGGTCCTGCTCGGGCATTTCTTCCTCGCTGCGGTCGATCAGCATTTGCTGAATGCGCACATCCTGCCCGCTGTAAAGCAAAATGCAGTTGGCGGACGAACCATCGCGCCCGGCACGCCCGGCCTCCTGATAGTAACTCTCTAAATCCTTGGGCATATTGTAGTGGATTACATAGCCCACATTGGATTTGTCGATGCCCATGCCGAAGGCGTTGGTGGCCACCATGATCTTTACGCGGTCAAACAGAAAATCCTCCTGGTTTTGCTGGCGCTCGGCCTGCTCCAGCCCGGCGTGATAGCGCCCGGCGGCAATGCCGTGGCCCTGCAGCAGCGCACACACCTGCTCCACCGCTTTGCGGGTGGCGCAGTAGACAATGCCGCTGCTGTCGCCCTGCTCGCGAATGGCCTGCAGCAGGGCAGCGGGTTTGCTTTTGGGGCGGCGCACCTCAAAATACAGGTTGGGTCGGTCGAAACCGGTCACCAGAACTTTGGCATCCTGCAGCTCCAGCGCAGAAACAATATCCTGCCGCACCCGGTCGGTGGCGGTGGCGGTAAAGGCGCTCACCAGCGGGCGCTCAGGCAGGGCGTGCAGAAAATCCGCAATGCCCAGATACCCGGGGCGAAAATCCTTGCCCCACTGGCTGATGCAGTGCGCCTCGTCCACCGTGACCATATCAATGGGGGCGCTGCACGCCCAGCGCAAAAAGCTGTCGGTATTCAGCCGCTCCGGCGCTACATACATGATCTTATAGCGCCCCTCGGCGGCGCGGGCCAGCACGGTGCGCTGTTGCCCCGGGGTGAGCGAGCTGTTCAGATACGCGGCGGCCACGCCCGCCTGCACTAAGCTTTCCACTTGGTCCTTCATCAGCGAGATCAGCGGTGAAACCACCAGCGTGATGCCGTTCATGCACAGTGCGGGCACCTGATAACAAATGGATTTGCCCGCGCCAGTGGGCATGATGCCCAGCACATCGCGCCCGGACAAAATGGCATCCACCAGCTCCCCCTGACCGGGGCGAAAAGAATCGTAGCCGAAAATCTCTTTTAAAATGATCTGTTCATCGCCCATAGCGGCTGCACCTCGTTTTGACTGGAATGCTTTCATTATACACATTTCGGTGAAAAAAAGCCATGACAGCAGAATCACGGAATATGGTTGACACACAGATCACACTTTTGGTACAATGAAAACAGCAAAATAAACAATATACGGTTTAATAACCGGCCAAAAGCCCCGCGTGGCTCCCGGAAGATCCGCCTGCGGGGCAAGAGAAAGAAAGGCTGAAGGATATGTTTGGCTTATTTTGGTATGCATTTCCGGCGATCTTTGCGGTAATGTTCGTAACGATTTTCGGCATATTTATTGTCCAAGTCATAAAAGGAACTGCAGACTGGCACCGCAACAACCAGTCACCGCGTTTGTCGGTGGGGGCAACGGTGGTTGCAAAACGGCAAAGCACCACGCATCACACGCATCCGAACGCCGGAGATGTGTCCGGGGCGCATGGGTACCACACATCATCGAGCACCCGATACTATGTTACCTTTCAGGTAGAAAGCGGTGACCGTATGGAGCTATCGGTTTCGGGCAGAGAATACGGAATGCTCGCGGAAGGGGATGCCGGAAAGCTTACTTTTCAGGGAACCCGGTATCTATCGTTTGACCGTGTTTGACCGTGTGCCGTTGGAGGGCTGCAAAACATCGGCGGCTCGCAGCAGATAAGAATTTAGGATAGGGCAACACCGCACAATTCCCGCCTTACGGCTTAAGCACCGCTCCGGCGGCTGCGGCACGGCATCTGCGTTGCCAAAATGCTCGATAATGCACAAAGCATTATCTGCGCTTTTGGCTTAGCAGCTGCCGCACCTCGCTCGCCGTATCGGCACTTAGAATTATGCGGTATTGCCATAGCTTTTATTGGAAGGAGCATTTCTATGCCGACCTATCGTTCAAAAAAACGCCGTTCCCCCAAGCGCCGCCGCCAGATCCTGATTGCAAGGCTGGTGTTTGCGGCGTGCTGTGTGCTGCTGGCTGCGCTGCTGGTGTGGGGGGGAAAGGCCGTGCTGGGCGGCCATGGGCATAAGCCCCAAAGCAGCGCCCAAAGCCAAACGGCTGAAAGCCAGAATGCGGCAAGCCTGAGCGAAGCTGAACAGCTGGCACAGCAAACCCAAACGCAGGAAGCCCAGTGGAGCCAAAACGGCAGGGATTTTATGGCATGGCTGGGGGCGCAAAGCGGCTTTGAAAAGCTGGACTTGACCGTGCAGGAAAACTATCCGTATCTGATCTGTGTGAACCGTGCGGCCAGCTGCGTGACCGTGTATACCGACGATGGCACCGGCCAATATACCCAGCCCTATGCGGCCATGGTGTGCAGCGGCGGCAGCGACACCCCCACGGGCATTTTCAATACGCCCGTGCAATATCCGTGGCGTGCGCTGGCGGGCAATGTGTATGGGCAGTATTCCACCCGCATCTGGGATGCTTATCTGTTCCACTCGGTGCCCTATTACACCCAGCACAAGGACGATCTGGAATATGATGAATTCAATAAGCTGGGCACCCCGGCCTCGCTTGGCTGCATTCGCCTGGCGGTGGCGGATGTGAAGTGGATCTTTGATGAATGCAGGCTGGGCACCACCGTTGTGATCTATGACGATGCCGAAAACCCCGGCCCGATGGGCCTGCCCGGCACCCTGACCATTGACCCCGCCGATGAAGCCCGCCGCGGGTGGGACCCCACCGACCCGGACCCCGCCAATCCCTACGGCGAGGAGTTTATGGACGGCACCGCCATTCGCACCGAAAAGGCCAAGGCAGACTGGGAAGCTTACAAGCAAAACGGCCTGCGCGAAGGCATGACCCCCACACTGCTGCAGGGCTGGAGCCACGACAGCGCCATCGTGGGCACACGAGGATAAAAAGCAAAAGGCCCTTTCCGCTTTTGGAAGGGGCCTTTTGCCTTGCATTACAGAAAAAAGCCGGCCCCAAAAGAGCCGGCTTTTTTCCATAGGAATGGAGAAATGAATAGGAAAAAGCAAGGGATAAAACACCGCAGAAATGCTGCAGATAAAAACAGGAAAGAATCGTTATACAGCGTGTTTCTATGCCTGCATGGGGCCTTGCGAAGGGGGAAAGGCAGGGCCTTTATTTTGGGAAAGTGCAGGCAGCAAACTTTGGAGCCGGGCAGCGGCGGTGTTATTTGCGGTTAGGCCTAACTAACTGCAAATAGAATATACCATAGCGCAAGGGGATTGTCAACGATTTTTTCAAAAAAATCTGCAATTTTTTCCATCTGGCTGCGCCGGGGCGGCCGGACGGCGTTTTTCGCCCAAAACTGCCGTTGACGAATGCGCCCTGCTGGGGTATCATGGATATATATTCGAGTAACCAGGGCGCAAAAGTCAAAGCCCCTGCACAACACAAAACAACGAGCCGACCCGGCAAAACGGAGGTTTACGCCTATGAATCCCGTGGCAGAAAAAATTTACAAGATCGGTATTATCCCGGTAATTGCATTCAACAACGTGGAAGAAGCGCTGCCCCTGTGCCGCGCGCTGGCGGCAGGCGGCCTGCCCGCAGCCGAAGTGACCTTCCGCACCGAGTGTGCCGAAGAATGCATTCGCCTGATCCACAGCGAAATGCCCGAAATGCTGCTGGGTGCAGGCACGGTGCTTACCAAAGACCAAGCCCGCCGTGCGCTGGCGGCAGGCGCACAGTTCATCGTGTCGCCGGGGTATGATCCCGAGGTGGTGCAGTATGTGCTGGAGCAGGGCAGCGTGGCCATGCCCGGCACCATGACCCCCGGCGAAATGCAGCGGGCCATGAACCAGGGGTGCGAAGTGATCAAATATTTCCCGGCCGAAGCCAACGGCGGCGTGGCCATGCTGAAAAACATCGGTGCGGCATTAAAAGGCGCCCGCTGGATGTGCACGGGCGGCATCAATGCCAAGAATGTGCGCGATTATCTTGCCAGCGAGCAGGTGGTGGCTGTGGGCGGCACATGGATGTGCAAAAGCGATATGATCCGCGCCGGTGAGTGGGATAAGATCACCGCCCTGTGCCGCGAGGCTGTGGACGCCATGCTGGATCTGCGCCTGGGGCATGTGGGCCTCAACTGCGCCGACGATGCCGAGGCTGCCCGCACCGCACAGCTGCTGTGCAGCCTGTTCCATATGCAAAGCGCCGAGCAGAGCAACAGCTTTTTTGTGGGCAAGCGCGAGTTTGAAGTGATGAAAGGCGGCGGGCGCGGCACCAGCGGGCACATTGCCATCAAGTGCAGCAACACCGAGCGCGCGATCTATCACCTGCAGCAGCGCGGCATCACCTTTGATGAAAGCAGCGCCAAGCTGGTAAACGGCCGCCGCACCTTTATTTATATGAATGGCGAGATCGCAGGCTTTGCGGTGCATCTGGTAGAAAAATAAGGAGAAGGCCATTATGAGAGTTATTACCTTTGGCGAGATCATGATCCGTCTGCAGCCGTATCATCACGAGCGCTTTGTGCAGGCAAGCAATCTGGAATTCACCTTTGGCGGGGGCGAAGCCAATGTGGCGGTGTCGCTGGCAAACTTTGGGCTGGATGCCGCATTCGTCACCAAGCTGCCCGCCCACACCATTGGCCAGTGCGTGGTAAACGATCTGCGCCGCTTTGGCGTGGATACCAGCCTGATCACCCGCGGGGGCAGCCGCGTGGGCATTTACTTCAACGAAAAAGGCGCAGCACAGCGCGGCTCGGTGTGCATTTACGACCGTGCGCACAGCGCCATTCAGGAAGCCACTGCCGAGGATTTTGACTGGGATCGGATTTTTGCGGGGGCCGATTGGTTCCACTTTACGGGCATCACCCCGGCGCTGGGCGAAAATCTGGTGCAGCTGTGCCGTGCGGCCTGTCAGGCAGCCAAAGAGCGCGGCGTAAAGATCAGCTGCGATCTGAACTATCGCAGCAAGCTGTGGAGCCATGAGCAGGCCCGTGCCGCCATGAGCGATCTGTGCCAGTATGTGGATGTGTGCATTGCCAACGAGGAAGATGTGAAGGATGTGTTCGGCATTGAGGCCGAGGGCAGCGATGTGCGCGAGGGCAAGCTGAACGAGGCAGGCTATTTAAGCGTGGCCAAGCAGCTGGCAGACCGCTTTGGCATGGAAAAAGTGGGCATTACCCTGCGGGAAAGCCACAGCGCTTCCGACAATGGCTGGAGCGCGCTGCTGTACAACGCCCAAAGCGGCGAATATTTCTTCTCGCGCAAGTATGAGATCCATATCGTGGACCGTGTGGGCGGCGGCGACAGTTTTGCTGCGGGCCTGATCTATTCGATCCTGACCGGAAAAACCGACAAGCAGGCCGTAGAGTTCGCCTCGGCGGCTTCGGCACTCAAGCACACCATTGAGGGCGATTTCAACATGGTGTCGGTGGCCGAGGTGGAAAAACTGGCCGGGGGTGATATCTCCGGGCGCATTCAAAGATAACAAAGGGCACAATGGGCCTTTTGCAAATACAATGCCGGAAACACCCGGCGGAATTGTTGGAGGGAACAATCATGGCAAAAAAGAGCATTAAGCAAACCGTGCAGGCTGCAAAGGCCGAAACCAAAAAGGCCCTGGAAGCTGCTGAACCTGTGATCACGAACGCTGTGGAAGAGCTGCAGGCTGCTGCAGAGCCCGTGATGAAAAAAGCCCGTGAAACCGCCGAGCAGGCCATGGAAAAGGCTGCCCCCGCTGTGAACGCCGCCGAAAAAAAGGTGCGCGAGAGCAGCCGTAAGATCCGCGCCGCCATGGTGCCGGAGGTGTATGTGCAGGCTTGCGGCCGTGAGCTGGATGTGGCCGAAATTCAAGAGCGCTGCCGTGCTGCCTACCGTGCCACCCACAAGATCGGCATTCACTCCATGAAGGTGTATATCAAGCCCGAGGAAAGCGCCGCCTACTATGTGATCAACAAGGAAACCGGCAAGATCGAGCTGTAATGCACAGCCGCAGGCAGAACCAGCCATAAAAATCAGCCGCCCTTCCCGTGCCAAAGCACACGGAAGGGCGGCTGTTGTTTTGTCGGTGTTATGAGTAAATTTTCACAGTAAGAGTCAGCGGCTCACTCTGCACGCCGGAAGGGCTTGTGGTATAGGCGGTGATGGTGTAGTTGTTGGGCTCTTCCAGACAATAGGAGATCGAATCCTCGGCAGTCAGCTTTTCTTCGCTGTGCCACAGCTCTTCGCCGGTGCCGTGGTCACACACGCTCACGGTCACGGTGGCCGATTCGTTGGGCTCGTCCTCATTCAGATGCACCTTCATCCAGGTGCCGGTGCTGTAGGCGCTGCCGTCATACAGGCTGCATTCCGGTGTAAGCGGGTCAGGCGAGGAAGGGGCGGGGGTAGGCTCCGGCGTGGGTTCGGGTGTGGGCTCGGGGGCAGACTCCGGCTGGCTGCTCGGGCTTTCGGCTGCCTGTGAGCTGGCGCTGCTGGAAGCGGTGTTTTCGCCGCTGCCGGGCTTGGGCACACCGCCGCGCACAAGCAGCGCCACCACCAGCACAGCCAGCACGGCGTTCACGCCCATCACCACGCCAAAGGCAGAAACGCCTTTTTTGCGGTGTATCGGCGGCAGGGGCTCGGCTTGCGAAGCGGCCGTATGTGCGCCAAGGGCATCGGCGGCCTCACCCTGCCAGCGATAGCGCAGGCAGCGCCCGCGGCGCCCGGCAGGGCGATAGCGGCGGGACTCCAGCTTGCGGCAAACCCGCAGCGAGGGGCGGCGGTTTCGCTTTAAGGCGCGAAGGGTAAAAAATAGAAGTGCCAGCCACAAAAGGGCGGCAAGGATCAAAATCAGCATGATATTCCTCTCATTACCTGCATGGGCGGCAGGGCCCGATGCACATTGGTGAACGATCATTTCACATTATTATAATACAAATCCGCCCTGAAAAAAAGTGGGCAGCAAAAGTTTTGTGATCTTGCGCAGCAAAACTTGCAATCGGGGGCGGATTCTTGGTATACTGAAAAAAGATTACACATGGGCCCTGCCATGGCGGCGGCCCCAACACGATTTCTTTTTGAGGAACAACACATGGTCAATTCGACATTCTGGAAAAATAAAACCGTTCTGGTCACCGGCTGCACCGGCTTTAAAGGCGCATGGCTGTGCCTGTGGCTGAGTGCCATGGGGGCCAGGGTGGTGGGCACGGCCCGCGGCACCGGCAGCCCGAACGGCGTGTTTGCCACAGCAGGTCTTGCAGAAAAAATCACGCTGGAGCGCGCCGATATTCGCGATGAAAGCCGCGTTCTGGAAATTTTTGCCACTCATAAGCCCCAAGTGGTGTTTCATCTGGCGGCACAGCCGCTGGTGGGCCTTAGCTATGAATGCCCCGACGAAACCTACGCCATCAATGTGATCGGCACCCTGAATGTGCTGGCGGGCATTCGCGCCACGGCCGAATGCCGCTGCGGCATTTTTGTTACCACCGATCGCTGCGCCCAGCAGGCGGCCAACGGCCAAAGCCGTCCCAACGAGCTGCTGGGCGGGTTTGACCCCTACAGCAACAGCAAGGCGGCATCGGAAATTCTCATCGCCACCTATCGCAGCACCTTTTTGCTGCCGCAGGGCAAGGGCATTGCCATGGGCCGCAGCGGCAATGTGGTGGGCGGCGGCGACTGGGCCAAGGACCGCCTGATCCCGGATTGCATCCGCGCCATGCAGGCCGGTGAGGCCCTTACCATCCGCAACCCCAATGCAGCCAAGCCGTGGCAGTATGTGCTGGATATTCTGGCGGGCTATCTGTGCCTTGGCCAAAAGCTGTGGGAGCAGCCGCAGGCGTTCAGTCAGGCATGGAATTTCCGCCCGCAGGACGAACCCATGCTTACGGTGGGGGATATGGTGCAGGTGCTGCGCGATGCCTACGACCCGGATTATCACGATATCCGCTACGGCCAGCCGCCCCAGCACGGGCTGGAACAGGTGCAGCGGGACGAAAGCCCCACGCGCGCTATGCTGGACTGGCACCCGCTGGTTTCGGCTGCCGATGCAGTGGCCCATGCAGCCCGCTGGTATCAGGCCGCCGCAAAGCAGAACGCTGCCGCCGAAACCATGGCGCAGCTGCAGGAATACCGGAAAATGTGCGAGCAGGCCTGAAAACGCCGCCGCACGCTCGATCCGCTTTTAGAAAATCGGGACTTTCAGCCCTAACCCGGCTGCAAAGGCCCGGTTTTTCTTTTGCTGCGGGGAAAAGACAGGAATATTTGCGGCAATCGGTTGAAAACTGCCTGATTTTATGCCATGATAGAGCTAACGAAAAAAATGCCCGGCGGCAGAAATCAGCGCAGCCTCTGCGCTTGCAAGAAAGGCGGAGAAGGGAATGGCAAGGAACAGCAGCGATTTTTTGGGTGGATTATTTGACTTTAACCACGATGGAAAAACCGAGTTTACCGAGCGCCTGGTGGGCTATAAGGTCATCAGGGACAGCATTAAAAATACCTCCGATTCAAGCCGGACGGGAGATTCATGGGATTCCTCCGAAGAAGATCCCTATGCATGGCGGGATACCTGCGAGCGCGACTACGAGGTGAGCGTATCCCCGGAAGACTATGAAACCGAGGAGGAATACTTAGAGGCCGTGCAGGAAGAACGGCACGCATGGCGCGATACCTGTGATCGTGATTACGAGGTGAATGTGTCCCCGGAGGACTATGAAACCGAGGAGGAATACTTAGAGGCCGTGCAGGAAGAACGGTACGGCTGGCGGGATACCTGTGATCGTGATTACGATGTGAGCGTGTCCCCGGAGGACTACGAAACCGAGGAAGAATACCTCGAGGCCGTGCAGGAAGAACGGTACGGCTGGCGGTATACTTGTAAGCGTGATTACGATGTGAGTGTGTCCCCGGAGGACTGCGAAACCGAGGAAGAATACCGCGAGGCCGTGCAGAAGGAACGGTACGGCTGGCGCGATACCTGCGAGCAGGTTCTCGATGTGAGCGTATTCCCGGAAAACTATGAAACCGAGGAAGATTACTTAGAGGCTGTGCAGGAAGAACGGTACGCTTGGCGGGAAGATTACGAGGATGACTATGAACGGGGCGTATTCCCGGAGGACTATGAAACCGAGGAAGATTACTTAGAGGCCTTGGAGGATGCCAAAAACCTGCAGGCGGAGGAAAGCAGCCTGCCTTATATCGGGGACTTTTTGGAAAACATGCGGGAAGAGGCTGAAAAAAATCAAAACGGGCGGGGACTCAGCCATCACCAGCAGCGCGCCATCGAAGTGCTGGCATACGATCTGGAAAGATACGGGGAAGGCAGCATTTTCCAGGATGAAATCGAGCGCTGCCGGTTTATTCTGGAAAAAGAAGACAGTGTGCTGGCAGCAAAATATACATCCTGGAGCGACGGATTTCTTTATGCGCGGGCAGTCAGGGAAAACTTCACGCTGCCGGTTTCCCTGCCCGAGGAAGAAGAAAAACGCGAGTATGAGATGCATCAGGTGGTGGGCAAGATCGCCAAAAAGGATATTTTGCTTTCCATCAGGGTTTGGGAGTGGGCGCTGGAGCAGTTTTTGCCGTATGCGGAATATGATGAAGATGCCTGCCAGAATCTTATCGACGATGTGGTGCGCTATCTCTACAGCTTCCCGAAAGGCTTTCCGCCGAACTTGGTCCATTATATGGATGAGCATCCTGCCTTCCGGCAAAAGATCGCTGACGGGGTCAACGAAAGTGTTTGGAATTATGTGGAGCTGATGGCAGCAGCCATCACAGAAAAGCTGTATGAAACCGCCGCCTTTCTTTTTGAAAGAGCCCTGCGGCAGGCCAATGGGAAATGGCAGAAGATCAACCAGCTTGTCGAAGACTCCATTGGCTATTACACCGAGGAAGAAGACCTTGCCCTGATAGAGTTTTTCCGCGACAGGCTGTTCCCGCTTGTGAAGGCGATCCCCATCGGCATGGTGCAGGATGAGATCGAGGGCTGGGAAAAAACCATCGCAGACTACATCGACGAAACCGAGCGCGAAAGCGAAAGATATGCGTTTTCCCGGCGGTACGAGTGGAGAAACCATGTTCCAAACGGAAGAGAATACGATCTGGATGTGCGGGATTACGAAACTGAAGAAGAATATCTGGAGGCGCTGAACCAAGAAAAATACGGCTGGCGAGAGGAATACGACCCATCGGAAACAATGGGGCTGCGCGTGGAGGACTATGAAACGGAAAAGGAATTCTGCGCAGAGCTTACCGCGCGCAGAAACGCGGCGATGGAAAAGGAACGGGCAGAGCGTGAGGCGCAGCGGCGCGCCGCGTATGAGGCACGAAAAAAGGCTGCCCTAGACATTAAGGCTGCCGCGGCGGATACAACGGTGTATACCATCTGCGGTGTGGAGTTCTCACATTCGCTTCGGCCGTATCACTATGTGACCAGCGATCTCACTATTCAAATCGGCGATACCGTGGTGGTGCCGGTGGGAAACAGCGAAAAACGGGCGCTGGTGGTTTCGGTGGGCCGCTATTTAAGAAGGGCCGCGCCCTATCCGGTCGAACAGCTCAAGCCCATCCTGCGCAGGCTGCCGGCAGACGCAAACCAGCCCGAAGAACCCCAATAAGCTGCAGCAAAAACCACAGGGCAGGCGGCACCCTTTGCCCCAGGCCTGCTTAGAATGGGATAGGAAAGGGGGCTTGCCGTATGAAAAGCAAAAAGGCGGCAGGGGTGCTGGCAGCACTGGTGCTTTCGGCATCCATGACGGCAGCGGCGTGGGCCGACTGCCCTGCGCAGAGGGAGGAATGTCTGTTCCAAAACGAAAACTGCGCATATCTGGCGGCGGTGGCGGCGTATCAGCAGGAATGCGCCGCGCGGGAAAAGGCTTATTGCGATGCCGTGAAGGCGTATCAAAAACAGGCAGAGCTTGAGCAGGAGGCCTACAAAAAAGCGGTAAAGCAGTATCAAAAGGAGCAGGCGCGCAGAGAAGCCGCCTGCCAGAAGGCCCTGCAGCGCTGCCGGGCGGGGCTATTGTATAAATGTAAGGGAAAATAACACGGCGTACAGCGGCAGGCCCGGCGGGGGCCTGCCGCTTTTTGATGAAAAAATCAAATGTAACAAAAACAAACGCTGTTTTTTGGTAAATTCCGTCATGCCATGGAATTGACAGAAACACCGGGTTTATGATAATATATCATTTAGATTAAATGGGCGGGAGCGCTTCCGGCCCCGGAGCGGCTCTCCGGAGAAGGCGCGCGATCCTGCAAAGAAAAAACAGGAGGAAGCAGCCATGCATAAGCGAATGGATCAGGCATTCATGCGAAAGTGCGGCGGCGCTGTTTTTTCCCGTTTTTATATTTGCTTTTGACTTTTCCTTTTTTGGGGAAAGTTTTTTTTTACCCAAAAAAAGGACCCCCCGGCGCGGCCGGGCAGAACAGAAAGGAAAAATACCATGATCCTGCAAAATCTTACCGGCACAAACGGAGAAAAGTTTGACCTTTGCGTGCGGGACGGCAAAATTTTTTCTAAGGGCCTGCAGCTGGAAGCCGGGCCCGGCGAGGAAACGCTGGACTGCCGCGGCCTTACGGCGCTGCCCGGCTTTGTGGACACCCACTGCCACTGGCGCACGCCCGGCTTTGAGTATAAAGAGGACATCACCACCGGCAGCCAGGCAGCTGCGGCGGGCGGCTACACCTTTGTAAACCTGATGCCCAACACGAACCCCGTGTGCTCCAGCGTGGCCATTGCCAACAGCGTAATGCAGGAGGCCGAGCGCGTGGGCCTGTGCGGCTGCAACCAGACCCTGAGCATCACCAAGGACTTTGACGGTGAAACGCTGGACCATCTGAAAACGCTGCCCGCCACGGTGCGCTTTGTAACCGAGGACGGCAAGGGTGTGCAGAACAACCAGACCATGGCGCGCGCCTTTGCCATCTGCCAGCAAAAGGGCATTACTATTATGTCGCACGCCGAGGATATGCAGATCAGCAAGTGGGATTACCGCTTGGCGGAAAACATTGAAACCGTGCGCAATCTGCATTTGGCCGAGTACTACGGCACCCGCCTGCATTTCTGCCATGTTTCCACCAAGGAGGCCATTGAGGCCATCGAGGCCAGCCGCTGGAAGGGCGCGCCCGTTACCTGCGAGGTTACGCCGCATCATCTGTGGTGGACCAAGGATGTGTGCGATTACCGTGTAAACCCGCCCATCCGCGAGCAGGCCGATGTGGATGCGCTGGTAGAGGCCATCCGTCTGGGGGCGGTGGATACCATCGGCACCGATCATGCACCCCACACCGCCGAGGAAAAGCAGAACGGCGCAGCGGGCATGGTGGGGCTGGAAACCGCCTTTGCCATCTGCTACACCAAGCTGTGCCTGCAATGCGGGCTGCCGCTGCAGCAGCTGGCCGAGCTGATGAGCACCAACGGCGCGGCCATTCTGGGCCTGCAGAACAAGGGCAAGCTGGAGATCGGCTATGATGCCGACATTGCGCTGGTCGATCTGGCCGAGCAGTGGACCGTACACAACGAAGCCCTGCACAGCAAAAGCAAAAACAGCCCCTACGAGGGCGTGCAGCTGACCGGCAAGGTGAAATATACATTCCGCAATGGCCGAATGACCTGGAAAGATCAATAAAAAACACCACAAAATATACGGAGGGTAATATTATGACAAACATGGACAAACTGTATGATGCCGTGGCCGCCCGCGGCCCTGTGTGCGTTGGCCTTGACACCGACATTTCCTATCTGCCTGAGGATTTTGTGGACTCGGCCAAAACCGCCGGCGAAAACATTGTGGCCTTCAACAAGGCTATCATCGAGGCCACCAAGGCTGTGGCAGGCTGCTTTAAGGTGCAGATCGCCTATTACGAAAGCCTGGGCATGGACGGCATGAAGGCCTATGCCGACACGCTGGCCGCTGTGCGCGCCGCCGGTGTGCCCGTGATCGCCGATATCAAGCGCGGCGATATTGCCAAAACCGCCGAAATGTATGCCAAGGCACACTTTGAGGGGGATTTCGAGGCCGATTTCATCACGCTGGCTCCTTACATGGGCCTGGATTCCATTCAGCCCTATATGCCGTATATGCAGCAAAAGGGCAAGGGCGTGTTTGTGCTGGTGCGCACCAGCAACCCCGGCGCCAAAGACTTTGAGTATGAAAAGCTGGCCGATGGCCGCCATGTGTATGATATGGTGGGCGACAAGCTCAACGAGCTGGGCAAGCAGGCCATGGGCGAAAGCGGCTATTCCAGCGTGGGCCTTGTGATCGGCGGCACGCACATTGAGGAAGCCGCCGAGATCCGCGCCCGCTATAAGGACAGCTTCTTCCTGATCCCCGGCTACGGCGCACAGGGCGGCACCGCCCCCGACATTGCCCAGTATCTTTCCTGCGGCAACGGCGGCGTGGTGAACAGCAGCCGCGGCATTCTGCTGGCGCGCAAAAAGCAGCCCGGCGTAAAGTTTGACGAAGCCGCCTACAACGAATGCGTAAAAATGAAGGAGGCGATTGCCGATGCGTGCAGCAAGCTGTGAAACCGTGGTTCTCGGCCAGCAGGAAGTAGCCGAAAACATTATGAAAATGCGTGTGTCGTGGGTCGATGAAGAACACGCCCCCCACGCCGGCCAGTTTTTTATGCTGCGCGGCTGGGCCGATGACGAAGAGCCTTTTTTAAGCCGCCCCATCAGCCTGCACAGCTTTGATGCCCAGCAGGAATCGCTGGAATTTCTGTATCAGGTAAAGGGCGAGGGCACCGAAAAGCTTTCCCTGCTGGAAGAGGGCGATGTGATCCGCGTTACCGGCCCCATGGGCAACGGATTTGATGTGCAGGCCCTCACCGCCGCATACAAAAAGATTGCCGTGGTGGGCGGCGGCATCGGCACCGCACCGCTGTATCAGCTGTGCCGCGAGCTGGCCGCTGCGGGCACCAAGCCCGATCTTTTCTGCGGCTTCCGCGAGGAAGTATATGAAATGGAGCCCTACCGCGCTCTGTGCGGTTTGGTGAAGGTGAGCACCGACACCGGCGCTGTGGGCTTCCACGGCTTTGTGACCGATCTGTTCGATGCCGCCGACTATGATGTGGTGTTGGTGTGCGGCCCAGACATTATGATGAAAAATGTGGCTGCCAAGTGCGCAGCGGCCCGCACCAAGTGCTTTGTGAGCCTGGAAAAAAAGATGGCCTGCGGCATTGGCGCCTGCCTTGGCTGCACCTGCCACACGGCGGGCGGCGCCAAGAGCGTGTGCAAAAACGGCCCTGTGTTTGATGCAGCCGAAATTTACGGCGGGGAGGTACAGGCATGAGCGATCTGCGTGTAAAGCTGTGCGGCGTGGAAATGGCAGGCCCGGTGGTGGCTGCCAGCGGAACCTTTGGCTTTGGCGGCGAATATGCCGATATCTGTGATCTCAGCTGTCTGGGCGGCATTTCCGGCAAGGGCCTTACCCTGCACGGCCAGCCCGGCAATCAGGGCGAGCGCCTGTGGGAGACCCCGGCGGGCCTGATCAACAGCATCGGCCTGCAAAACCCCGGTGTGCAGCACTTTATTGATGTGGAGCTGCCCGAAATGAAAAAGCTGGGCACCACCGTGTGGGCCAACCTGGGCGGCCACAGCATCGAGGAATATGTGCAGGGGGCTGAATTGCTCTCGGCCAGCGATGTGGATATCATTGAGCTGAATATCAGCTGCCCCAATGTGAAGGCGGGCGGCATGGCCTACGGCGTCAAGGCCGAAAGCGCCTCCGAGGTGGTCAGCAAGGTGCGCAGCGTGTGCACCAAGCCCCTGATCGTGAAGCTGAGCCCGCAGGCCGAGGATATGGTGGCCATGTGCAAGGCGGTGGAAGCCGCCGGTGCCGACGGCATCAGCCTGATCAACACCCTGCAGGCCTGCGCCATTGACATTGAAAAGCGCCGCCCGGTGTTCAACAATATTTTTGCGGGCCTCAGCGGCCCCGCCATTCGCCCGGTGGCTCTGCGCATGGTATGGCAGGCTGTGGGCGCGGTGAACATTCCGGTGGTGGGCCTTGGCGGCATTGCCACAGGCCGCGATGCCATTGAGTTTATCATGGCAGGCGCAGCGGCCGTGCAGGTGGGCGCAGCCAGCTTTGCAGACCCAGCTGCCTGCCAGCGTGTGACCGAGGAGATCGAGATCTGGATGGACGAGCACAATGTGAAAACGCTGGAGGAGATCCGCGGCTGCGCACGGGTGTAAGCAGACGGATAGAACGGAATAAATGCATATTTTGCAACTATATGCAATGAATAATGAATATTATTCAAAAAATCTTGCAATTATATGCAAGCTATGATAAGATAAATTGAATTTTTAAGGAGGAAGATCCCCATGACCGATGTAAAAGAAGTTCTGAAAGAATGCGAGGCTTTTCTCGAAGGCCATTTTCTTTTGAGCAGCGGCCGCCACAGCAGCGCCTACTGCCAGATGGCCTATCTGCAGCAGTATCCTGATAAGTGCGCTATGGTAATGCAGAATGTGGCCGAGCAGCTGAAGGATCTGGATGTTGATGTGATCGTAGGCCCTGCCATGGGCGGCATCGTGTATGCTTACGAGCTGGGCCGCCAGCTGGGCAAGCGCACCATTTTTACCGAGCGTGTGGACAATGTGATGACTCTCAAGCGCTTTACCATTCACCCCGGTGAAAAGTGCCTGATCGCCGAGGATGTTGTGACCACCGGCGTGAGCAGCCTGGAAACCAAGCGCGTGATCGAAGAGGCCGGCGGCGTGTGCCTGGGCATCACCTGCGTGGTGGACCGCACCAAGGCCGAAGCCCCCAGCCCCATTCCCATTGTGGCAAGCGCCATCAAGCTGGACCTGCCCAACTACCTGCCCGAAGAATGCCCCATCTGCGCCGAGGGCAAGCTGCCTCTGGTGCATCTGGGCAGCCGCAAAATGAAGCAGCAGGCCAAGCAGACCATCAACGAGTAATTTTACCTATTGAGCAAAGAGAGGGCGTTAAAGCATGAACGCATATCTGTTACTGTCAAACGGCATGGTGCTGCAGGGCGAAAGCATTGGCTGCACCGGCACTACGGTGGGTGAAGTGGTGTTTGCCACCGGCATGGTGGGCTTTCAGGAAACCCTGACCGACCCCAGCTACTATGGCCAGATCATCACCCAAACCTATCCGCTGATCGGCAACTACGGCATGAACAGCCAAGATTACGAAAGCCCCAAGATCTGGGCCAAGGGCTATATCGTGCGCGAGGCCTGCAAAACCCCCAGCAATTTCCGCTGCGAAAAAACGCTGGATGCATTTTTGAAGGAAAACAACACCATTGGCATTGAAGGTGTGGATACCCGCCGCCTCACCCGCATCATCCGGGAAAAGGGCGTGATGAACGGCGCGATCACCACCGAGTTTGACCCGCACGAGGAGAGCGAGCGCAAAACCGCCCTGCTGGCCGAGATCAACGCCTACGCTGTGGTGAACGCCGTCAAGGCGGTAAGCTGCACCGAAATGCGCACCTACAACCCCGGCGGCAAGTATCATGTGGCGCTGATGGACTATGGCTGCAAGGCCAACATCGTGCGCTGCCTGGAAAAGCGCGGCTGCCGTGTAACGGTGATGCCCGGCACAGCCACCCCCGAAGAGGTGATGGCCATTCATCCCGACGGCCTGATGCTTTCCAACGGCCCCGGCGACCCGGCTGAAAACACCCAGATCATTGCCAACATTGCAAAAATGCTGGATACCGGCATTCCCACCTTTGGCATCTGCCTGGGCCACCAGCTCACGGCTTTGGCTGCCGGTGCGCAAACCTGCAAGCTGAAATACGGCCACCGCGGCAGCAATCAGCCCGTCACCCAAGAAAGCGGCGCGCGCACTTACATCACCAGCCAGAACCACGGCTATGCCGTGATGGGCGAAACCCTGCCCGAAAGCGTGGGCCATGTAAGCTATGTGAATGCCAACGATAAAACTTGCGAGGGCATGGACTACACCAAGTGGAACTGCAAAACCGTGCAGTTCCACCCCGAAGCCAGCGGCGGCCCCAAGGACTGCGAATTTTTGTTTGATGAATTTATCAGCCGTATCGCGGCTGCGAAAGGAGTGACTCCCGATGCCTAAGGACCCCAGTATTAAAAAGGTGCTGGTGATCGGTTCCGGCCCTATTATCATCGGTCAGGCTGCGGAGTTCGACTACTCCGGCACCCAGGCCTGCCGCGCGCTCAAAGCCGAAGGCATTGAGACCGTGCTGCTGAACTCGAACCCCGCCACCATTATGACGGACCCCAATGTGGCCGATCATGTGTATATCGAGCCCATGAAGGTGAGCGTGGTGGAGCGCATCATCGAAAAGGAAAAGCCGGATGCCATTCTGCCCAACCTGGGCGGCCAGATGGGCCTGAACATCAGCATGGAGCTGGCCCGCAACGGCTTTTTGGATAAAAGCGGCGTGCGCCTGCTGGCCTGCAAGCCGGACACCATCGACCGCGCCGAGGACCGCCAGCTGTTTAAAGACACCATGGAAAAGCTGCACCAGCCCATCATTCCCAGCAAGGTGGTGGAAGATCTGGACAGCGCCATGGAGTTTGCCAAGGAGATCGGCTATCCCGTGATCGTGCGCCCCGCCTTTACCATGGGCGGCACCGGCGGCGGCATTTGCGAAACCCCGCAGAAGCTGCACGAGATCGCCACCAACGGCCTGCGCCTTTCGCCCATTCACCAGATCCTGGTGGAAAAGTGCATCTCCGGCTGGAAAGAGATCGAGTACGAGGTGATGCGTGACCATAAGGGCAATGTGATCACCGTGTGCAACATGGAAAACCTGGACCCCGTGGGTATTCACACCGGCGACAGCGTGGTGGTGGCCCCCAGCCAGACCCTGAGCGACCACGAATATCAGATGCTGCGTACCGCTGCGCTGGATATTATCAGCGAGCTGGGCATCGAGGGCGGCTGCAACTGCCAGTTTGCCCTGAAGCCCGACAGCTTTGACTACGCCGTGATCGAAGTGAACCCCCGCGTGAGCCGTTCGTCTGCACTGGCATCCAAGGCAACGGGCTATCCCATTGCCAAGGTGGCCACCAAGATCGCCATTGGCTACACGCTGGATGAGATCATGAACGATGTGACCGGCGAAACCTGCGCCTGCTTTGAGCCCGCACTGGACTATGTGGTGGTGAAATACCCCAAATGGCCGTTTGATAAGTTTGTGTATGCCGATAAGAGCCTGGGCACCCAGATGATGGCCACGGGCGAGATCATGGCCATCGGCAACAGCTTTGAGGCCGCCATGATGAAGGCTGTTTCCAGCATTGAGCTGGGCATGGACACCCTCACTCTGGCAGACTTTGAAAAGCTGTCCACCCCCGAGATCATCGAGCATCTGCATGTGCAGGATTCCGAGCGCGTGTTCTGCGTGTACGAGGCACTCAAGCGCGGCGTGGACCATAAGATCATTCATAAGATCACCAAGATCGACCATTGGTTCCTGGATAAAATGCAGCATCTGGCCGATCTGGAAACCGGCCTTGCCAACGGCGAGCTGACCAAGGAAAAGTATCTGGAGGCCAAAAAGTACGGCTTCCAGGATAAAACCATCTGCCGCCTGGCCAAAGTGCCCACGGTTCCCGTGCAGAACTGCCGTGCCGGCTTTAAAATGGTGGATACCTGCGCCGCTGAATTTGCAGCCCGCACGCCGTATTTCTATTCCACCCATGACGGCGACAACGAAGCTGCCGACTTTATTGCCGAGCGCAGCGACCCCAACAAGAAAAAGATTCTGGTGTTCGGCTCGGGCCCCATCCGCATCGGCCAGGGCATCGAGTTTGACTACTGCTCGGTACACGCTGTGTGGACCCTGAAGGAAAACGGCTGCGAGGCAGTGCTGGTAAACAACAACCCCGAAACCGTTTCCACCGACTTTGACACCGGCGACCGCCTGTATTTTGACCCCCTCACCCCCGAAAGCGTGGACGATATCATCGCCACCGAAAAGCCGGACGGCTGCGTGGTGCAGTTTGGCGGCCAGACCGCCATCAAGCTGGCCAAGCACATGGACGAGATCGGCCTGCCCATTCTGGGCACCCCCGCCGATGCCATTGACGAAGCCGAGGACCGTGAGCGCTTTGACGAGCTGCTGGAGCGCTGCGGCATTCCCCGTGCCGAGGGCCGCACCGTTTACACCCTCACCGAGGCACTCAAGGCTGCCGAGGAAGTGGGCTATCCCGTGCTGATGCGCCCCAGCTATGTGCTGGGCGGCCAGAACATGATCGTGGCCTACAGCAGCGCCGATGTGACCGAATACATGGGCGTTATCACCGCCCATGTGGATATGAGCCACCCCGTGCTGATGGATAAATACATCTACGGCACCGAGTGCGAAGTGGATGCCATCTGCGACGGCACCGATTTCCTGATCCCCGGCATCATGGAGCAGGTAGAGCGCACCGGCGTGCACTCGGGCGACTCCATCTGCTGCTATCCGCCCCAGCACCTGAGCAAAAAGGTGATCGACACGCTGGTGGACTACACCGGCCGGTTTGCCCGGGAACTGCATGTGGTGGGCCTGGTGAACGTGCAGTATGCCGTGCAGAACGAAAAGGTGTATGTGATCGAGGTGAACCCCCGTTCCAGCCGCACGGTGCCCTATATCAGCAAGGTGACCGGCGTGCCCATGGTGGATCTGGCTGTGCGCTGCACGCTGGGCGAAAAGCTGGCCGATATGGGCTACGGCACGGGCCTGTTCCCCAATGCCGGTTATGTGGCCGTAAAGGTGCCCGTGTTCAGCTTTGAAAAGCTGCACGGCGTGGACACCATGCTGGGACCCGAAATGAAGAGCACCGGCGAGGTGCTGGGCATTGACCGCAGCTTCCACGGCGCCCTGCTCAAGGGCATGATCGGCGCGGGCTACGAGTATAAAAAGCCCGGCCCCGGCAGCTGCTGCATCATCAGCGTAAAGGATTCGGATAAGCACGAAGTGACCGACATTGCATGGAAGCTGCACGATTACGGCTACAAGCTGTATGGCACGGCAGGCACCTGCGCCTGGCTGAACAGCCAGATGATCCCCTGCAGTCTGGTGCGTCAGGTGAGCGGCGCCCGCCCCAACATGGTGGACCTGCTGGAAAGCGGACTGGTGGATTATATCATCAGCACCAGCGCCAAGGGGCGTGACCCCAGCCGCGATTCCGTAAAGTTCCGCCGCAAGGCCACCGAACTGAGCATTCCCTGCATCACGGCCATTGATACCGCCCGTGTGCTGGTGGATACCCTGCGCAGCGGCCATGATCTTGACACGCTGGAGCTTGTGGATATTTCCACGCTACACCGCAAGCGCTGATCTTAAATAATCACTCTGTTATGCAAAGCAGCCCGGACCATGCGATCCGGGCTGCTTTTTTTGCGCGCAGGGCAAAGAAGTTTTTTATTTTGTAATACTTTTTTAAGAATGTATGTTATAATAACTATATCTATGTGACTGCTGGCAGGAAAGGGGGAAACAGCTTTTATGAAACCGCTGCGCCGGCGCATCGCCAAGGACTTTCACGAAAAGCTATTGCTGCTTTTGGCGGGCATTCTGCTGTATCTTCTGATCGACTGCTGGAGTCAGGTGTGGGCGCTGACATCATGGGTGCTAAACATTCTCACACCGTTTTTTGTGGGCATTGGTCTGGCGTATCTTCTGGATATCCCGGTGCGCGCACTGGAAAGCCACGGCGTAAAAAAGCGCGGCGTGGCGGTGCTGATCAGCATGGTGCTGGTGCTGGGGCTGCTGGTGCTGCTGATCACGCAAATGGCGCCCAGCCTTGTGGAAAGCGTGCAGCTGCTTTTGAAAAACCTGCCCTATTACTACGATTCGGCCACGGCGGTGGTGCGCCGCGTTTCCATCAAAATGGGCCTGCCGGACAATTCGATCCTGCTGGAAATGGCCCGCTACCGTGAGCAGATCACGGATGTTTCGCGCCTGATCCTGAGCGCCGTATGGGAGATTACCAGCCACATCGAGCTGCTGATCGGCTACAGCCGTGCAGTGGGCAACGGCATCGTGCAGGCGTTCACCTCGATCGCCTTTGCCGTGTATATGCTGCTGGACAAGCAAAAGCTGCTGGGGCAGGCGCGCAAGCTGGCCTGGTGCTTTTTAAGCCGCCGTCAGGTGCGAAAGCTGTTTAACCTGTGCGAAGTGGCCAACAGCATGTGCAAGGGCTTTTTTGAGGGAAAATGCATCGACAGCATGGTGATGGGCGTTCTTACGCTGATCGTCATGTCGCTGCTGGGGCTGCCGTTTGTGGGGCTGATCTCGCTGGTGGTGGCCATTACCAACATCGTGCCCATCGTGGGCCCCATTGTGGGCGCGGTGGTCGGCTTTTTGCTGGTGGTTCTGGAAAACACCGCACAGGGCTATGAATTTTTGATCATGATCTTAGTGCTGCAGCAGCTGGACGGCAAGGTGATCGGCCCGCACATCCTGGGCGACCGTGTGGGCCTGCCCACCATGTGGGTGCTGGCGGCACTGATGGTGGGCGGCGCTGTGGGCGGCGCACTGGGCATGGTGCTGGGGGTGCCGCTGCTGGCCACCGTGTTTGCGCTGGTGCGTGAACTGATGAACCGCAACGCCAACGCCTATCACGCCAGCCGCATTGCTGTGCGCCTGGTGGATGAACCGGACGAGCCCGAGCCTGCATCGGAGCCCGCAAGAGAGGAAACAAAATAAACCTATGGATAAAATTGCAATTCTGATCCCGTGCTACAACGAAGCACAAACCATTGGCAAGGTGGTGGCCGATTTCCGCGCGGCCCTGCCCGAGGCCACGGTGTATGTGTATGATAACAATTCGGCCGATGATACCGCCGCCATTGCCCGCAGCGCCGGTGCGGTGGTGCGCCATGAAAGCCGACAGGGCAAGGGCAATGTGATCCGCGCCATGTTCCGCGAGATCAACGCCGAATGCTATCTGATGGTGGACGGCGACGACACCTATCCCGCCGAGGATGCGCGCGCCATGTGTGATGCCGTGCTGCAAAACGGCATGGATATGGTGATCGGCGACAGACTTTCCAGCACCTATTTCACCGAGAACAAGCGCCCGTTCCACAACAGCGGCAATGTGCTGGTGCGCCAGCTGGTCAACCGCTTTTTCCATGGCAATATCACGGATATCATGACGGGCTACCGTGCGTTCAGCTATATTTTTGTAAAAAGCTTCCCGGTGCTGAGCAAGGGCTTTGAAATCGAAACTGAAATGACCATTCACGCACTGGATAAAAACTTCCGCCTGTGCAGCCTGCCCGTGGGCTACCGTGACCGCCCCCAGGGCAGCGAGAGCAAGCTGAACACTTTTTCGGACGGCTTTAAGGTGCTGATGACCATTCTGCGCCTGTATAAAGACTATAAGCCCCTGCCGTTTTTCGGCCTGATCACGGCGGTGCTGGGACTTTTGGGCATGGGGCTGTTTGTGTCGGTGTTTGCAGAATTCACGCTGACGGGCCTTGTGCCGCGTTTCCCCACCCTGATCGTGAGCGGGTTTATTCTGATGGCGGCGCTGCTGAGCCTTGTGTGCGGCCTGATTCTGGATACCAGCGGAAAGAATGCCCGCAAAAATTTTGAGCTGCAGCTCAACCTGCTGCAGGGCCAGAAAAACGCCCTGTAAACCGGCGTTTGGGCAGGCAATGCCCCCAAAAACCGCCCATTTTCTAAAAAATGGTTAAAAACCAGACAAATGGCATTGAAAATGCAGGGCCGATATGCTATGTTATAAAGTGGTGTTTTTCCCTGTCCATGCCGCAAAAGCATGGAAAACAGGGCTTTAGATAACCCCTGCGGCCGGCGGCTTCGGCGGCAGGGGGTGAGTGCTTGGCAGAGTGGAGCGTAACAATGAATCGAATTTTGGTAACCGGCGGCGCAGGCTTTTTGGGCAGCAATTTGTGTGCCCGATTGCTGCAGAACCCCGAAAATCAGGTGACCGTGCTGGACAATCTGTTTACCGGCCGCAAAAGCAACATAGAACCCTTTTTGCAAAACCCTCGGTTTCGTTTTATCGAGGGGGATGTAAAGCAGTGGCAGGATATCCCCTGCGATCAAATTTATAATGCGGCCTGCCCGGCCAGCCCCCCGGCTTATCAGAAAAGCCCCACCGATACCACCAAAACCTGCATTTTCGGCGTGCTGAATATGCTGGAGCTGGCAAAAAAATACAATGCCACGCTGCTGCAGTTTTCTACCAGCGAGGTATATGGTGACCCTGAGGTGCATCCGCAGGTGGAAACCTACCGCGGCTGCGTGAACCCCATCGGCATCCGCAGCTGCTATGACGAAGGCAAGCGCTGCGCCGAGGCACTGTGCTTTGATTATCACCGGGAATTCGGCGTAAAGATCAAGGTGATCCGTATTTTCAATACATACGGCCCGAATATGGACCCGGAGGATGGGCGCGTGGTGAGCAACTTCATCATGCAGGCGCTGCGCGGGCAGGACCTGACCGTTTACGGAGACGGCACCCAGACCCGCAGCTTCCAGTATGTGGACGATCTGATCGAGGGCATCCTGCGTATGATGAACGATTCGCGCCCCGATTTTTTGGGCCCTGTGAATCTGGGCAACCCGGGCGAATTTACCATGCTGGAGCTGGCCCAAAAGGTGCTGCAGCACACAGGCAGCCAGAGCAAGCTGGTGTTTAAGCCCCTGCCCGGCGATGACCCCACGCGCCGCCGCGCGGATATCACGGTGGCCAAGCGTGAACTGAATGGCTGGGAGCCCAAAATTGCTCTGGACGAAGGGCTGGAAAAGAGCATCGCCTATTTCCGCACCTTGGTGTGAAACATACAAAATCAGGGCAAACTGCCCGGACGGAACGAGGAATCAAATTTATGAAGATCCCCATGCAAGATGTTACCCTTTCTATCGTGATCCCCTGCTACAACGAAAAAGCCAGCATCCGCGCCATTGTGGATAAGGTGCGCGAGGCCCCGGTGGCACATAAAGAGATCATTATCGTGGACGACTGCTCCACCGACGGCACCAGCGATGTGCTGGATACCGAGATCGCCCCGCTGGTGAGCAAGGTGATCCACCAAAAGCAAAACGGAGGCAAGGGCGCTGCCCTGCACACCGGCTTTGCAGCCGCCACCGGCGACATTGTGATCATTCAGGATGCCGATATGGAGTATGATCCCAACGAGTATGCCCGGGTGATCGAGCCGATCTGCAACGACGAGGCCGATGTGGTATACGGCAGTCGCTTTGTGGAAACCAAGCGCTATGACGATGCCTATAAGCAGAACATTGCGGCAAACCTGTTTCTTACCCGCCTGAGCAACCTGTTTACGGGCCTGAAGCTCACGGATATGGAAACCTGCTACAAGGCCTTCCGCCGCGAGATCATTCAGTCCATCCAGCTCAAGGAAAAGCGCTTTGGCTTTGAGCCCGAGATCACGGCCAAGCTGGCCAGCCGCAAGGTGCGTATGGCCGAAGTGCCCATTTCCTACTATCCCCGCAAGGTGGAGGAAGGCAAAAAAATCAACTGGAAAGACGGCGTGCGTGCCATTTACTGCATTGTAAAGTATCACTGATCCGCACCGCCAAAGTTTCGCCCTGGGCAGCCCCGCATCGCTTTTTGCGTTATGCGCAGGCATTTCCCGGGGCGTTTTCCATCATAGCCGAATAGGAGAAAATCATGGTCATCTCATTTGTATGCCTTTGGCTTTTGTGCGGCCGGGGGCGCGGAGCGCTGCCGGGGCTTACCCGGGCGCTGATTTTGTGGAATTTAGAGCTTACCGCCATCACCGAGCTGCTCAGCTTTGCAGGGGCACTGCACCTGCCGGGGGTGGCGCTGTTCTGGCTGGTGAGCGATGTGTGGCTGCTCACGCTCACGGTTCGCAGCGTGCGCCACGGCGAAGTGCATTTGCCGGATGAACACACATGGGAGGAGTTTTCGCCCCGCAGCCACAGCGCCGGGTTCTGGCTGCTGGCGGCGGTGAGCGCCCTGATGGTGTTTTTTGCGCTGTTCACGGTCACCTATAACTGGGATTCCATGACTTATCACCTGCCGCGCATCTGCCAGTGGGCGCAAAACGGCACGGTGGATCATTATTCCACCCACTGCGTGCGCCAGATCTCCAGCCCGGTGCTGGCCGAGTATGTGATGCTGCACCTCTATTTGCTCACCGGAAAAAGCGATGTGCTGATCAATCTGGTGCAGTGCCTTTCGGCGGTGCTGTGCGGCGTGTACAGCTGGGGCATTGCGCGCAAGCTGGGGGTGAGCACGGCCTTCAGCCGCCTGGCGGCCATGATGACGCTGTGTATGCCCATTCTGTTTGCCGAGGCCTTCACCGCCGAAGCGGATATTTATTCCTCGCTGTGGATGATGCTGTTTGCATGGCTGCTGCTGGATTTCGTCAAGGCCGACACCCTGCGCTTTGCCACCGCCGAACGCCATCAGGTGCTGTATCTGGCAGCCACGGTGAGCCTTGGCTATCTGGCCAAGCCCAGCGTGGGCATCGGCATGCTGGTGCTGGCGGCATGGATGGGCATTACCCGCCTTGTAAAGCGCGATAAACTGTGGGATCTTGTGCGCTTGGCGCTGGTGGCCGTGCCCATGGTGCTGCTGCCCATGATCCCCACCAGCCTGCGCAACCTGCACAGCTTTCACTCGCTGCAAAGCTCCAGCGTGAGCGATGAACTGATGGTGGGCACCCTGCAGCCGCGCTTTTTGCTGGCAAACCTGCTCAAGCATATTTTCGGCAACCTGCAAAACGGCTATATTCCCGGCTCGGCCGCGATCGTAAACCGCATTGTGGCCAACTTTGGCTGGATCCTGCAGCTGAATATCAACGATGAAGCCATCAGCCTTTCGGGGGCAACCTTTGGCAACGGCGATTACTTTAAATTCGGCAACGACGATGCCGCCAACCCCATTTTTATGCTGCTGCTGATGGCAGCCGCTGTGTGGTGGCTGGTGCGCATTGTGTGGCTGGCAGTCCGCCGCCAAAAAACAGGCCGCCCGGTGTTTACCATGGCCCGGCAGTATCTGCCGGTGTGCGGCATTGCCTTTTGCGCCATGGGCTGTACCCTGCGCTGGCAGTATTGGGGCGCGCGCCTGCTGATGCCCTTTATGGTGCTGTGCGTTCCCGGCATTGCCGCGCAGGCCGAGGATTTTGCCGACGCAGTGCTGAAAAAGCGCAAAAAACTTTTGCTGGGCCTGCTGTGGGCCATGTGCCTGATGGATCTTTGCGTGATGATCGGCAGCTTCCACGGCAAAAAGCTGTTTGCCGAAAGGCCCGAAGGCTATTTTAACGCCGAGCATTGCTATTACAGCGCGCAGGACTATCAGGCGGCCTGTCAGGTGATTCTGGATAACGGCTGGCGCAATGTGGGCCTGTATACCGCCAACGATTCCTATGAATATCCCATCTGGGCCCTGCTGAAAAGCGAGGACCCGGTGATCCGCCATGTGTTCCCGGTGACTGACCCCTACGACCCGCCCTTTACGCCGGAGGTGATCTTCTCCATTGACCGCGATCTGAGCGACGGCGGCATGGAGCGTGACGGCGTTTGGTACAGCGTGGTGTGGCAGCAGGGCAATGTTTCGCTGCTGCGCGCCGAATAACAACAGAATAAACCGATCCCCGGCCGGGGGCTGCAAGGGCAGCTTTACGGCCGGGGATCTTTGTTTTGCCTGTGTGCGGCCCGAAGCCGACCAAACAGAGAATTACTTGAAAAAGAAAAAAACTTCTTGACAAAATACTGATTCAAGTATTAGAATAAGCATGAAAATACTGAATCAAGTAATACAAGAGGGATGAAATATGACATATCAGGAAAAAGTGGATTGGCTGCTGAGCTATCGCAGGCAGGAAAACAAGGTGCAGGAGCTGGAACAGGAAATGAAAGAGCTGCAGCAGGTTCTGGAAAATCAGCGGGCGCTGTGCACACAGGGGCGGGGCGAGTGGCTGCGTGAGCGGCAGGAGCGCGAGGCCACGGCCATTCGGGAACGCCAGCTGGTGCTGGCCAAAGAGCAGCGCCGCATGACAGCGCTGGCGGATGCTATTGAGATCGCCATCAAGCGGTTGGAGGAACCGCGCCAGCGCAGGGTGCTGCGGCAGATCTATCTGGCGGGCATGAGCCAGAATCAGGTGTGCGAGCAGTTTCATTACTGCAAGCGGCAGGTGAGCCGCAGCCACACCGAGGGGGTGCGCGAATTGCAGCTGTGCCCCGAAGATCTGCGGGCAGGGGATGGGGTGTAAAAACCGGCGGATGTGTGGTACAATAAAACCGGTTTCAGGCACACCGGGGCATGGCCCCCACAGCATAAAGGATACACAAAAATATGAAGATCATTGATGCACATTTGCATATTTTCGGCGAGCGCCCCTGGGCCGAGCGCATGGCGCAGCAGGTGGGGCACCGGAATTCGGCGCAGCATCTGGTGGAGTATTATGCCCGGCATGGCTTTGCCCACGGCATTGTCATGGCCAACGCACCGCTCACCGAGCACACCTGCCGGGAGCTGCCGCCGCAGTTCAGCTATTGCATTGGGCTGGACAGCGGCGTTATGCAAAACCTGCCCGCAAACGCCCCCGAGATCGTGGAAGCCCATCTGCAAAAAAGCACCTGCGTGGGCATCAAGCTCTATCCGGGGTATAATCATTCGTATATTTACGATGAAATATACGAACCGTATTATGAACTGGCCGCAAAATATCACAAACCCGTGGCGGTACACACCGGCGCCACCAACGGCAGCCGCGCCAAGCTGCGGTATGCGCATCCCTTAACGCTGGACGATGCCGCTGCCGATCACCCCGATGTGCAGTTTGTAATGTGCCATTTCGGCAACCCGTTTTTGGCCGAAGCAGCGGCCGTGCTGGAAAAGAACCCCAATGTTTCGGCCGATCTTTCCGGCCTTTTGGGCGGCGCATTTGAAACCGGCGCCCTCAACCGGGCACAGGCAGGCTATATGGAAATTTTAAAAGCGTGGCTGCGCTATGTGGGCGACTGGAACAAATTCATGTTCGGCACGGATTGGCCGCTGGTGAATCTGGCTGAGTACGCAAAATGGGTGCAGACCCTTGTGCCGGAAAGCGAGTGGGAAAAGGTGTTTTTTGAAAACGCCAACCGCATTTATCAACTGGGGCTGTAAAAAAAAGCGCCCGGCCGGAGAAACCCGACAGGGCGCGGAAGGAAGCGGCTTATTTTTTGCTGTAATCGCGGGCACCGTAAATGGCGGTGCCAATGCGCACCAGCGTGCTGCCCTCCAGAATGGCGTTTTCAAAATCATCGCTCATGCCCATGGAAAGAATGTTCATGGCAATGCGGTCATCACGCAGAGCGGCAGCTTTTTCAAACAGGGCGCGCATGGCGGCCAGATGGCGGCGGTTTTCGGTGTCATTGTCGTTCACAGGGGGAATAGCCATCAGGCCCTTCACATGCAGGTGCGGCTGCAGGGCCGCGGTTTCCAGCAGGGGAAACAGCCCCTCGGGCGTGATGCCGCTTTTGCTGGCCTCGCCGCCAATGTTCACCTCCAGCAAAATATCCTGATGCACATCGGCTTTGGCGGCGGCAGCCTCCAGCGCCAGCAAAAGATGCTCGCTGTCCACGCTTTGGATCAGGGCGGCGCGCCCCAGCACCTTTTTGATCTTGTTGGTCTGCAAATGGCCGATAAAGTGCCCGGGCTTGCCCAGATAGGCACCGGCATCGGTTTTTTCCACCAGCTCCTGCACATGGTTTTCGCCAAAAAGATCAATGGGCAGCGCTGCGCTTTCCCGCACGGTTTCCACAGTGCGGGTCTTGCAGGCGGCGCACAGCAGAACCTCGCTGGGGCTGCGCCCGGCAGCCTGCGCGGCACGGGCCATTTTTTCACGGATAACAGCTACATTTTCAGCCATGGATCTACACATTGCCGTTCACCTCTTATATATAATAAAGAATGGATAAAGAATCGGGCAGAGCCTTGGGCGGCACAGAGGGCTTTTGAAAAAAGCAAAAGGCCCCTGCTGCGGGCAGAACGCAAAAGGCTTTCTGCGGCCCGGAAAATATTTTAACACAGTTTTGCAAACGAGAAAAGGGCGGCTTTGCCGCTGCACAAAAAGAAAGGAAATTTTTATGCAAGACCAATTTTCGCGCACCCGGCGGCTGATGGGGCCGCAGGCGGTCACGCTGCTGGCCCAAAGCCGCGTGGCGGTGTTTGGCGTGGGCGGCGTGGGCGGCTATGCCGCCGAGGCATTGGCCCGCAGCGGTGTGGGCACGCTGGACCTGTTTGACAAGGACACCGTGAGCCTGACCAACTTGAACCGTCAGATCATTGCGCTGCACTCTACGCTGGGAATGCCCAAGGCGCAGGTGATGGCCGAGCGCATTCACGATATCAACCCTGACTGCCGCGTAACGGCGCAGCAGATCTTTTATCTGCCCCAGAATGCCGATGAGATCGACCTGACACAGTATGATTATGTGGTGGACTGCATTGACAATGTGACTGCCAAGCTGGAGCTGATCACCCGCTGCACGCGGCTGGGAGTGCCCATCATCAGCAGCATGGGCGCTGCCAATAAGCTGGACCCCACGGCGTTTCGCGTGGCGGATATCAGCAAAACGCAGGTGTGCCCGCTGGCCAAGGTGATCCGGCTGGAATGCCGCCGCCGAAAGATCAAAAAATTAAAGGTGGTGTATTCCACCGAGCAGCCCATCAAGCCCCTGCCGCCGCAGGAGGGCGAAGAAAACTCGCCCGCCAGTGCGGCGTTTGTGCCGGGGGCAGCCGGGCTGGCCGTGGCCGGAGAAGTGGTTTTAGACCTTTTGGAGAAGGGCGGCGCATTGCGCAACCGCCCGGTGGCTGGCTGCTGAAGGCGGCCCTGTGCGCCAAAGCCGAAGAAACAAAAAATACAAAAGAAATATACAAAAGCGTACACTGTTTTGTCGGTTCACAGTGTACGCTTTTATTTTTATCTTATTTCTCTTATTTTTAAAATAACAGTCTTACACATGATTTCATAAAAGCTATAAAATTGGTTTATGAAAACAATAAATTCTTCCGATTTGCACAAAAGCGGGAATTTTCAACTGTGCGTTTTTACAAAGTTACAAAAGTACAAATTATTTTTTTGTAGTTTTTTGTAGAAATCTGAATCAAGCAACTATACTGTAGGCATACGGAACGAGCGCAGTCCGCCCGGGCTGCGCCTATACGAAAAGCAAGGAGGAAAACATTCTTATGGAAATTGCAACCCTCGAACTCACTGCTTATCAGGCAGTTGCCGTTGCAGCAATCGTGCTGCTGCTGGGCCGCTTCCTGTGCAGCAAGATCAACTTCCTGAACACCTACTGCATCCCCGCACCTGTTGTGGGCGGTCTGGTGTTCGCAATCGTTAACCTGATCGGTTACACCACCGGCATTGGTTACATCACCTTCGATAACACCTTCCAGACTTTCTTCATGACCGTGTTCTTCTGCTCGGTCGGCTTCACTGCCTGCTTCCGTCTGCTGAAGACCGGCGGCATTCAGGTTATCATCTTCCTGGCAGTTGCTATCGTTCTGGTTCTGTTCCAGGACATTCTGGGCACCGCACTGGCAACCGTGTTCGGTCTGGATGCTCGTCTGGGCCTGTGCATGGGCTCCATTCCTCTGGTTGGCGGCCACGGCACTTCCGGCTCCTTTGGCCCCCTGCTGGAGAGCCTGGGCGTGGCTGATGCCAACGCTGTTGCTCTGGCAGCTGCAACCTTCGGTCTGGTGGCTGGCTCCGTTATCGGCGGCCCCATCGCTCGTGCCCGCATCAAGCAGAAGAACCTGCACTCCACCGACAGCGGTATCGGCGCTACTGCCGACAACGGCGAAGAGGTGGCAAAGAAGACCATCGACAACACCAGCTTCCTGAACGCTGCTCTGTACCTGGCCGTTGCTATCGGCATCGGTACTCTGGTGTACGACTTCTTCACCAGCATCCACATCACCTTCCCCACCTACATCGGCGCTATGCTGCTGGCCTGCATTCTGCGTAATGCTACCGACGCTATGCACATCGAGATGCCCCTGGAAGAGATCGACTGCCTGGGCAACCTGTCTTTGAACCTGTTCCTGTCTCTGGCCCTGATGAGCCTGAAGCTGTGGCAGCTGGCCGCTCTGGCTCTGCCTATGATCGTGATCCTGCTTCTGCAGACTCTGTTCATGGCATTCTTCGCATACTTCGTTGTGTTCAAGATCATGGGCAGCGACTACGAGGCTTCCTGCTTTGCAGCTGCAACCTGCGGCTTCGGCATGGGCGCTACCCCCAACGCTATGGCAAACATCCAGGCTGTGAACAAGAGCTTTGGCCCCAGCCCCCGCGCTCTGTTCGTTGTGCCTCTGGTTGGCAGCTTGTTCATCGACTTCTTCAACTCGATCGTTATCACTACCTTCCTGAACATGCTGGGCTAATCTAACTTCGATATTATCTCTTACTCTCTTTCCTTACTCTGCCGTTCAGCGGCTCCCTGTGGTTCTCTCCAATCCTTACCATCACAGGGAGCCGCCAGCGGCAACATTCATCCATGCACGCAAGGATCGGGCGTATCGCGGCAGATCAGCCCGGGCGCCCGGTCCTTTTGTTCATTAAACAGTTTTGCTGAACAATTTATACTCATTTTGCAAATAAATTGCTGAATGAAACCAAAGTTTTGTACTGAGCTTTCAATTTTTAGGTTTGTGTACAAAACAGCCCACAATGCTTTATTTTATTTAATGAGTTTCGCGCAAATGCTTAACAAAAGGCTGCTTGATAAAAACATTAGGCATTGTATACAAAGATTTGCTCAAAATTTGGTAAATTTAATAATTGCAATTCGTGGAGCACAGAGTTATACTATAACCAATGGAGCAGCAAAGCGCTGCTTTAATGGTTAAAGGATATTTGGAACGAAACAAACAATTTGGAGGACAAAACAATGAATGCTTACATTGAACGTGTTCTGAACCAGGTTCGTGAAAAGGACTCTCATGAGCCCGAATTCCTGCAGACTGTGGAAGAGGTTCTGACCTCTCTGGAGCCTGTTATCAACGCTCACCCCGAGTACGAGAAGGCTGGCCTGCTGGAGCGCATGGTTGAGCCCGAGCGCACCATCGAGTTCCGCGTCACCTGGGAAGATGACAACCATGTATGGCAGACCAACCGCGGCTACCGCGTACAGTTCAACGCAGCCTTGGGACCCTTCAAGGGCGGCCTGCGCTTTGACCCCTCTGTTAACCTGAGCATCATCAAGTTCCTGGGCTTCGAGCAGGTATTTAAGGATGCTATGACCGGCCTGCCCATCGGCGGCGCTAAGGGCGGTTCTGACTTCGATCCTCGCGGCCGCAGCGACGCTGAAGTTATGCGCTTCTGCCAGGCTTTCATGACCGAGCTGTATCGTCACATCGGCCAGGATGTTGACTGCCCCGCTGGTGACCTGGGTGTTGGCGGCCGTGAGATCGGCTACCTGTACGGCCAGTATCGCCGCATCGTTGGCGGTGCTGAGTTCGGCGCTCTGTCCGGCAAGAGCATCGTGACCGGTGGTTCTATCCTGCGTCCCGAAGCAACTGGTTTCGGCGCTGTGTACTACCTGGTTGAGGCTCTGAAGCACGACGGCGAGGACATCAAGGGCAAGAAGATCGCTATCTCCGGCTACGGCAACGTGGGCTGGGGCATCATGAAGAAGGCTGCTGAGCTGGGCGCTGCTGTTACCTACTTCGCAGGTCCCGACGGCTATGTCCATGATCCCGATGGCGTTGTTACCGAGGAGAAGCTGAACTACATCCTCGAGATGCGTGCTAACGATCCTAAGCACTGCAAGCCCTACGCTGACAAGTTCGGCTGCGAGTTCGTTCCCAACGAGAAGTGCTGGGGCGTTAAGGATGTAGATATCTACATGCCCGCTGCTACTCAGAACGACGTTAACATGGACTGGGCTAAGAAGATTGCTGAGTCTGGTGTTAAGTACTACATCGAAGTTGCCAACATGCCCACCACCAACGAGGCTCTGGAGTTCCTGAAGGGCCAGAAGCACATGGTCGTGGCTCCCTCCAAGGCTGTTAACGCTTGCGGCGTTGCAGTTTCTGAGCTGGAAATGGCACAGAACGCTGAGCGTCTGTACTGGACCGCTGAGGAAGTTGACACCAAGATGCATGCCATCATGAAGAACATCTACCACAACTCTGTGGCAGCTGCTGAGCGCTACGGCCTGGGCTACGACCTGGTTGCTGGTGCTAACATCGTTGGCTTCCAGAAGGTTGCTGACGCTATGATGGCTCAGGGCATTTTCTAATCATCAATTCGCTTAGGGCTTTTGGCCTGCGGGAAACCGCAGGCCAAAAGATTCTCCTCTGAATTCTTTTTTCCATTGCATTGGGTGCGAGGCTTTTGGGCTTCGCACCCATTGCTGTTTATAGGGGCTTTTTTCAAGGAAAGGACATCGCCCGAAAAACAGCATAAGGATAGCCCGCAGGGGCTGCCGGTGGTGCGGCAGCTTCTGCGGGCTTTTTGCGCTTTTTGGTGCCTGTGCGGGGAGCAGCCGATGGGCTTTCTGGGCGGGCGCTTTTGCTTTTTACGGCTCTTTGTCAAATGTTGGGGTAAAAGTAAAACAACCAAGCTGAATGAGGGAGTACACAGCATAAAACAGGGCTGTGTACTTCTTTTCTTAAACAGCAGAATGAGAGCAGTGCAAAATACGAGAGCGAAAACGCGTAAAATCACGGAAGCCGAAACAAACACGCTTGAGAACTTTTGGGCTCTTTGCCAAAGGCTGGGGGTAAAGTAAAAGGACTAAGAGGAATAAGGGGCTCACAGCATAAAGCAGGGCTTGGCGGCCCGCAAAACAGCGCCATTGCTGCTGTTTCAAAAAGCAGGAAGTTCGTGTGGCATAGCGTGCCGCAACAAAAAATACCGCACAGCCTAAACGGGCTGTGCGGCACAGGAATGCGCTTTACTGCTGCTCGGCACTCATGGTGAGCAGGCCATCTAAAAAGCCGCGCAGGCGAATTTTGCCGCCGGTGGGGCTTTTGCCGCGAATCAGATTCATTTCACGGCGCACATCTTCAAACGAAAACAGCGTGCTGGAATAGCGCACAAAGATATCGTTCATAAAATCCTCGCAGCCAAGGTGTGCCAGATTGCTCATGCCCACCTGAATGGCGCGGCGCACACGCTGCTCCATGGTTTTGGGGGAATCGCTGAGCGCCGAACACAGATTGCCGATGGAAACTCCCGACGAGGTGAGCCGGTTATGCAAAAGATAATCGCAGATCTTCAAAATATCCTCGGTGCCCTTTTCGCCGCCCATACCCAGCTGAACCAGAATGTTCTGAATGCGGTGCAGCCGCGGCGAGGTTTCGGGGGGCTGATCCTCCCGCACGGCGGCCTTGCTGCCCGCAGAGAGCGCAGCGGCATCCAGCCCCTGCAGGCCGAACAAACGGCCGATATCGGTGAGCTTGCGCTCGTTTTCCAGCTGTGTGGTGGCATTGGTGATCACGGTGCAAACCTCGATCACATTGATGGGCTTGTTGATGAAAAAATCCACGCCTGCGGAATAAGCCTGTGCGATCATGTCTTTGTCCGAAACCTGACTGATCATAATGCAGCGTGCCTTGCAGCCAGCCGCACGCAGCTGGCGCAGCGTGGTCACGCCGTCACGATGGGGCATTAAGAAATCCATTAAAATAATATCCGGCCCTGCCTGCATGATCTGCTCAATCGAGGGCATATCGTCGGCGGAATCGCCGCACACCGTGCCCAGATCGTTGCTTTCAATGATCTGCTCCAGCACGGCGATCACAGAGGGGTCATCTTCGAGTATGTACAGCTTCATTGCGGTACCTCCAATATAGCAGCCGGAATTCCAACGATAAATTCAGTGCGCAGGCCGGGCTGGCTGGTCACATCCACATGGCCGCCCAGCTCCTGCGCCACCAAACGAACATTGGGCAGGCCCATGCCGCGGTATAAGCTGCCGGTAGAGGGGTCAAATTTGGTGGAAAAGCCCATTTCAAAAACGGAGTTGATGTATTTGGGGGCAATGCCGGGGCCATTGTCGGCCACCATAAAGCAATATTCATCGCCGCGGCGGTATTCGGTCAGCTCCACATAGCCGTGGCCGCAGCCGTGTGTGCCCTGAATGGACTCAATGGCATTGGTTACAAGGCACCGCAGAATGGACATCAGGGCGTAGTGCTCCACCGTGACAAAATCGCAGTCACAGTGAAAGCGCAGCCGAATGGGCGCATCGCCCAGCATCCGGCGGGTGCTGGCCTCAAGAATGTTCAGCACCGAAGAAAACTCCATCACCCGGTCATCGGCACTGTCGCCCAATTCCTCGTGAAAGCCCTGCTCTATGCGGATGTAATCCTTTTTCAGATCGTGGATATCACAGGCAATCTGCAGGGCCATATCCCGCATACTTTGCGGCACTTCCGGAATGGCGCTCAGCTGCGAATGCAGCTGATACGACATTTTTACGGTTTGCTCAATGCGGGCTTTATCCTTGGCCAGAAAATACAATTCGCCCTTCAGGTGCGTTTTCATCAGATACAGGCGCTGATATCGCTCCTCATGGTCGGCGCGGTTCAGCAGCGAGTGATAGTGGCAGTACAGCGCCAGCAGCAGCCCGGCACCGCAGCCGCGCAGCAGGGCAATGAACACCAGCGAGGGCAAGATGGTAAGGGAAAAGCCCGAAAAGGAAAACAGCTGGTCAAGGCCGACCTCCAACAGGTTAGAGGCAAGCTCGCACAGGGCAAGCCCCGCCACATCGCCGAGGCGGGGAATGCGCGGCGCGCGCATGGGCACCAGCAGCGGGAACAGCAGCCCGTAAAACAAATAGAAGCTGCAGGCGGGAATATGCACGCGAAAGGCCTCTGCGGCCTCGGCATGGGCGAGCAGTATGTCGGAAAAGGCGCGGAACAAAAGCACCATCACGCCGCTGCAGGCACAGGCCGGAAACGGGTGGTTTTCACAGTTCAGGGTGAGCAGCAGCACCGGCAGCAGCATCACCGCGGTGGAAATGCGGAAGTTTTGCAGGGAAAACTGAAAGAATACCGTGCTGGAAAGGGTAATCACAGCGCCGCAAAGCAGCGGGCGAACGATGGGGTCACGCGCGAGCTCCCATTTTTTTTTCATGTAGGTTCCTCCGAAAGGCCCAAGGCGCTGCGCATGGCGGCGGCATAGGCGGTAAGGCGCGGCTGAATGTCCGGCAGCTGCACAGCGGTGCCGCGGTCGTTGGCGGTGACCATCAGGGCAAAGCCGGGGGGCAGAATAAAGCCCTTGTTCATGCTGAGGGCCGAAACGATCTGCCGGGCCACAATGTCACCGCCCGAATAGCCCGAAACCACCACCGCAAACAGCTGCTTGCGGTGAAAGCTGCCGGTGCGGAACAGGGCAGTGAGCCGGTTGATAAAGGCCGTAAGGTTGGCGGAAAGCGCATCGTTGTAGTTGGGACACAGCATCACAAGTGCATCGGCCCAGCGCAGTGCGGGATACACCTCTTTCACCATCACGCCGCCGTAAAAGCAGCTGCCCTGCTCGCCAAAGTGCAGGCAGGTGGGATAGCTGCAGCCTGCACAGTCCGCCAAAGTGCCGTTGCGCAGACAGAATTCTTGGATCTCCGCCTCGGGCAGATGGGGTTTCAGCTCGGCCCAAAGATCCAGCGTGTTGCTGGTGGCGCGGGTGCTGGCGTGGATCACGGCAAGCTTGGGGTGCTGCGGATGCACGGGCCGCCATTCGGCCAGATTTGCCGCAAGGCCCTGCAGCGAAAGGCGATAGGCATCGCCGAGGGTGGTGCTGGCGTTGCGCGCCCGCTGGGCAAAATTGGCCAGACTGCCAATGGCTTCCACCAGGCTGTGGCCGGGCAGGGTGCAGCCCGCATAGTTGGCGGCCAGCGCCAGCTCACGCCCCACAGCCTTGGAATATAGATCGCAGGGGCTGTCCACAGCAAAACCGGCCAGTGTGTCCGGCAGGGCGTTGGGGTGGGTGCGCAGCCAGGAAAGCAGATCATACAGCCCCGGCGAAAGCCCGGCCTCGCCCAGCTGCACGGCAAACAAAATGCGCGCGCCGCGGCATTCGGCCAGCTGGGCCGGGGTGCGGATCAGGCGATAGGTTGTGCCGGCCAGTGCGCTGCGCAGCATTTCCTGCAAGCGCCCGGCGCTGGGCTGGGCCAGATATAATACAAAACGGGCATCCATTGGGCAGGGCCTCCTTACGGTGCATGATCCCGCGGGCCAAGGGCACTAAGGATCAGGCACTCTATAATCATACCCGAAAAACCGGTAAAAATAAAGGGAGATCACACGATTTGCCGCGGCCAAATCACACAATGGCGTGCAGCGCGGCCTCGGCAGCCTGAATGCGGGCATACAGCGCATCGGGCAGGGGCAGGCATTCGGTTTGCTGGCCCATGGCCGTCATGCGGGTTTTGCAGCCCATGAACGCACCGCCCAGAAAAACCGAGCCGTAATGCCATTCGCCGCGCAGCGTAAGCAGCAGCGAGATCGCACCGCTGCTCATGGCGGGGGCCACATAGGGCTTAAAGCCCAGCTCACGCACGGCCAGATTGGCGGTCACCACTTTTTCAGTCAACTCACAGCTGAGGGCATCGTTGTAGTGCAGAATAGAGTCGGCGATCACCAGCTCCTTGCCGTGGGGGCCAAAGGCGCGCCCTTCGGTGAGAAACTGCCCAAAGCGGGCTTCGTCTTTTTTGGCATAGTAGGCGGCGCGGGCGTTCATAACGCCAAGGCCGAAGCCCTGGATCTGCTCGGGCAGCAGGCCCTTGCCGTCAAACACGCCGTTTTCGTCGGTGTTGCTGGCCAGATACGCCGATTTTGCCAGCGGGTCAATGGGGTCGCTCACCTGGCACCACAGCCCTTTAAAGTGGGCCTCGCGGGCCATGCGGGCGTAATGTTCGGCAATTTTGCGATTGGTTTCAAACTGCGCCATGCGCACATCCTTAATGCCGCTGCCCACAGGGGGAATGCCCTTGCTGGCCACAAACACAAACAGATCGCAGTCAAACAGCTGTTCGGGGGTCACCACCTCTACCGGGGGCAGGGAATCGTAGTTCCACGGATAGTTGATCTGGTTGGCTTCGATCTCCCAGCGGGCCGACATGGCGGGGGAAAGATCACAAATGCCGATGCTGTCCACCACATCGCCGCCCAAAAGGCGCAGGCCGGTGAGCATGGTGCCTCCCACATCACCCAGCGCCAGAATGTTGATGCGTGCCTTGCGCTTGGGGGCAGCCGGGGTGAAAAGCTCGGTGAAACGGGGATGATTCAGGTTGATGGCGCGCACTTTACCGGCGGCAATGCACTCAGCCAAAAAGGCGTCCGCTTCATCCTGCGGCAGTGCGGTGCTGTTTAATGCCGAGGCATTTTCGCTTTCAGTCAGCAGCTGCCCGGCACAGGTGGGCGAAAAGCTGGCGCGGCTGTTCTGGGCGCTGCGGTCCATGAGATAAAACAGGGCATCGGCCCGGGTGGGGCAGGCAATTTTTTCATAAGGCAGCTCCCCGTTGGGGCTGCAGCAGATACGGCCATCGACGCTATAGTAGAACATAGAAAGTTACCTCCTGTTTATAGGCACGGCGCCCTGTGCGCAAACGGCACAGGCACCAATACCGATTTACTTTTTCATAATGCGGCGGGTGCGAAGAAGCTGCTCCAGATCGTTTTCCAGATAGGCGCTGGCGGGCAGATCGGCCGAGTAGCCCATGCAGGCGCCGCGATCCGGGCAGGTGGGCAGAACAACGGCTTCGGCCAAACGCTCCAGCGTGAGATTGCGGCCAAACAGCTGCCGGTATTCGGATTCCAGCGCCAAAAATACATCGCGGGCGTTTTCCAGACATACCTGAGAAAACTCATACACAGCCTCCTGGCTGCAGCCCTCCAGCCCGGGATAGGTGTAGGGCAGGATCTGGTTGATGGTGGGCAGCAGGCCGGATACCGGCGCATGGGCGCGCCTTACGGTGTCGCCGCCGATAAAGGGATACAGCGTGGAATCCACAAACCAGTAGCGCAGGTTGGGAATGTTGTAAATGCCGCTTACGGGCAGCCCCGAGGGGGCCATGGTGTCGGCCCCAAGGCCGGAAAGAATGCCCAGCATCACCGCGCCAATCGGCACACCCTCCTGCCGAAGCAGCGGCAAAACGGCGTTCAGGCGGCCCGGGCGGTGCAGCAGATCGTCCACCAGGATCACCGGGCGCTCAAAGCTTTTCAGGGTGCGGATCTGGGCCTGCAGGTCAGAATAGCCCGGGAAAGCATCGATGCGGCTGGCGGAAAGATCCGGCGCAAACACGCGGTCGGTGTGCAGGGTTTTGGTAACGGTGTTGGGCACCACGCGCCCGCGCAGCAGCTTGCCGAAGGGCACGCACATCATGGGCCCCAGCACACGCGGAGAGGTGGGCGTTTCGGGCACGCCGTTCATGCGCGTGATGCGCTCGGCCAGGCTTTGCTGGATCACGGCGCTGGAAAGATCCAGCACCAGATTGCCCGGGAACAGCCCTGCCGCAGCGCGCATCAGGCGGGTGTGGGTGGTTTGCGCCACCTGCCGCAGCACCGGCGAATGGGCCAGCGGCTGTTTAAAGGTGGCCTGCAGGTTGCGCAGCACCACAATGGGCTGGTGCATATCGCACAGCAGCGCTTCGGGGGAAAGCTCGGGCGCGGGAATAAAGCCGCGCAGGGAAAGGACTGTGCGTATTTCGTCCTTTTCCGCTTCCGCGGTGCCCACCCACAGCCCGTGGGTGCAGCCCTGCAGCAGGCCATGGGAAAGCATTTCCGAGAGCACCAGCCCCAGAGAATCCTCCGTGTGCAGATGGGTCAGCCAGATGCCCTGCAGCAAAAGCACGGCCCCGCCTGCGCGGCGGCGCAGCGCGGCAGCGGCTTCGGGGGTGGAAACGGCGCTCATCAGCTGCCCGGTGCCCAGCACCCGAAAAGCCCCCAGCGCCAGCAGGCGGCCGCTGTTTTGCAGCGCCACCCACTGGCTGGCAGGCAGTGCAGCGCACGCGCGGGCCGCAGGCAGGGGAAGCTGATCAAACAGCACTTTCAGCTGTGCGGGCGTGGGCGCGCAGAGCAGCTGCAGCTTTCCGGGAGATTCCACCAAGCCGGGCTTAAAGCGGGCCGCGCGCAGATATACGCCGCTGGAATAGATATATTCCTGCACCACCGGATCGATGAGCTGGGAAATGTCGCGCCCCTGATCAAGATTGTCGCGAATGCGGGTGCTGCTGATGTCCTCCAGCTCGGGCGGCAGCGTAAGCTCAACGATCTTGCCGGTGAGGCATTTGCGGGCCTCGCGGTCACGCTGCTGCTGGGCTTCGTCCTGAGAGTTGCGCTTGAACAGAATGTGGTGGAAGGTGTGAATGGAGTTTTCGCTTACAGGCTTTTTGTAGGCGCTGGCGTTGGCAATCACATCGCTGCCCGCCACCAGATAAAGCTCTTTGCCCGGAAACAGGCTGCGCAGGCGTGCAAGGTCGGCCTCACAGGCAAGGTTTACCGGGATCGAGCTGGGAAAAATATGCACATGGAACATATCGGGCACCGACATATTCACGATCTGGCGGCGGATCAGATGCGGCTGGGCATTTTTGCTCCAGGAGAATTCATCCACGGCCAGATACACCTCAAAGCCCAGGTTGCGGATGGCGCGCACAATGCCCTTGTGCCCCAGAGTAAACGGATCGAAGGTGCCGGGGAAAAACGCCACCTTGTTCCACTCGGGCACGGTGAGCGCGGCGGCATCCGAGCCGCAAATGTTGATAAAGCGGCAGATCTGGGTGAGCGCGGCGGCGCGGTAATATTCGCCCCCCGGCGAGGGCGGGTTTTCGCCCAGCAGGAACAGCAGCTTTTTGCAGCACAGGCCAAACAACACCTTTTTATCCGTAAGGCTCAGCTGCTGCGAGGCAAACAGCTTGCTCAGATCCAAAAGGCTCTGGTGGCGCACCAGCGGGCGGTGATTGGCAAGGCCCGCCAGCAAAAATCCCAGCAGATAGCGGCGGCGCAGATCCACTTCATCTTCGGATTCCGCATAGCGGCCGGGGTACAGCGGGCTGTATTCCAGCAGCACGCTCACAGTGTCCAGCGCCACGCACACCACGCGCTCGTTTGAACTGGAAAGGCTTTCGCGCAGGCTCTGCACCAATTCGTTCAGCTCCTGCGGGGGCAGCCAAAGCCCCAGCTGGCCCAGACAGTTGGGAATATACTTGGAGAACTCGTACTCGCCGGTTTCCAGCCCCTTGAAAAGCTCTACGCAAATTTCGTTGCGGTGCTCGGCGGTGAGCAGCGGCGCAATGCGCTGCAGGGCAGCGCCTGCATCATAGCGCACCACGATATTTTCGCTCACCTTGACAAGGTTGGCCAAATGGGTGGCAATGTGCAGCCGCTCCGCGCCCTCACAGTGGGGCGCACGGTCGGCCAGCAGCTTGATGCTCACAGCTTTACGGATCCAGTGAGTGCCGGTTTTCAGATTGTCCAGAAAAATTTCGTTCAGGGCTTCTTCGCGGTTCAGGCGGTGTTCCAGCTCGGGCTGGCTGTAACCCAGCCCCTGCCCCACGCGAAAACGCAGAAATTGCAGGATCAGATCGCTTTCGCCCTGCATAGCATCGTAAAAATCCGCAATTTCGGCACGGCGCTCGCTTTCCGGCGGCAGCGCAGCGGCCAGCTGCTTGTAAAAACGCGCGGCGGCAATGCGCAGCGGCAGGCTGCCCTCGCGGTAATAATGCCGCGCAAAGCGCATCAGCAGGTGCAGCTGCTCGGGGCTGCACAGCGAAAGCGGCAGATCGTACAGGTTATCCAGCAGCGGAAACGCTTCTTCCGGGGAAAGATCGCTGCGGGTGTAAAACGAAAGCAGCACATGGAACAGCTCGGGCTGATCCTGGGCAGGGGCATAGCGGAACAGGCTTTGCACCACCAACTTTAAGGTGTAGCGGATCCAGGATTTTTGAATGGACATCAAAAGCGGATCGGGACTCACAAGGCGGTGCAGCAGCGACTCCCACAGCTCTAAGGCGGTGGCCTCGGCAGGGTCGGGCGTGCCGACGGGGCGCTCTTTGCGGTAGCCCGCATTGTACTGGCCGATCAGCTGGCCCAAAAGCTCGGCGGCGCGGCGGCGGATATCGCCCTCGCGGTTCATCAGCAGCTCGTACAAAAAGTCAAGGGTCATGGCTTTTTGGCGCGGGTGCAGATAGATGGAATATTCGCCGAAAATATCCAGATAGGTGCGAATGCTGCGCCAGTCCTTTTCGGTGCGGGCGCTTTCCAGCAGGTTGGCAAAGCTGCCGTCACGCGTGAGGATGGCCATAACCAGAATGTTTTGCTCCATGCCCTGAAACAGCAGGCTCTGCACGGCCTGGGGCACGCTGCGCAGCGAAATATCCGGCATGGGCGCGGGGGCCGGGGTGCGGCCGGTCAAATCCACATCCACGCCTTTGGTGCGCATATAATCCTCAAAATCGTGCAGGCGGGCGTACACAAATTTATAGCGGTTCAGCTTGGCTTCGTCCACATTGTCCAGTTTGGAAAGGATCACCCGGAAGGAATCGTCCAGCCCGTAAATGCGGGTAAGCTCGCACCCGTCGGCATCCCGCTCCTGCTTAACGCGGAAATCGGCGTAGATCAGGCACAGGGCCTCCACCGAAAGATTGTCCAGCTCAAGATCCCATGTGGAATGGTTGGCCCCCACCGCGCCGATGGAGGAAGCGCCGATGCGGCGAAACCACTGGTCGGTGTAATAATAGTGCAGATAGGGCACACGCTCGCCGGGGCGGCAGCCGTATTTGCCAATGTCGTGCCCGGCGGCGGCTCCGCTGGCAAGGGCCAGATCCACCGGCAGCCCGGCGGCCAAAAGGCCGCGCGCCGCCGTCATGGCAACATGGTGAACGCCCGCAATGTGCCCCAGCGTGCGAAAAGGAGTCACTTCGTCGCCAAGGCGCAGCATTTCATACACATATTCCTCACGCCATGCGTGCAGAAAGATCCTGTATTCCCCGGCGCGCTCAAACCCGGCGGCCTCCGCCTCGGAAAGAAACTGAAAATCTATCAGGGGGTTGGGCTTGCGGTTGGTGCGCTCGGCATCCAGACAAAGCTGCAGAATGCGCAGATACAGCTCTGCGCCTGCCTGCCAGGGGGCGGCAGCGGCGGTAAAATCGGCATCGGGATACAAAAGATGCCGGGCGTATTCATAGCAAAAGGCCAGCCAGCCGCCCTGGGGCTCACCCGGGCAAACCTGCTGCAAGGGCTCGCGGCAGGCTTCCAGCACATGGGCGCAGACAATGTGCGGCTGGGCGCACAAAGCCATGATCGAATGATGCCAGTCGGCCGGGGATACCAACGCAGCGCACACAGGCTGCGGCAGCGAAACCTGCTGCGTGAAGCGGCGAAGCAGGGCCTCCAGTGCGATATGACTGCCCGAATGGCGATGTGCAGACATGGCAAACACTCCTTTGTATAGAAAAAATTCCGTATATAAGCGTAAAAAAACTTTTATGATTTTTGTGCAGGGCTGCATTCTGAATTTTATATAAATTAAACCAATTTAATTGTAAAATTGCAGAAACCATTTGTCTATAAGTCATTATGTAAAAAATATTTCGTGATTTTTGGTGAAAAAAGATAGAAACCTGCATAAAGTTAAGCCCGGGAGTTGAAAAAAGGGCTTGACGAAAGCAAAACTTCGTAGTAACCTAAACATGGCAATTAAAAACGAAAGGAAGTTGGCAGGAAAGCGGCTGCAGCGCAGCCCGCCGAAGGAGTAAAACTCTCAGGTGTTCCCGTTTGGAATAGAAACTGTCAATGGATCGAACTTCTGGAGAAGCCCGGAAAACCCGGGGGCCGAAGGTGCAAACACGCAGCGCGTGGAATCTCTCAGGCAAAAGGACGGAAGATGCCCGAAAAATCAGGCAATCGTTTTCGGCAGTGCAGTGCAGCACGCCGGCGGCGGGGGGCTTTGGTTTTTCCCTATGGCATTTTTTCTTTTTGAACCAAACATGAGAGACCGACTTGCTGCAAGGCAAGCCGGTTTTTTTGTTTTGCAAATTGATTGCCGACAAAAAGAAAGAAAAAAGGAGAAAATGTTATGTGGGAAATGATCAATCAACTGATCATCAAGATCGATGATCTGGTATGGGGCGTGCCCCTGATGGTGCTGATCCTCAGCGGCGGCCTGCTGCTGACGGTGCGTTTGGGGCTTTTGCAGATGCGCCGCCTGCCCCTGGCCCTGCGCTGGATGCTGAAAAACGAGGAGGGCGGCGACGGTGAGATCACCAGCTTTGCCGCATTGTGCACAGCCCTGAGCGCCACCATCGGCACCGGCAACATTGTGGGTGTGGCCACAGCCGTGTGCGCAGGCGGCCCCGGCGCTTTGTTCTGGATGATCGTGGCAGCCTTTTTCGGCATGGCCACCAAATACTCCGAAGGCCTGCTGGCGGTGAAATACCGCAAGGTGGATGCCGACGGCCACAGCCTGGGCGGCCCGTTCTATTATATTCAGGAGGGCATGGGCAAAAGCTGGACCTGGCTGGCCAAAATGTTTGCCGTGTTCGGCACCATGGTGGGCCTGTTCGGCATTGGCACTTTCTCGCAGGTGAACGGCATCACCAGCGCGATCCGCAATTTCTTTGACCCCAACCGTCAGCACACCGTGAATGTGCTGGGTCTGGGCGATTATTCCTGGGCCGTGGTGATCGGCTCGCTGCTGCTTACCCTGTGCGTGGCGGCCGTTCTGCTGGGCGGTGTGCAGCGCATTGCACGTGTAAGCCAGATCATTGTGCCGTTCATGGCGGTGATCTATCTGGTGTTTGCACTGGCACTGGTGCTGTTTAACATCACCGCCGTGCCCGCTGCCATTGTGACCATCGTTAAGGGCGCATTCAACCCCGCAGCCGTTACCGGCGGTGTGGTGGGCAGCATGGTGGTTGCCATGCAAAAGGGCGTTGCCCGCGGCATTTTCTCCAACGAAGCCGGCCTTGGCTCGGCCCCCATTGCCGCCGCTGCCGCCCAAACCAAAGAGCCTGTGCGTCAGGGCCTTGTAAGCATGACCGGCACCTTCATCGATACCATTGTGATCTGCACCATGACCGGCCTTTCCATCGTGATCACCGGCGCATGGCAGCAGCCCGGCCTGGAGGGCGTGGAGGTTACCAGCTATGCTTTCCAGAACGGTTTGCCCATTCCGCCGCAGCTTGCATCCTTTGTGCTGATGGTCTGCCTGGTGTTCTTTGCCTTCACCACCATTCTGGGCTGGGACTACTACAGCGAGCGCTGCCTTGAGTTTTTGCTGGGCAGCAAGGAGCATGGCTTCCTGACGGTGTACCGCTGGCTGTATATTGCCTGTGTGTTTGTAGGCCCTTACATGACCGTGGCCGCTGTGTGGAACATTGCCGATATTGTGAACGGCCTGATGGCAATTCCCAATATGATCGCTCTGTTCGCTTTGAGCGGCGTGGTAGTCAAGGAAACCAAGGCTTTCTTTGCCGCCAACAAGCATAAGATCTAAGGCAACACCGCACAATTCCCGCCTGACGGCTTAAGCACCGTTCCAGCGGCTGCGGCACGGCATCTGCGTTGCCAAAATGCTCGATAATACACAAAGTATTATCTGTGCTTTTGGCTTAGCATCTGCCGCACCTCGCTCACCGTATCGGCACTTAGAATTATGCGGTATTACCCTAACCATCTTCGTTATTCGTTCGTATATGCACAAGGCCGGCCTTCCCGCTGCGGAAAGGTCGGCCTTGTGCTGTTTTGCGTGTAGAATTCAGCAGGGAAAAACCTCAGCGCTCGTGGATCTCCTTGCCGCTCAGATGCTCGATGGTGATCTCAAAGATCTGCGCAGCGCTTCCGCAGCGCGCGATCACCTCGTCCACCTCCTGTTCGCTGGGGTAATATTTGAGCGCAAGCTGCCGAAGCAGCGCCGCCGCAGCCGGGCCGGGCTGCACGGGGCGGCAGCGCCCAAACGCGATGGCGCATTGCACAAACGGCGCCCAGTCGTTTTCGCGGCGGGTCTCGTTGCCGTAAACCGTAAAACAAACCTTGTCGCACGCGCAAAGGGCGTCGAATTTGTGGCCCGCGCGTGCGCCGTGAAAATAAATTTTTTGTGCCTCGCAGCTGTAAAAATAGTTGATGGGAACCGCATACGGATAGCCATCGTCACCGTTTACAGCCAAAACGCCCCGGCGGCCATTTTGCAAAAGCGCCTGCGTTTTTTGCATGGGAATTTCTTTTTCTTTTCTGCGAATGGGTCTGAACATGATACTTTCCCCCTTACCTTTATATAATACAATGCTCTTGATAATCAGTATACCATATTGCAGCGCGAAAATCACACCCATCTTCTGAAAAAAAAGGAGCGCCCCGGTGCGGCCAAAGACAGCGGCACCGGGGCAAATGGTAAGAAGGATTCACGAAGAAGGCGAAAGTTTATCAGCCCCTGGCGGCTTCACGGCGGGCTTTCCAATTCTTGTAGGCTTTTGTCTGGGTCACAAACATGATCACGATAACGGCGAACAACACCAGCGCCACAGGCTCGGTGAAGATGCTGCCCACAAGCCGCAGCAGGCTTTTTTGCAGGGTAATGCCGCGGCGATAGTTGTTTTCCAGCAGGTTGCACAGGATAATACCCAGTACACACGGGGCCACGGGATAATCGTAACGCTTCATGAAATAGCCCAAAATGCCGAAGCCCAGCATCCAGAAAATATCAAACAGGCTTTTGCGCAGAGCAAAACTGCCTACCACCGAAAGAATAATGATCATGGGCATCAGAATGCTCTTGGGAACTTCTACGATTTTGGCGAACAGTTTTACGCCGGTAAGGCCAAATACTACCAAAAATACGCTGGATACCAGCAAAATGCTTACGATCAGATAGAACAGGTCCGGCGAACTTTTCATCAGATTGGGGCCGGGCTGAAGGCCATGGATCTGCAAGGCACCCAGCAGCACGGCGGTTACGGCATCGCCGGGAATGCCCAGCGTGAGCATGGGAATAAATGCGCCGCCAATGGCTGCATTGTTGGCGCTTTCCGGGGCTACAAGCCCTTCTACAGCACCTTCGCCAAAGGGAACCTCGGGATTTTTGACGGTGCGTTTTGCCTGATCATAGGTGAGCAGTGCGGCAATGTCGCCGCCTGCGCCGGGCAATGCACCCACTATAACACCCACAATGGAAGAACGAATGGTAAGAGGAATGTACTTTACAATGGTATCTAAAGAAGGAACAATCTTGTCGACCTTCTGCTTTACGCCCTTTACATCCAGCGAGGTGAGCTGGATCAGCGCTTCGGAAACACCAAACAGGCCGATCATAGCCACAACAAAGCTTACGCCGCTGTTCAAATAGCTTACACCAAAGGTGAAGCGGCGAACGGCTGTCATATTATCCATGCCGATGGTGCCGAAAAACAGGCCCACAGCTGCAGCCAGCAGGCCGCGGAAGATGGATTTGCAGTTCAGGCTGCCCACCATCATCATGCCCATCACAGCCAAAAGCAGATAATCGACCGAAGAAAAGTTTACGGCAAATTTGGAAACGGCCGGTGCAGCCGCAGCCAGCACCCCGATACCCAATACGGTGCCGATCACAGATTGCGTGGTGGCAATGCCCATGGCTCTGCCGGCTTCGCCTTTTAATGCCATGGGATAGCCGTCCAATGCGGTGGCCACAGCGCTGGGAGCGCCGGGAATGTTCAGCAAAATTGCGCTGCGGCTGCCGCCATACACGGTGCCCACAAAAATACCAAGCATCAGCGCCAGCGCTTCATAGGTGCCCCAGCCGTAGGTGAAGCTGACCAACAGCGATACCGCCATGGTAGCGGAAAGACCGGGGATCGCGCCCACATAAACGCCTGCAAAGGTGCCGATTGCCGTAAGCAGAATCAGCATGGGCTGCTGAAACGGTATCAGCAGATAACTTACTACATCCATTTTACAGTCTCCTTTGCGTTACGGCAGCACAACATTGAACAGGAATGTGAATACCACCAGAATAAACAAAATGGAAATTGCCGTCCAAAGCAAATTTTTTGCAGCAATTTTCAGAAATGCCTTTTTGTTAAAACCGTTTTGTCTGCTGTAAAAGCCTTTGCGCATATACCAGCTCATCGATACCCATAAAAATACGACAGTGGTCGGGTAAAAACCAAGCTTTGCATTGAGTGCAAGGCAATAAAGCAGCAGCAGCGCCATCATGGATACCACATCGGTAGGAAACATTACCCGCAGGGTCTGGCGTACCACTTGGCTGGGCGATCTTCCCTGTGAATCCGAAGGCTTGGCGCGGTCACCGATCAGGTTGATGATCGAGCAAAGCACGATCACGCCGGTGACGAACAGCGGAAGCGCTGCACAGGAATCCAGCCCGGGATGCTTTTGATATAATTGCAGCGACTGTGCAAAAAAGAAGCCGCCAAACAGCAGCCAGAACACTGCAAAGCCTTTTTCGCCCGATTTGAAAGGCGCTTCGGCTTGCTGCGGTGTTTCGCTGCGCTTTTTCTCTAATTCACTCATTTCTTTCCCCTCGTTCAAAATAAAGAAAGCGGCGGGGCGGTTTTACCGTGTCCCGCCGCTTATGGACATTAGAAGGGGCTAAGCCGGTAGGATCAGCTTACGGCGCCCGCTTTGGTGAGTGCGTTCACAGTGTTTTCGCGCCAGTTGGCCAGATAGGCCTTGGCTTCGTCACCGGTGTAACCCATGGGGTTGATGTTGTAGTTTTTCAGCACTTCCTGATAGCTTGCATCGTTGAATGCTTCGGTGAATGCATTGCTCAGGGTTTCCACAACAGCGGGATCGGTGCCTTCTTTTACAAACACGCCGTAGAAGGGGCCCCAGGGCAGATACTCGGCAAATTCAGGGTATTCCTCGGTGATCAGGGGAACATCGGGCATCTGAGCAACCGTATCGGTGGCCAGCATACACAGCAGCTTCAGATCGCCGCTCTTGTATTCTTCAAGGCAGCTTTGCACCTTGCAGATGGTAAAGTCACATTCACCGCCCAAAACAGCCACGCGGGCAGAAGCATCCGAATCGTATTGCACCTGTGTAAAGCTTGCACCGGTGATGCTGGTGATGAGCGCGCTTACTTCCCAGGGCAATCCGCCGGTGCCGGTGGTGGCCAGCGTGAGTTCCTTGCCGGAGTTGGCGGCATCGCAAATTTCCTTCAGCGAAGTATAGGGCGAATTTTTGCCCACGGCCACGCCCACGGTTTCATCGCCGATCAGAAGAACACAGTCAAAATTGTCATAGGTCAGATCCAAAATATCCAGCGCATCATACAGGCTGGGGTTTTCAGCACCCATCAGCAGGTTGTAGCCGTCGGCATCCTGATCGTATACATACTGTGTTGCAATAGAGCCGGTGCCGCCGGTCATGTTTTGCACAACGATGCTCTTTCCCAGTTTATCCTGCGCAAGGGTGGCCAAGGGGCGCATCAGCGAGTCTGTGCCGCCGCCCTCGCCCCATTGCACGATACCGTTGATATCCTGCGTGGGATAGCCTGCTTTGGCAGTTCCCGAGGGGGTTCCCTGCGCTGCTGCAGACGAGGAGCCCGTGCTTGCGCCGCAGCCTGCAAGCAGTGTGGCACTTAAAACGGCCGCTGTGGTTAAAGCAACGATCTTCTTGTTCATAGTGTTCTCTCTCCTTTTTGACTTCGATTTTTTGGGAATGGGTTCGTTCCTGCTTGACAATCAGGGGAATCTTATTGTATTTTTAAATAAAATTCTCCACGATCGCCCTGTGCTTTTGTCTAATATCATAATAACACACAATTTCTGAATTTCATACCCAATATTTTGTCAGCTTTGGGTGGAAAAATTTGTCCACTGAAAGGAGGTGCGGTACATCATGAAAGCCCTGATCGTTGATGATGAACCCCCGGTAATTGCGGTAGCACGTCTTTTGGTTGAGTGGGAAAAACACGGTATTGACACAGTGCTCACCTGCACCGACCCACAGAAAGCGCTGGAAATAATTGCAGCGGAAAGGCCCGCTGTGATCCTTTCCGATATCCGTATGCCCGGGCTGGATGGCCTGACGCTGATCGAACGGGTGGCGTCGATCTCGCCAAAATCGCGCACGATCCTGCTGTCGGCCTACAGCGATTTTTCTTATGCCCGGCGGGCTGTTCAGCTTGGCTGTGTGGATTACCTGCTCAAGCCGCTCACGGAGGAGGGGCTGAACGATGCGGTGGCAAAGGCGGCGGCGCAATATCGGCAATTGTGCGTACAATCGCCGCTTTCGGCGTCGGTGCAAGCACAAAATCTGTTTTCGCTTTATCTAAACAGCAATCGCTCTGCACAATCGTTTGCCGATCTGCAGGCGGCCGCACCTTTTTTAACGCAGTCGGTTTGCTTTGGCATTGTGTGTACTTGGTATCTGCCTGTGCAAAGCGTTGATCTGAATCGGCTTTCCAATAAGATCCACGCCGAATTGTTTGCCCGGCACACAGGTGTTGCGGCACTTTTGGGGGCACGAGGGGATATTGCTGTTCTTTTGGCACAGAAGCCGGAGCTGGAAAAAAGCTGCGAGGAATACCTTGCTGCATTTGCCGATCAAAATGGGCTGTGCTTGCACATGGGCTTGAGCGATGCCGTGCAAAAGCCTGAACAATGGGAAACGGCCCTTTTGCAGGCGCGCGACCGTGCAGCTTCGTTTGATTTGCGCCAAAGCAGCCCGCAGGTACACGCCCATTCGCGCAGCGTTTCACCGCTGCCTTTTTACGAACTGCTGGACCCCCAGCTGGATGCGGCGGTACAAAACGGTTCTCCGGCCAGAGTGAAGGCTGCCGCCGAACAGTTTGCAAAGCTTTTACAAGACTGCAGCGATCTTACACTGCGGCATTTGGATAACCTGCGGTCGTTTTACAGCACTTTCCGTATGCGTGCTGCCTGGCAGGCTGATCGCCGCCAAGACTGCCCGCCGCATTTGCTGCCGCCGTTCAACCTGTGTGTAAGCGGAACAAACGGCCATTTCTGCGCCGAAGCTTTTGCGCAGGAGGTGGAAAAAGATCTTTTGCTGCTGGCACAAATGTATCCGCACGATGAATCGGCAAGCGCAGATCTTATGCTGCAGATCCGGCAATATATTGAGCAGCATTATGAAAGCACCATTTCACTGGATGCGCTGGCACATCAATTTTCGCTGAGCCCCTCGTATCTTTCACGCAGCTTTAAAAGGGCCTACGGCGAGGGAGTGGTGGATTTAATTACCCGTGTGCGCATCGAAAAATCCATCGAGCTTTTGCGTGTCAGCGATTTGAAGCAGAATGAGATCGCCCAGCGGGTGGGCTTTAGCGACCCCAAATATTTTTACCGCGTATTCAAGCGGGCGACCGGCAGCAGCCCGGCTATGTACCGGCTGAAAAAAGGAGGCCCGCAATGAAGCGATTTCGCCCGGGATTTTTAAATCGAATTTTGATTTGCGCCACCAGCATTATGATGGCGGGCTTTTTTGCTGTAAGCATTCTGGTTTGGGGAACCATTCGCAGCACCATGCACAGCAATGCCGTGCAGCTGCAGCAGGAAAAGCTGCAAATGCAAACTTTGTTTCTGCAGCAGTATCTTGAGCAGATCCAGCAGCTTTCGGATAATATTTACAGCAATGCCGATGTGTACAGTATGCTGCACGAAAACAGCCTTACCACAAACGAGCATTACCGTATTTTCCTGTTTCTGAAATCGCTGAAATCCCTTTCACCCAAGATAGAGATCTACCAGATCTATCTGGATCTTTATTCCATGCAGGAAAGCTATATCATTGGGCAAAACGGAAGCTCTTTCGGGCCGAGCCGTTATCATATCCATGTACCGGATTCAGTAAAAAAAGGCAGTATGTACGGGGAAGGGCCGCACCTTTCCAGCAATTACGGATTTTCCATCAGCGGTGCGGGCACGCCGGTGTATACATTTCACCGAAAGCTATACGATTTTTCACACCGACAAGAACTGGGCACCATCAGTTTTGATGTGGAAGTGTCGGCACTGCAGGAATATCTTTTTCAAAATAATACGATTTACGGATATCTTGTGCAGGACGACGGAGAAATTGTGATATCCAATAGCCCGGTTTCGCTGAATGACCGGCAAACAGCCGCGCTTTTGGCGGCCTGTGCAGAAACCGGCTGGGCTGATTTGAAATTTGAAAATTTTTCCGGACTTGCATTTGCACAAAATACAACGATCAATGATTTTTCGCTGTATGTGATCCGCATGATCCCTTACAGTGAATTATACGCCCAGTGCAACCGATTGCTGCTGAACAGCATGATCATATTGCTTTCGGCGGCGGCCCTGTGCTGCCTAACGATATTTTTGGCTGTGCGGCGCGTGATCGAGCCTATGCGCGATCTGAACCGATATGTGGGCGCTTTGCATAAACAGGGCTTCAGAAATGGGCCGCCCTGCCGCCGGGAAGACTATGTGAACTATCCCTATAACGATGAACTGGGCAACCTGATCGTGCATACGGAACAAACTTTTTCTACTCTGTACGAAATGTTTGAAAGGCAGAAACAACTGAATCAGGCTACGCGCACAGCAGAGGCAAAAATGCTGCAGGCACAGATCAACCCGCATTTTTTGTACAATTCTTTGCAGAGTCTGGCTTCTTTGGCGCTGCAGCACGGGGATAAAGATACCTGGAGATATATCACCATGCTGGGCAGCATGATGCAGTACAGCATGAATCTGGAGCGGGCAACAGCTCCGCTGCGGCAAGAGTTTGAGCATGTGCGTGCGTATATCACCTTGCAAAATGTGCGATTTGGAAATCAGCTGACTACGGAATTTATGTTGGATCGCGAAGCCGAGGATATTCTGGTGCCCAAAGTGATCCTGCAGCCTTTGGCCGGAAACGCCTATAAGCATGGGCAGCTTTGCCACCGGGAAAACAGCCGCTTTAGTTTGCGGGCGCGGCTGCTTTCTCACTGCCTGATCATAGAGGCCGAAAACACCGGCGACACCTGCGCGCCCGAGCGCATTGCCGAGGTGAATGCCTGCTTGGAAAACGAATCGGTAAGCCTTTCGCAAAGCGGCGACAGCGGCATTGGGCTGCCGAATGTGCTGCATCGTCTCCGGCTGTTTTATGGGCCGGAGGTAAGCATGAAGCTTTCTGCTCTGCCGGGCGGCGGCACAGCGGTACACATTTGCATCCCTTTGTAAAGCGAACCGCGAGATAAAAAACGGGATAAAACACCCTTGCCGCGTTATCAAAGCAATACGGCATAACAAAAATCGGGCAGGAGAACCTACACGAAGGCTCCCTGCCCGATAAATTTTTATTGATCCGTCGGTAAAGTGGGCGGAATGTGTTTATTCACCAACCTGCAAAAGCGCATCCCACAGCAGCCTGTGGGTGGGGGCGTAGTAAATATATCGCGGCTGGCCCCAGGAATTGTTAACCTCGTCCTGAGAAGAATAGCTGACCTCGGCGTTTTGGTCGGCAGCAACGCAGTCCATCAAATAGCGGCACAAAAGGCCGTTTTCGTATTCCACATCGGCAAAAATGCGCAGGGTTTTCCCGGCGGGCACCGTGTAGCTTTTATCCAAAACCGCGTAGTAATTTTCCCCGTGCAGAGAAAGATCCTCTCTGTCGACGAAAAGCGGATCGCGCAGGATCTCGTTCTGCGCATTCTCGCTCAGATCAACGGCCACACGGTCGATCTCCTTGCGGTCCAGTTCGGCGGTAAAAGAGATGCTCTTCAGATCCTCCGGAACGCCGGAAGGAAACCCCAGGGTGACAGGCTGCTTTTCGATCACCTTCAGGCTGCCGTCTTCACGGACAAATTCACAGCTGCCGTTAAAAGAGGGATAAAACTCCGAAAACGCCTGATACTGGGGGCTGAAATAATCGCTCAGCGCCTGCGTGCGCAGGGTGTCACCGTCCTGCAAGGTGATAAAGGCATCGCCGGTCTCCGAAAAAATCGGAATTTCAGCCTCGGCAATAAACTGGCCGTTTTCGTAAGCCATGGGAACGGCGGTGCCGTTATAGTGGAACTCGGCGGTGGTGTTGCCCGGGGCAAATTCCTTGGGCGTTGCGGTATAGCGCAAAAGGATCGTGGCGTTTTCGGCGTTGACTGCGCCATAGGAAAAACCGGTTTTTGCCAGCAGATTTTGCTGCTGTTCCAGTTTATCGGAAACCGTGCCGGATATGCCGTCAATGCATGTCTGCAGCGAGGAATAATGCTGCGAATTGAGCGAGCGCACCTGCTGCAGCTCCTGCTTTACGCTGTGCAGTTCAAACAGGCACGCGCCTGCCAGCACACAGGACGCAGCCGACAGGATCAAGGCGGGCTGTTTTTTCATGGCGAAATCTCCTTTCTCCGAGGAAAAACGCTTTTTTTCAGCATACCATAAAACCGGGAAAAAAGCAAAACCGCCCGGCGAAAAGTTTGGCCTTTACAGCTTTTTTAAAAGGCTCAGCCCACGGGATTCCAGGCGGGAAATATAGCTGCGGCTCAGCCCCAGCTTTTGCGCCACCTGCAGCTGGGTGTGCGGGGCCGCGCCGCCCAGCCCATAGCGCAGCGCCAGCACCTGCCGCTCCCGCGCAGGCAGGCGCGAAAGCCGTGCCGAAAGGCGGCGGGCAAGATCGCGCTGCTCCAGCGATTCCTGCAGGGGCACATCGTCCGGAATGGCATCCATCAGGGTCAGCCCGCCGTCCTGCCCGGCCTCCAGCGGCTCCTGCAGCGAAACCATCGGCGGCACACGCCGCTGCCGCCGAAATTGCATACGCATTTCATTTTCAATACACCGGCTGGCGTAGGTGCTGAATTTGATGCCGCGGGCGGGGTCGAAGGTGTTCACGGCTTTTATCAGGCCGATGCTGCCGGTGCTGATCAGATCCTCGGGGGTATCGGCGGCATAATATTTTTTGGCAATATGCGCCACCAAACGCAGATTGTGGCGGATCAGTCTGTCACGCGCGGCGGCATCGCCGTGCGCCATGGCGGCAAAGGCGGCAGCCTCCTGCCGGGGAGAAAGGGGCTGCGGAAAGCGGCTGGGGGAAAGGTGCAGCGCCAAAAACAGCACACGCCCAAGGGCGGCGGGCAAAAAAGCAAACAGCATGGCAAAAGCCCTCC